>Ga0114930_10000591_pt1 | contig 37312 bp, 30 predicted proteins | sample AnhtaG_FD_87300 | JGI IMG/M metagenome (GOLD analysis project Ga0114930, IMG submission 87300) | Deep subsurface microbial communities from Anholt, Denmark to uncover new lineages of life (NeLLi) - Anholt_01485 metaG | ecosystem: Environmental > Aquatic > Marine > Oceanic > Sediment | place... | reverse complement strand
TGCGGAAGCAGGAATCCAGAAGAATAAAAAAAATATTTTATAATAGGCTGGATTCCTGCTTCCGCAGGAATGACGAAAGGATAGGAAAGACTTTTCATCAACTAAATGGGAGAAGAGCCATAACTAAATGGGAGAAGAGCCATAAATATTTATAGGTTAATCAAATGAAAGTAGGTTTTGAAAAAAGTGAATTCCGCGAACATATCCGGCTGACACTATTAGCTGTTCTTGTTGGATTTGCAGGCGGTCTCGCTTCTGTCGTTTTTAAACTCATGATCCGTTTTTTCCAGAATCAATTCTGGAAAGCAGACACTATCATCTCTGCGGTCTCTTCCCAGCCATGGTATCTAACCATTCTTATTCCGGCGCTGGGCGGATTAATCATCAGCCCTATTATTTACTTTGGAGCCAGGGAAGCAAAAGGTCATGGCGTGCCTGAAATAATGGAGAGCCTTATCTTCCGTGGAGGACGAATCCGGCATCAGGTGGTGGCAATAAAAGCCCTGGCTTCTTCTATCTGTATCGGCTCCGGAGGTTCTGTGGGGCGGGAAGGCCCTATAGTTCAGATAAGCTCCAGCCTGGCATCCTCAATCGGTCAGTTATTCCGGATAAAAGAAAGAGGGATGCGGACTTTAGTAGCCGCAGGAGCAGCGGCTGGAATTGGAGGAACCTTTAATGCGCCTATCGCAGGAGCCCTCTTTGCAGTAGAAGTCCTTCTCGGAGAATTTGGCATATTCTCATTCAGCCCGATCATTATCGCTTCAGTCATTTCTACCTTGACTTCAAGGCTTTTTACAGGAGATTTTTCAGCTTTTACTGTCCCCAAATATACTCTTATCAGCGTCTGGGAGATCGGTCCTTATGTGCTTCTGGGGATAGTGAGCGGACTGGTTGCCATCCTTTTATTAAAACTCTTTATTTCTTCGAGGACAAAATTGACAGTTTACGCCTTCACGCTCTCTTAAAACCCCTCCTCGGAGGTCTTCTAATCGGTGTAATAGGCTTGGGCTTGCCTCAAATATTCGGAGTGGGCTATGGGGCCATTGACGCCTGCCTTCAAAATCAGGTGGGTTTCTGGATCGCTTTTCTCCTTGTATTTGCTAAAATCCTCAGCACATCCTTAACCCTCGGTTCCGGAGGTTCCGGAGGTATCTTTGCCCCCTGCCTTTTTATAGGTGCTATGACAGGAAGTTTTATAGGGTCAATATTTCACAATTACTTTCCTTCCTCTATTTCTTCTCCTGGCGCCTTTTCTCTGGTAGGGATGGGAGCTGTAGTAGCAGCAGCTACACATGCCCCTATAACAGCTATTATCATAATTTTTGAATTGACCAACGACTACAAAATCATCCTGCCCCTCATGCTCTCTTCTATCATCGCCTCTTTTTTAACTGCTGGCATCCATAGAGAATCAATCTACACAATGAAGCTAAAGCGCAGAGGCATTCTTTTCAAAGAAGGAAGAGAAGTGAACATTTTGAGGTCTCTTTTTGTGAAAGATTTTATCGTTCAAGACTATCATGTGTTTCCAAACACAGAGCGTGTAGGGAAAATCATCGACCAGGCCATTGGAGGGGAATCCCATTCCTTCCAGATACTCGATTCCGATAAAAATTACGTGGGTTGTTTCTCTCTTAATCAATTAAAAAAGTCTGTCCTTCAGAAAGACCTCCTCGATTCCTTCATCATTGCCCAGGACCTGGCTGTTCCTGATATCCAGCTAGACATCGAAGATAATCTTGAGCAAGCCATGGAAATCTTTGGCCGCGAAGATGTGGCTGAAATTGCTGTTTTAAAAAATAAAAAATTTCTTGGAGTGATAAAAAGAAAAGACATCATCGAAGTCTACAACCATGAAATTTCCAAAAGAGAAGCTGCTTCAGGACTGGTCCAGAAGTTGAAGTTCACCCACCTGACCAAGACGATCGATATCGGGAAAGGCTACAGAATAATGGAGATAGAGGCTCCTGTTGCCTTCTTGGATAAAAGCTTAAAAGAACTCAATCTGAGAGCTGTCTACCGAATTAATGTCCTCTTGATCAGAAGGAAATACCCCGCTCAAACGATTACACTTCCCTCTGCGGATGAGATCATCAGAAAAGAGGACATCTTGATCCTTGCCGGTCTCGAAGAGAACATCAAAAAAGTCAGCAGCATCAAGAAGTAAAACAACAACCCCCGTTCAAAGTGACTCTAATTTGTCATTCCGGCTCTAAGTTAAAAAGTGTGATGATTATTTATATAAGTCATTGATATTAAAGAAAAGACACTATTTTGACATATAATTCTTTCTTTAGAGAGAAAATACAAGCTTTATTTGGGTAACAACAGGCATTTTAAGGCATTTGTCCCCAGATAAAGGTTGTAGATTATGTTAATGTCCGGTATTACCTTTTATTCCAATAATTTACCTCTTTTTTTATCACACTTTTTGTTATAGAGCCAATCTCTTGACATCTTTTTGAGTCGTGATTTATAATTCTCACGATGATTTGAGTGGTAAATGGGAATAAAGATGCGAAAGAATCTGATTTATTACTTCATCTCTTTTTTTCTTTGTCTGTTGTTCGCAAACCCTATTTTGTATTCTGAGAAAAATAGAAAAAAAACTGGGATGAATTTCCTCCTTATCACAATAGATACCTTGAGAGCAGACAGATTGAGTTGTTACAGCAGGGAACATCTTGAAACTCCTAATATCGACAGCCTAGCTGAGATAGGAATTCTTTTTACAAGAGCTTTTGCCCACACTTCTACCACGTTGCCTTCTCATGCAAACATACTTTTGGGAACAGTCCCCCTCTATCATGGAGTCCATGATAATTCAAATTTCGTAGTCCAGAAAGATTTTTTAACATTAGCTAGGCATTTAAAAAGTTTTGGCTACTCCACCGGAGCTTTTGTCGGTGCCTATCCCCTTGATTCAAGGTTTGGCCTTACTCAAGGATTCGATGTCTACGATGATGATTATGGAAGTCAGAATTTTCAAGAACCTTCATACGTAGAAAGAAGAGCAGAAGTGGTTATTGATAGTGCTCTAAAATGGCTAAAGAGACAGAAGTCTCCCTGGTTCCTCTGGATGCATTGTTTCGACCCTCATATTCCTTATGAATCTCCGGAGCCTTTCAGAACGCAATATAAAGAAACTCCTTATAACGGAGAAGTTGCCTATATTGATTCTACCTTAGGAAAGCTTTTCAACTATCTAAAAGATAATAATTTTTTCGATAACACTTTGATCATCTTTACTGGAGATCATGGGGAGTCATTATGGGAGCATGGAGAGATTACTCATGGATATTTTGCCTATAACAGCTCAATCTGGATTCCACTCATTATCTCTGTCCCTGGCGTAAAAGCCAGGAAGGTTTTTCATCAGGTCAGCCATATAGATATCTTTCCAACAGTTTGTGATGTCCTAAATATAAAAAAACCGTCTTTTCTCCAGGGAATTTCACTCCTGCCTTCCATAAAAGGAAAAAAACTGCCAAAAAGGCCCATTTATTTTGAATCGATGTATCCTTATTACAGCCGAGGGTGGGCGCCTATAAGAGGGTTTATTTACGATGATGAAAAGTTTATAGACTCCCCTATCCCTGAGCTTTATGACTTGGACAAAGATTTTGATGAACTTAAGAATCTTGCTGAAACAGAAAGTTTAGAAAATTACCAAAAACAGCTTGCGAGAATCATTAAAGATCAATCCTTTCCAGAAGTAGAACCTGGATTGAGGAAGAAAATAGATAGAAAATCCTTAGAAAAATTAAAAAGCCTTGGCTATATTTCAAGTACTCAGGTTACTGAAAAGAAAAGTTTTAGCCCTAAGGATGATGTTAAAATTCTTCTCCCTTATCATAATAAAACCATGGAGGCTGTGGACATTTATAAAAGGGGAAAAGTGAGAGAGAGTATAAGGATTTTAAAAGAAGTTATTACTGAAAGAGAGGATGTAGATGTGTCCTATACTAATCTTGCATTGATTTACAAGGAACAGGGAAGATTAATGGATGCCATCGATGTTCTAAAACTGGGGTTTAAACAGCTGCCTTCAAGCTATGAAATTTTCCTCACCTATGTTAGCTATCTTCTCAATGAAGGCCAGTATGATGAAGTCATCGAGGTTTTTGGCGAAAAGAGCTTACATCGTAAGGAGTATGATCCTGAAATATGGAATAGTTTAGGAGCTGCTTACGCAAATAAAGGGGATTTTGAAGAGGCTATAAAAGCTTACCAGAAGGCTCTCTCTTTAGATAATGATTATCCACTTGCCTTAAACAATCTTGGCACAGTTTACCTTTCAATCTTCCTCAAAACAAAGGATCGGAAAGCTTACGAGAAATCCCTCCAAAACTTTAAAAAGGCTATAGAACTCAACCCTAATTATGCCTCAGCCTATAACGGTTTAGGAGGGGCTTACCTTCAGGCCGGGAATTTGGATGGGGCGGTATACTGCTTCGAAAAAGCAGTGGAAATAAACCCTGATTTGGGTAACGCGCTCTACAATCTAGGTCTTGCTTACTTAGAAAAGAGTGAGAAATCTAAAGCCCTTCTTTATTTCACTAGATACAAAGATAAATACGACCGTTTTCTCTCTCCTTCTGGGAAGAAAAAATTGGAAGAGTTGATTCAAAAATGCAAGCAAGAATAATTGACTTTTTGTTTTTGTCTTTCTTCGTATTCCTTATCCTGGGATATATGTATGCCAAGTGCTACGGGAATTTTTACCAAGCTAAAGATACAATGGCCGAAATTCCAGGGAAAAACAGTTTTCAGGCCTGTGATGCCTGTTTTGATTGCAGTGCAAAGTGTACCCACCAGATAGATATCTCTCGCAGAATTAAGGAGTTAAAAGCCATTTGGTGTTGATGTGAACAATGAAGGGACAAAAAAACACATTTTTGATTTTGATAGTTTTTTTGTTCTTCACGGGCCTCGTTCATTATGTGTATGGAGGAGAAACCTAGAAAGTTCTCCAGAATGATCACCCGAATATGCACAGGATAAAAAAGAGCAAATTCTATGTCGAAATATAATTTTTCTTTTTATATCAATGATTTATATTAATAATCATCACACTTTTTGTTATAGAGCCTGTCATTCCTTGACATAACCCTCATCAAACCTTATATTATTTGATAAACGAGGAGTGAGAATATGGAAATAGAAATGAAGATAAAGGGTCTTGTTGTTGATCCTATATCCAAGATGCCCATTGTCGTGCTGGAAGACTCCAATAACGAACGAATGCTTCCTATCTGGATTGGAGTCTTTGAAGCAAACGCTATTGCTCTTAAAATAGAAAACATCTCCACTCCTCGACCCATGACTCATGACCTGGTAAAAACCCTTCTGGACAAGCTCAACATCTCCATAGATAAGATTGTCGTCAATGATGTGAGAGATAACACTTTTTATGCCTTGATCCACTGCCGCTATAAAGACCAAATTTTCACCATTGACTCCCGCCCTTCTGATGCCATTGCTCTATCCCTTCGAGTGAACGCACCTATATTTGTAAATGAAGAAGTGGTTAAAAAAGCTCACAGCTTGAAATTCGACGACAATCTGGAGGATTCAGAAAAACTCAAGAAGTGGCTGGAAAATTTAAAACCCGAAAACCTCGGGAAATACAAAATGTAACAAAAAACTCACATCAGCTCCCATCTATTCAGCCTCTTCTATCCTGCTTTTTTCAGCTTCCCCTGCTATTTTCATGTCCTTAATGTAAAAATGAGGTAAAGCCCAATCAATCCAAAAATTAGATTAGGTCCCCAGGCAGCTAAAAAGGCATTCAGATAATTGACATAACCAAGGCCCTGGAATATGCCTATCGTTCCCCAATATATCATAGCAATAGCGATGCTTAATCCTATCCCAACCAGAGTCCCTCTTTTTCCAAGAGAAAAAGCAAAGGGAATCCCGAGCACAGTCATGACCAAACAGACAAGAGGAAAAGATAGTTTATAGCTTAAGTCAACCTTGAACTTTACCGTCTCAAAGTTCCTCTCTTCAAGCTCTTTGATATATTGGCTGAGCTCCTTATAACTCATCTGGTCAGGTTCTTTCCACTCCTTTAAGAAATAGCTTCTGTCTTCCATATACGGCAAATCCATTTTATCCTTTTCCTCGAATTTAATGGGTCTGCCGTTTTCAAAATCTCTGTACCAGCAATTCACTAAAGAAAGAAACCCGTCACCCAAATAGCCTCTTTCAGAATAAGTTCTTTTTTTGAAAGACCATGTAGAAGGATCAAAATCAAAAATTGAAAGCTGACTGAATACAGACTTTTCCGGATCAAAATAATTATAATGGAAAATTCTATTTTTTTCCTTGCTCAAAACCCAGCGGCGGTCTAAATAGCTGTAGCTCCGGGGTGGAGCATCATTGATCCTGTTCCAGGTCTCCTCCACTTTTTTATTGGAATAGGGTAGAACATTCTCCTGAAGATAAAAAGAAACAAAACTCACCAAAGATGCCATAAGAAGGACCGGCAGAATAATACGGTAGAGGCTAATTCCGCATGTCTTCATGGCCGTGATCTCGTTGAATTTGGTTAAAAGACCCAAGGATAAAAGGGTTGTGGTCAAGGCTGCAACAGGAAGAATATAGTGTACAAATTCTGGAATACTGTAACGGATATATTCAAGAAGGAGAACAAGAGGTTTATCATGCTCATAGATATTATCGATCCGCTCAAAAAAAGTGACAATAACAGAAATCATAAGCAGGCTAAAAAAGACAAGCAAAAAAATAGCTAAATACTTTCTGATAATGTAGCGATCCAAGATATTGGGAAAACGAAGGGATAGACGAGGCCAGGTTCTGATAAATTTCCTTTCTTTAACAGAAAAAGTTTTTTCGTCTCTTCTTCTGAAAAACCGGGAAAGACCGGAAAAAAGCGAAGATTCTTTTAATGATTTGAGGAATAGATAAAAACCAATCAGAAATAACAGAATATTAGGCCCCCATATTCCAAACCAAGGAGTAAGCTTTCCATCCATGGCCATTTTTTCTCCTGCTGTGATCAGAATATAATAGAATAAAATTATTCCGATACTGATTGTGAAACCGCTGGTTCTTCCGCCTTTTTTTGTGGAAGCCCCAAAGGGAAGTCCCAGCAGGCCAAAAATCAAACAGGCAAAAGGAAGGGCAAATTTCTTATGAATTTCAATCCGATAAGAAACATAGTCCCTCAATCTCCGGTTATAAGCAAACGTTTCTTCACTCGTTCCTTCTTTTTTTTCTGCAAGACCCGGCAAATCCTGTCTAATGTGTCTTATATCTTCGAATAATTCTAAAATGTCTTTTTCTCTTACTCGCTTCTTCTCAGAAATGGAAGAAAAAAGGCTCTCTACATTAATTTCTTCTTTAAGGTTCTTAAAGGAAGTCCACCCGTATTCCTCTGGATTGGATAGAGGATAGGAATGGGAAGTCCCATCAAAAAGTTCAAGAATGGCTCTTCTCATCTCAGGGTAAAAATTCAACCTTCCCCTTTTTGCTGATATGACCCTTGGCTCCTCAGGAGGATCAGTGAAATACACAAAAATATTCTCCCAGTCTCTTTTTTGAGTTATGCCCTGGATAAAAATGACTGTATTGGGGATAGATTCATTAAATTCCCGGGGATTGATATTAAACTGAACTTTGGACAGGACTGATTGAGAAAGAGTCTGAACAAGCTTGTAGTTGGAATGAGGAGCAAGATAAAGAGCAAAATAAGAAGTCAACAGCCATCCGGCAAAGGAAAAAATCAAGACCGGACGGAGAAGCCTTTTATAACTTATACCCAGAGTTTTAAAAGCCATAATTTCTGCGTCAGAGGAGAGGCGGGTCAGTCCTCCCAGCACACCCATGAGGACAGCCATCGGCATAGTAAAGACAATGATGGAAGGAACGAGGTAAACGAAGATGACGACTGCTACTTTGAATGATACTCCCCTGGTTATAAAAATCTCAGAGAATTGAAGGATCTGATTCATTAAAAGAACAAAGGTAGTGATAAGGAGGCCTATAAGAAAGGGAGGGATAATTTCTTTAATGATATAGCGGTCAAAAAATTTGAGCACCCTGTCTTTATACCATAGAAAAGCGCCAAAAAAAAGAAAGGCCCTGTGCAAAAGCCCAGGGCCCTTTTGATTCAATCAGGGATTTAATACATATCGCCTGGTGGAGGCGGATATTTGGGTCCTCTTTCTTCTTCAGGAATATCTGTTACCAATCCCTCTGTGGTTAGCATCAAGCCAGCAATACTTGCAGAGTTTTGAAGGGCAGTACGGACAACTTTTGTCGGGTCAAGAATACCGGCTTTAACTAAATCTTCAAATTTTTCCGTCAGAGCATTAAATCCCATATCCTTCTCCATAGCTTTCACTTTTTCCACAACAACGGAACCTTCATGGCCTGCATTGTTTGCGATTTGACGAATAGGTTCCTCCAGGGCTCTCTTGATTATATTAGCACCAATTTGCAAATCACCGCCCAGCTTTAATCCCTCAATAATTTTTTGACATCTTAAAAGAGCAACTCCTCCCCCGGGAACAATTCCTTCCTCAACAGCGGCCTTAGTAGCATGCATGGCATCTTCAACTCTCGCTTTTTTCTCCTTGAGCTCGGTCTCCGTGGCAGCACCAACTTTAATTAATGCGACTCCGCCCACCAGCTTGGCAAGTCTCTCCTGCAGCTTTTCTCTATCGTAGTCAGAAGTAGTATCATCAATCTGAGTTCTTATCTGCTTGATGCGGGCCTGGAGATCTTCCTTCTTTCCTTTGCCCTCAACAATGGTGGTATTGTCTTTGTCTATAACCACTTTTTTAGCATTACCCAGCCAGTCAATGCCAACATTTTCCAGTTTTACACCTATATCTTCTGTAATAACTTTACCTCCAGTAAGAGTTGCTATGTCATCCAACATGGCTTTCCGCCTGTCACCAAATCCGGGAGCTTTAACAGCTGAACATTGAAAAGTTCCTTTGAGCTTATTGACTACCAGGGTAGCCAGGGCTTCACCCTCAACTTCCTCAGCAATGACTAATAATGGATTTCCTATCTTGGCTACATTCTCAAGAAGAGGCAGTAGCTCTTTCAGGTTACTTATTTTCTTCTCATGGAGAAGAACGAGAGGATTCTCCAGGACGCATTCCATCCTGTCAGGATCGGTTATAAAATAGGGAGAAAGATAGCCACGGTCAAATTGCATCCCTTCAACCGTCTCCATGGTTGTTTCCAAGCCCTGAGCTTCTTCCACAGTAATGACGCCATCTTTTCCGACCTTATCCATTGCCTCAGCAATGATTTTACCTATGGATTCATCATTATTGGCTGAAATTGCTCCGACCTGTGCAATCTTTTCCCCGGTCACTTCCTGGCTTATCTTCTGAAGCTCTTTTACTACCTCTTCGACTGCCTTTTCGATTCCTTTTTTGATTAAATTGGGATTAGCACCTGCAGTTACATACTTTAATCCTTCAGAAAAAATACTTTGAGCCAGGACAGTAGCTGTTGTTGTTCCATCCCCAGCCACATCGGAAGTTTTGGATGCAACTTCTTTAACAAGCTGGGCTCCCATATTCTCAAGAGGATCTTTGAGCTCAACTTCTTTGGCCACGGTTACACCATCCTTGGTGCTTGTGGGAGAACCAAATTTTTTATCCAGAACAACATTTTTTCCCCTGGGTCCCAATGTCTCTTTGACCACGTTGGTTAAAGTATTAACACCTTTTAAAAGTGCCTGCCTGGCTTCTTCACCAAGTGTAATTTGTTTTGCCATTTTTTTCTCCTTTTCACAAATTTATGTGATCTTAGCTAAAATTTCTTCTTCACGAACAATGATATGTTCAACATCCCCGATCATCACTTCCGTGCCACTGAATTTTCCGATAAGAACCTTATCACCTTTTTTAACATCAAGAGGAACAACCTTCCCGTCTTCTGACACGCGGCCTTTCCCGACCTCAATGACTTCTGCTTCTTGGGGTTTTTCTTTTGCAGTATCAGGGATGATTATGCCTCCTTTCTTGACTTCCTGTTCTTCTTCTAATCTTTTCAGAAGAACTCTGTCGTGTAACGGTATCGTCTTCATTTAAACCTCCTGTATTTGAATAATTTATTAGCAGACAAATAAAGAGAGTGCTAATTTTAGCCTTATACCCCCCTCTTGTCAAGAAAAAAGAGTAAAATTTAGCACTCTTTACATGAGAGTGCTAAATTTTCCCGTTTATTTTTAAAGTTTTAACGCGGTTACGAAGAGTGTTGCGGTGAATCCCCAGTGCTTGGGCCATTTTTATCATTCTTCCATTATATTTTTTTGCGGCGGTTTCGATGTAAATTTTCTCGAATTCTTTGAGTACATCTTTCAGGCTTAATTCTTCTTCAATCATTTCCTCGATTATTATCTCCAATTTTTGATGGAGATTGAGTTTGTCAGATTTTTTTTGCATCTTTTTCCACCCTTCTAGTGATTTCTTGATAAGTTTCCTTAAATTTTTCTTTTAATTCCTGTGGTATTAAGCCGATTATAGCCCTTGTTATTCCCAGGCAAACCGGGGAAATCTGAGATTCTTTTAATGCGTTTTTGCTTATGGGAAATACCAGTAGAGCAAAGACAACAACACTACATATGAGAATTCCCTTAAGAAGCCCTAAGCCTCCTCCTAAAAGATTATCGAGGAGCTTTAACGGGCCTTTTATCAATTTAGATAAAGTATTGGAAGAAAGCCATCCTAAACATAACACAATTAAAAATATGGTAATAAAACCCAGAAAATGAGCTAAAACTTCATTTTTGACAAGCTGGCGGTAAATCCAGGATATCTGGGAATAAAAACCCAGGGCTAAAATCAATCCAACAATTACCGCAAGAAGACCAATGACCTGTTTCACAAGTCCTTTTACAATGCCCAGAATAGTGGTCACCGCTAAAATAGCTACCAAAATTACATCAAGCCAGTTCAATCTGATTCACCTTTTCCTTTTTCTTAACTCCACGACCATCCAGTATTCCCCTTCTTCCATACATCCAAATTGAATATGGGGTTTTATCCTTCCGTGAAAATCAGAACCTGCTGTTGGAACAAGGTCCAGCTCTTCGGCTATTTTCCTATAAAATTCTGTCTGGGCAGGGTCATGGTATGTTGTGTAAACCTCTATTCCCTCCAGTCCCTTTTCTTTTAAAATTTCGAGATCTTCCCTGGAAGTGTCCTGAAAATATGCACCAGGATGAGCAAGTACCGGGACGCCTTCAGTCTGGGGAGCCAGCTCAAGGACATCCAGTAGACTCATACTTCGTTTTGGAACCCAGGCCGGCTTGCCCTCCATGAAATAATCTTTGTAGAAAAGGTAAGGTGCATAGTCACGATTTTTTCCTTCGAAATATTTCATTAAAGAAGTAAAGTTTTTCTTTTTTTTAGCCTTATTCAGCAAAATCTGGGCTATTGTCACTCCTAAAGGAGGGCTGGGCTTTGTTTTTTTAGCAACCTCTTTCCAGCTGATGTTAAAGCCGATCTCCCGAAGTTTCTTAACACGCTCTTTGGCTTCTTCAATTCTTTTCTCTGAGACCTGATTTATGAAATCAAGCAGGATTTTTTTCTTCCAGTTTATAAAAGGAAGAAGAAGATGAAACTCCCGGCCATTAAAGAGAGTTGTTAGTTCGATACTGGGTATAACCTCAATACCCTCTTCCTCTCCGAGCTGAAGAACCTCTGGATAGGCAGCCACTGTATCATGGTCGGTAATAGAAATGGCTCTCAGCCTTTTTTCTTTTGAAAGCTGGATAATATGAAAAGGAGAAAAATCTCCGTCACTACTCTTATTGGAATGAATATGTAAATCGATTTTCCCTTGCATTATAAATTATTCTTTCCTGTCAGAAGGCGAAAAATTTCAAGATACCTTTCCGAAGTCTGCTCGATAATGGACTGTGGTAAAGGCGGAGGTGGAGAATTTTTATCCCAATCCGTACTCTCTAAATAATCCCGGACAAACTGCTTATCCAAACTGGGCTGAGATCGGCCAGGAGAATAACTGGCCATAGGCCAGAATCGAGAAGAGTCAGGAGTGAATATTTCATCAACAAGGAATAGTTCTTCGTTGTTAAAAAGGCCAAACTCGAACTTTGTATCGGCAATTATAATTCCCTTTGAAAGGGCGTGAAGGGACGCTTTCTGATAAAGTTCAATGCTTATTTTTTTTATCTTTCGTGCAAGCTTTGAATCAATTAACTTCTGCATCTCTTCAAAAGAGATGTTTTGATCATGCCCCTCTTCAGCCTTTGTGGCAGGGGTAAAAATGATCTCCTCTATTCTTTCCGATTCTTTCATTCCAGGAGGAAGTTTGATGCCGCTTGTCTTCCCTGTGGCTTTATAGTCTTTCCATCCTGAGCCGGAAAGATATCCTCGAACGACACACTCCACTGAAATCACGCTTGTCTTCTTAACCAGCATGGATCTCTTTTCCAGTATATCCTTATATTTGTGAAGAACAGTAGGAAACTTTTTGACATCGGCAGTCAGCATATGATTGGGACAAACAAGAGAAGTAAATTCAAACCAGAACTTTGAAAGTTGAGTTAAAATTTTCCCTTTATCCGGAATGAGAGTTGGAAGAACATAATCAAAGGCAGACACTCGATCCGAAGCAACGATAAGAAGCTTGTCTTCTATCTCATAGACATCACGAACTTTTCCTTTTTTGAACAAGGGAAGTTCAGGGATTGATATCTCTGAGAACGTGTTAGTCATAGTATGTTAAAGGATAAAAAAAATAAATTTAAAAAGCAACTAAAATGACATTCCTATAAAACTCAGCATTCTTTCCGTCTTTTCCTTATCCCTTCGGAATGAAAGGAGGTTCTTTTGGCAGTGAGTGCAGAAGTCTATTGAATAAACATTTTTCTTGCTGACCCCGCAGCTTATCATCTGAGAAAGATTCGATCCTCTTAAATCAAAGAGATATTTATTCTTCCGGATAGGATGATTTTGAAAAAAATCTGTCGAATGCCTGCCTTGTTCATAACTCTGAAAGACATCCTCACCTACTTCATAACATTCACGCCCCAAACAAGGGCCCAGAGCCACCAGGAGAGAGGAAGGACAACAGCCATAATTATCTCTCATTCTCTGAATGACTTTTTGAACCAGCCGCTTCGCCGTCCCCCTCCATCCGCAGTGAACAGCAGCTATAACTTTCCGAAGCTCATCCACAAAAAGAACAGGAAGACAATCAGCAGTCTGAATAATGAGAAGGAGTTTAGGACAGGAGCTGATCATCGCATCTCCTTTTAATTTTTTATCAGGAATTTTATCGATATGCTGAATGATATCGGAATGGGTTTGATTGAGGAAGATAAGATCAAAATCCTTCAACTTAGACTTTGTTTTAAAATCAGCCTGCCTCCATTTTTTTGTACCGAAGCCGTGGACAAGGTAAGGAACCTGCTCCAGCCTTGGAATAATGTGTAAATCCTTAATAATCTCTTGCTTCATCTTTAATCTGATTTTATATATTTTGTCTTCTGTAAATTCAAGTAAAAAAATAGAACCAAAAAAAATAGCGCCTGTCCCTATTAATTTTCCTGTCCCTATTAATTTTGATATAATTTCTACTGAAAAATATGCAGTCAGAAAATTTCAAACCGGCTTACCTCAAGACTTACAACGACGGCTTGTTTCAGGGAAAAATTGAGGCTGCATTTCAAATACTCGAAAAGTGCACTTTATGCCCGCGAAACTGCGAGGTAAACCGCCTCAAAGAAGAAAAAGGCTTCTGTGAGGCAGCACTCCTCCCTGAGGTTTCCTCCTCTTCTCCTCATTTTGGTGAAGAAAATCCTCTTGTTGGGCATCATGGTTCTGGCACAATTTTTATGACTCACTGCAGCCTGAAATGTCTTTTTTGCCAGAATTTCTCTATCAGCCACCTAGGAGAGGGGCATAAGATATCTTACGAGAGATTGGGCAAAATGATGATCGAGCTTCAAAGGATAGGTTGCCACAACATCAATTTTGTAAGCCCTACTCATTATGTTCCTCAAATCTTAAAGGCACTTCTTTATGCGGTGGAAAAGGGACTTTCTGTTCCTCTTGTTTATAACACAGGAGGCTATGACTCTGTTCAAACTCTAAAGCTTTTAGAAGGAATCTTTGATATTTATATGCCTGACTTCAAATACAGCGACAGCAAAACGGCTCAAAAATACTCCCAGGCTTCAGATTATCCCTCGATTGTTAAACTTGCTCTTAAGGAAATGTTTCGTCAGGTTGGAGACCTTATCTTGGATGAAAGAGACATAGCCCTAAAAGGACTTTTGGTTAGACACCTTGTCCTTCCCCAAGGATTGGCCGGGACAAAGGATGTAATGTCTTTCCTGGCATCGGAAATCTCTAAAAATACCTATGTCAATATCATGGACCAGTATTATCCCTGCGGCAAAATCCCTGCTGATTCTCCTCTAAGCAGAAGAATCACTCAAGAGGAGTTTAATGAAGCCGTAGAGGCAGCAAAAAAGAAAGGAATAACTCGCCTGGATAAACGGGAGAAACTTCGTCTTATATGGCGTCTCTAATTTGCCTTTCTATTTTTCTGCAATTAATTTTTCTGGTCAGTTCTTCGCTCTATAAACCTAAGTTCTATCTATTTATTTCTAACCAAAGAGGATTTTCCCCATAAAACCAGGATGGATGAAGAGAGAAAAATAAATAATGCTAAAATAATGAATGCGGTTCTAAGCCCAAAGGACTGGGAAACCCAACCAAAAGCTAAAGGGCCAACAGCAAATCCTAAATCCACAGAAGAAGCAAAAAGGCTCAAGACTTTCCCCTTTTCTCTCAACGCTACTCCCTTCATAATGAGAGCGGTTAAATGGGGGTAAAGAATTCCCACTCCTATTCCCCAGATAACTCCGGAAAAGCCAAGAAGAAAATTATTGGATGAGAAATAGATCAAAACCGCTCCCCCAGAGATAAAATAAAGAGCGGGGAGAATCAATCCTGGGCTTCCCCAGATCCTAAAGTGCTTCCCTCCATAAAGCCGCATGAATACAGCGGTCAAGCCCAGAAACGTATAAAAATATCCAGCCCGCATGGGAGATTCTCCATGAGCGATAAGAGGAACAAAAAATAAGCTGGCACTCAGGCCAGTTTCAAATACAACGGTTATCAAAAAAACCAAGCATATTCTTCTCTGCCTCAAAAGACGCAAAAAGCCTGCTGCTCTGCCTTCGGATTTTTCAGAAAAACGAGGGAGATTGATTTTTGCAAAAAAGGAATATACAAGCGGAACAGCAGAAAGAAAAATGGCAGAAAGAAAAAATAAAAAGAAGCCATATTTTTTTATAATTTCCTCCCCCATAAAAGGAAAAACAAGAAGGGGAAGCATAAAACCTGTGGAGACAACTCCAATAGCATATGCCCTATCCTCTTCACTGACCAATAAAATCGCGATCAACAGTGCTCCTAAAATAAAAATGGAAAAACCAATGCCATGAAAAATCCTGATAAATACAACAAACCAGTCTAATTTTTCGATAAAAGGATACATAGCTGTTGTGACCAAGGTTAGAATTAGCCCTGCTCCTAAAACTTTCTTAGGATTAAACCTGCTCAAAAGCCAGCTGCCAAAAGGACGGGATAGAAAAGCAGCCAAGGAAAAAAGCCCCATCAAAAAGCCGATTTGCCGTGGACTCCCTCCCATGTGCTCAAAATAGAGAGAAAGGAGAGTAAGAATGGCGACAGAAGAATATGACATTAAGACCAGAAACTGAATGGCAAGTATTCCAGGTGCTAATTTTCTCTCTTTCATTTGAGAAGAAATTTAACAAATCTGTCTCTTTATATCAATTCCTTGACGTCGTAAATTGATTTACCTGGTTGGATTTGATTCAGCAAGCCTGTTTCTTAGGAATTGAATCAATTCCAATAATATTATTCAAATGGCGGGTTTGATAAATCAAATCTCTACAAAAGAAACTTCTTTAGAAAATGGAGGTAGTTCCATTTTTCTGAAGTAAATTTAAACAAGGTAGAAATAAATGAATCGTTTCTATTTTTTCTACTTAAACTGTAGAGTGACTGAAAACCAAAAAAGAGTTATAAAATTCAAAAAATGATAAGAACCCCAAAAAAACAAGTTTTATCTCGTCTACCCGGGATTTGAAAAAGCCTCAAAGCTGAAATCTTTATAGTGTTTAATCACATCCTGAATAAGTTCTTCTTTGGGTAATTTCAAGATTTCTGATGGCAGGACATTTTCCATAAAAGATTTTACCTTTTCTTCCATAGGGCTTTTCTTGTTTTTTCTCCCTTTAATCCGCAGTTTTAGCTTGAGTTCCAGAGAATTCTTGGGCAGGCAGATAATATAGTGGAAATTATCCAGTCTTGATTTTGGAAAATTAACCTCAAAGGCAGTCCATTTTCCTTTATGTGTACGGAATCTAGATCTTATCCCGTATTTCCTTAATTCTATTGACAAGCTTTCAAAGCATGGCTCGGCAATAAACTCGCAAAACTGTTTAAAATTACCAGGAGTTTCACCTTTGCATCCCTCAATAACTCTAAGATCTTCCAGAAAACTTGCTAAGTCATCTCTCCAATCATTCTCTGCCATTTTTTACCTCTGGAATAAGCGTCCAATATCTTATCATATTTTTCTCTAACTTTAAAAGAATAAATAGCACTTCCTGGAGGTCCGGATTGAGGCAGGGGAGAAAAAGTATCCTGGAGACCAGCACTGGAAGAAGAGCCGATATGGTTAAAATTTTTCCAGAATAGAAAAGTGAAAATTGACTAAAAAATCGGAATTATGATTTTACTTTTTTACAAGGAAAAGACGCAGGTCCATGACATTCGTGCGGGTTGGGCCGGTTACGATTAAGTCTCCGATTTGCTTAAAAAAGTTATATGAATCGTTGTTATCTAAATATTCTCGGGGATTAAGGCTTAAGTCTCTGGCTTTTTTAAATGTAGATGGTCTAACCAGGGCTCCCGCTGCATCTGTAGGACCATCTATCCCATCAGAGCCCAGGCTTAAAACGAGCCAGTCCACAACTCCTTCAAGACGATTTTTTATCTCAGCAAACACAGCCAGCACAAACTCCTGGTTTCGGCCGCCCAAACCATCCCCTTCAACAGTGACTGTCAACTCTCCTCCAGTTAAGAGGCATAAATACCGTGAATCTTCTTTCTTTGCCTGAACAAGGTTTTCGAGAAGAGAGACATAATTTTTTGCAGCATCTTTTGCCTCTCCTTGATCCGATGAAGTAAGAATTAATGTCTTAAACCCGAGTTTTTCGGCCTCATTTTTTGCTGCCCGGAGAGCTTTAAGATTATCCCCGATTATAAAGTTATGGACTCTTTTAAAGACAGGGTCCTCTTTCTTGACTGTCTCCTCAACTTTATACTCCATCCCCTTTTTTATGACTTCTTGAACAGAAACCGGTGCTTTATCCCACATCTCATACTTCTTTAAAACCTGAAAAGCATCATAATATGTTGAGGAGTCCCAGTAGACAGGACCAGAAGCAATACTCTCTAAATCATTATGGATCACATCAGAGATGACAAGGCTGACCACAGTTCCAGGGAAAGCTGCCTTTGCCAGGCGGCCGCCCTTGATTCTGGAGAGATGTTTGCGAACAGTATTGAGTTCAGTGATGTTTGCCCCTGCTTTGAGCAACATATCAGTGACTAGCCTTTTTTCATCAAGTGAAATTCCCTCAGCAGGAAAACATATCTGGGCAGATCCTCCTCCGGAAATCAAGACAAACAGGAGGTCGTTCTCACCAATCCCTTCTGCAAGCTTAAGGATACTCCTTGCGGCTTTGAGACTTTTCTCGTCAGGCAGAGGATGTGAGGCGGGAAGACAGGATATTTTCTCAATGCTTATTGGGACTTGAGGACGACAAACGGCTATTCCCTCTTTTACCCTGGTTCCTATAATCTCCATAAGGCTCTTTGCCATAAAAGGAGCTGCCTTCCCAATTGAGACCAAAAAGATGTTTTTGAAGGAACCTAAATCAAAAGATCTGTCCTGAACAATCAGTTTCTCTTTGTCTATTAAAACACTTTTTTTAATGAGATTTTCAGGCTCCACTTCAGCCAAAGCAGCCTTATAGATTTTTTCTGCGCTTTTCAAGAGGTCTAGACTAAAATAATTCTTCGAGCCCATTGAGATTGACTATATATCAATCTGCCAGTTATTAAAAGACAAAGTAAGCATCCTTATTTCCGTGACAATTTCTTTGGAAGTCAGGCAATCTGGTTATACACTGTAATATTCCTTTTACAATATTTACTGTTTGTGGTAAAAAATACGATTAAAATGAATACTTTTTATTATTGTCCTATTAAAGGAAACTAAAATGCAGGGTCAGGAGATAAGCACAAGAGAAGCATGGGGTTCGAAGGTCGCTTTTATTTTTGCAGCAACTGGCTCGGCTATAGGACTGGGAAACATCTGGCGCTTTCCAACAGTAGTCAGTCAAAACGGAGGAGCAGTTTTTGTCCTGGTCTATGTTTTAGCTGTGGCTTTTATCGGATTCACGGTGATGCTGGCAGAGCTTACCATCGGACGCCATACCCAGAGGAATCCTGTGGGAGCCTTTGAATCCATAAAACCACGTACTCCCTGGAAATTCATCGGTTACCTTGGAATGATAACAGGCGTATGTATTCTTTCATTCTATGCTGTTGTGGCCGGCTGGGCTGCTGGTTACATTTTTAAAATGGCTAGTGGTGCCTTAAAGGGAAAACTGACAGCTGAGATGTCGAATAAAATATTCACAGAATTTAGCTCCGATCCCATTCAAGTTTTTCTTTTTTTCGGTTTGATCATGGGTTTAACAATTTTCATTGTCTCAAAAGGCGTCAAAAAAGGCATAGAAAGATGGACTAAAGTTCTTATGCCTGTTCTTTTTCTCTTGATAGTATTTCTTGCGATAAGAGCCCTAACTCTTCCAGGTGCCGGAAAAGGCATTGCTTTTTATCTCAGACCCGACTTCTCCAAGCTCAACGGCACTGTTATTCTTTATGCCCTCGGACAGGCATTTTTTTCCTTAAGCCTGGGCATGGGGACAATGATTACTTATGGAAGCTATATCTCCAAAAAAGACAACCTTGTTTCTTCAGCAGGATGGGTTACTTTCTCGGATACTTTTATCGCCCTTCTTGCCGGCCTTATCATTTTTCCTACTCTTGCTTTTTCCGGACAGCCGGGAAATGTGGGAGATGAAACCCTTGCATTCAAAATTTTTCCTCTTATCTTTCCCGAAATTCCAGGGGGGCAAATTTTTGGAATTTTTTTCTTCACTCTCTTAACTGTGGCGGCTATAACCTCGACCATATCTCTACTTGAAGTTCCTGTAGCCTATTTTGTTGATGAACGGAACTGGTCGAGAAAAAAAGCGGCTCTTGTTATAGGCCTTTTCACGTTTGTTCTCGGTGTTCCTGCGGCCCTCTCCACAGGAGGAATGCAATTCTTTACTAAAATAAAAGTTTTAGGATTATTTGCTTTTATCTTCGGCAATATATCCCTAGCTGTAGGCGCTCTGTTCATTTGTATCTTTGTGGGCTACATTTGGGGAGTCAAAAAGGCGCTAAAAGAAATCTCTTCCGGAAATCCACGTTTCAAGCTGCGTCCCATCTGGGTCTTTTCGCTCAAGTTTCTCAGTCCTATAGCCATACTTATAATTCTTTACTTTATTAAAACTCTCAAAGGATAAAAAAAAGCTATGAAGAAAAAAGTATTCGCCCTCATTTTCATCTTCATTTTGACATTTAGTGTTTCAATCCTTACTGCAACTGACGTTAAAGGCAAGGTTATTCTTTCTCAAAACGAGGAACCTTATACTCACGGGGCTATTTTACTCTCATCTCTGGAAACCGAAGAATACAGAAAGTCCGAACTCGACAAGTTAGGGAACTTCATTTTCCACGACATCGAACCGGGCAAATACAAAATTAAGATGGACCTTTACAGTGCAACTCCTTCAGGAGGAGAGGAAAGAGAGATCGAAATCACCAAAGAAGAAGAAACAAAGGAAATCAATCTGACAATATCTCTCTCTTTTCTGGATAAAGCGCTTGTCTTCACCAAGGAAGCGAGTGACTTTATATGGGTTCCGCTCATGGTTATTCTCCTTGGCATTGTAGGAGTAGGACTTACCTATCTCACCCGATTGATTCAGGTCAGGCGTCTTTTCCTTTCCTTAAAGATGGTGCTCAGGGGAGCATTAAAAAAGGATAAATCTGAGAAGGACGAGGGAGATATTTCGCCTTATGCTGCTTTAATGACTGCTCTTGCTGCGACTGTCGGAAATGGAAACATCGCCGGTGTGGCTACAGCTATTGCCACTGGCGGACCCGGGGCGTCTGTCTGGATGTGGATATTTGGTTTTTTTGGCATGGCAACAAAGTATGCAGAAGGTTTCCTCGGGGTAAAGTTCAGAACTAAAAATGAAAGAGGGGAAATGTCTGGCGGGCCAATGTATTATGCCCGCTATGGTATTAAAAACCAAAATTTAGCCAAATTCATGGGAATGTTTTTTGCCATATGCGGCGCTTTCACCTGCCTTTTTGGAACGGGGAATATGGCCCAATCCAATTCCATGGCCCTTGTTTTTAACGACCAGCTCGGAATCCCATTCTGGTTGACAGGCATTGTAATATTCACCATGGTCGGAGCAGTTATTCTAGGAGGAATTAAAAGAATCGGCGGTGTTTCAGAGCGGCTTGTACCGACTATGATCATCCTCTATTTTGGGGGAGCCCTGATTATTATTCTAGCAAATATAACCAATCTCCCTGCTGCCTTTGCCGTCATCTTTAAGTCTGCCTTCTCAGTAAAAGCAGTGGGAGGAGGCATGATTGGGGCTTCTGTAAGATTAGCTATCAGTATAGGAGTCAGGAGAGGGCTTCTTTCAAATGAATCCGGATTAGGTTCGGCAGCCATCGCTCAGGCAGCCTCAAAATCCTCTGACCCATCTCGAAACGGCCTTATCGCCATGACCGGGACCTTCATCGATACTCTAGTTGTGAACACTCTCACCACTCTAACAATTGTTGTCACCGGAATGTACCTCAAAACAGCAGCTTTTGGCGCACCGGAGGGCTTAACTTCTACAAAGCTCACTGCAGCTGCTTTTGATTCTGTTCTTCCCTATGGCGGATACATTATTGCATTGAGTTCTTTCCTTTTTGGATATTCGACATTACTGGCATGGTGCTATTACGGAGAAAAATGCCTTGAGTACATCTTCGGAGTCCGGATAATTTATCCTTATAGAATCGCTTTCATCATCCTGCTATTCATAGGTGCTAATATACAGGGGCCTCATCTGAACATCGTCTGGTACATAGGAGATATGGCCAATGCATTTATGGCTTTCCCCAACCTGGTTTCCATAATAATATTAGCCGGACTTGTCGGAAAAGTGACAACCAAGTATTTTTACAAAAAGTAAGAATAAATCGGTTCTCTTCCATTTAGTGTGGGTAACACATGTCTTGATAGATTAATAGAAAGTGTTCGGGGATGGATGAAGCGACCTTTGAAGATTTAGCCTCCCTGAATCTCGCTTCGAGGAAACCCGACAGAATCGGGCGGAGAGTATGTTTGAGCGGAGCGAGTTACGCAGCCGCCGAGAAGAGCGATGAAGGGATGGCGTGAAAAATCTGAACGGGAGCGAGACCATTCACGAATACTTACTGATTAATACCCACACAAAATGGAAGAGAAAGAATAAATCTATCATTTTGAATGTCCAATTGTCCCTGCTGGTTTTGGATTGATTAATAGAACCATGGGGGGTATTATTAGGACATGAAGTTCCGCAGAAAACCGCTTAAGAAATCTCACTTCCTCATGGGCATTTTTTTAATTCTGACTATCGCCTCCTCTCCTGGCGTATTTGGCCAACAGGATGTTACCGAATACCAGAAACGCCTGTCAAATTTATCCTCACAGATTTATCAGCTTCAGAAAAAAATAAAAGAAGAAGAAAAAAAAGAATCAACTTTTCTTTCCAGGTTAGACAGGATTGGCTTTAAGAAAAATTTAATCAAGAAAGAAATTACCCTGTATACAATGCAGTTGGGGAAAACTAATCGTGAACTCTCTGCAATTAAAAAAAACATTCCCAATCTAAAAACAAAGCTTGATAAAGAAAAACAATCCATCGAGAAAATTCTCATAACCATGTATAAATTCGGGAAATTCAACTCTCTCCAGTTTATGCTTCAGGCAGAAGATGTAGGGACCCTTATTTCTGAAAATAAACATTTAACACTACTGGCCCAGTACCAGGAAAACATCATCGCTGATTACATAAAAACCCTGGCTCAGCTTAAAACAGCTGAAGAAAACCTTGAAACAAAAAAGAAAGAGAGCTCGCATTTGATTCAGAACACTAAACAAAAGAGAAAAGAGCTCGAAGGTCAAGAAAGTGAAAGCAGAGCCCTCATCAAGCAAATAAAAGAAAACAGGAAAATGTTTCTCCAGACTCTAGACGAGTTAAATGAAAGGGCACAACAACTACAGCTTTTAATAGAAAAACTACACAAGGAGGAAATTTCCTTCCCTTTTCTTCTCATTCCACTTTATGAAAAAAAAGGTGAACTTCCATGGCCAATTGAGGGGAAAGTGTCCACTTCATTTGGTCCTCAGAGACATCCTCGATTTAAAACGATCACCATGAATAACGGAATCGAAATTTCGCCCAGTAAAAACTACATGGTTATCAAATCCATCCATCCAGGCAAAGTCGTTTACTCAGATCATTTACGGGGATACGGCAACCTGCTTATAATCGACCACGGATTGACTTATCACTCGCTCTATGGACACCTGTCGGAATTCCTGGTTAAAAATGGCGACTTCGTTAAAAGCAAACAACCTATTGCTCTTGTTGGTGACATAGGTTCTTTAGAAGGGATTTCGCTGTATTTTGAAATTCGATTCAAGACAAAACCCGTCAATCCCTTGCAATGGCTGAAAAGAAGATGATAAAATCAAAAATTATTCACATAATAAAATGACTAGAAAACAAGCAAAAATCTTCCCTTTGATAGCCCTTTTTGCCACTTCTTTTTTCCTTTTAATGGAAAGAAACTCCCTCTCCGGATACTCATCCAAGCTCTCTCCTTATAAGAGCTTTGCACTACTGGGAAAAGTAATTTCCTTGATCAAGAATGATTACATAGAAGATCCTAATCCCACAAAAACAATGAAGGGAGCCTTTAAAGGACTGGTCGATTCCCTAGATGTTCTTTCCTGTTATTTAGACAAGGAAAGTGTACGCAGATACAGCCAGCGCACAGAAGCTAATATTAAGGACACAGGTGTTATTCTTTACAAGAGATATGGTTCCTTCCCCCAGGTCATTGGAATTATAAAGAACTCCCCTGCTCAGAAGAAAGGGATCCAAATCGGTGATTATATCAGCGCTATCGATAATCGGGTCGCCAGGATAATGAGCCTTGTCGAAACTCACCTCTATCTTAAAGACAGAAATAATACCCCTATAAAAATCCGGTTCATCCGAGGTAACAAGACACAAGAAGTAAATGTTGAAAAGACTTTGCTCTTTAAAGACCGCTATTCCTTTATGCCAGCAAAAGGTACAAGTGGAATTCTAAAGATCCATCAGCTCTATTCTCCCTGCGTAAAAAGAATGAAGGAAGATATAATCCCTAAATTAAAGTCAAAAAAAATGCCTCTGATTCTGGATTTGAGGAATTGTTATGAAGGGGATATGGAGGAAGCACAAAAACTCATCAATCTTTTCTTGAAAACACCAAAAATAGGCTACTTTGAAAAAAAAGGAGGCATTAAGGAGATCCTCTCCTGCCCGGATGACGCTGAACTTGATAAATTACATTTGGTCATCTGGACCAATCAGGCAACAATTGGACCAGCAGAAGCTGTAGCCGGGGTCCTCAGAGAATTCAAAAAAGTAAAGATCATCGGATTCCCGACTCCGGGCCTTGTGGCTAAACAAAATTTCTTTAACTTGGAGGATGGAAGCGGTTTACTGCTTACTTCAGGGATTTTCTACCTCAAATCAGGGGAAAAGTTATGGGAAAATGGCGTCAAGCCTGATATAAGAATCGAGATAGAAAACCAGAGCCTTAATACATACCTTAAAAAAAGCCTTCCATCTGTAAAGTAAAATATAATCCATGAAAGCAAGGAAGTCACAAAGAGGAAAAAGTGCCCAGCCTCCTCTAGTCATACTAATTGCTTTATCTGCTCTTGTCCTGCTTTCAGTAATCGGTCTGGACTATATTGGCTGGAAAAATGGAGAAAAGTCTTATCTGTTTTCTGCTCTTGTTGGAAAAAAGAAAGTTGCCTTAAGTGAGGAAAGCCTGGAAGATACTGTCCTGAAGAGTTTAGCCTCCTATAAAATGTCTTCGGACTCGATCCAACAATACAGAGACAAAAAGGACATCCTGCACCTTATGGTTGACTTCCCCTCCCAAAAATATAGAGAGCTTGAATTTTATCTTGAAAAAGAATTCAAGAAAACAAACACTTTAATCTTAGAAAAAGAAGAACAGCAAGGAGAAGAAAAAAATTATTACCTATGGCAGGTGGAAGGGAAAAAAAAGCAAAGGATGATTATTCTCTTTTCCTGCAAGAAAAAAGAATTAATAGGAGAAGACCTATTTGGAAAAAAAGATAAAAATAAAGTTGCAATCATAATCGATGATATGGGCAACAGTTTAGAAGCCATTAAAGACATCTGTTCTATCAAAATACCCTTAACAGTTTCTATTCTTCCTTTCAGCCCTTTAGCCCTAGAGACAGCTCAAATTGCTCACCGAAATGGACTGGAAGTGATGCTCCATCTCCCTCTTGAATCAGTCAACGGCAATGAGGAAAATCATATAGAAGGGATCATTCATTCCCGAATGAGTAAAGAGGAAATTATAGAAACAGTAAAGACAAACCTCGATCAAGTCCCGTACATCAAGGGAGTTAATAATCACATGGGCTCAAAAATAACAGCCAACGAAATTTTTATGTCAATTATTCTTGAATGTTTAAAAACAAGAAATCTCTTTTTTGTTGACAGCCGCACAACCACCAGATCTGTAGCCTACAAGATCGCACAAAAATTAAAGATCCCCTCAGTTAACCGTAATGTGTTTCTTGATGGAGAAATCAGCGAGGATTACATAAAAAGGAAAATGATTGAACTATTCCGCAAGGCGCAGAAAAATGGAATAGCTGTTGGCATCTGCCATCCTACAAAAATGACTCTAAAAGTCCTCAAAGAAAATTTTCACCTTGTGGAGAAATTTAATCTCGAGCCAGTCTTTGTTTCCCAAATAATCCAGTAAGTCTTTGACTCTGTGATTTCCCTGGATTGTCGTTCATTAATCTTCGTGTTTCGTTTTGATTCAATCATATCCGACCAATTATTGTTGAGTTCTTAATTTTGATAATTTAAGTCCGGCTACCGGATAAGAGTGAAGGTATCAATCAGATAAAAACCCAGGATATAAAAAAGAAGCATCAATATAAAAATTATACTTTTAAAAATAATCTTATTTTGTAATTTCTTGTATACAGAGAAAAGAATCTGGTACAGGGCAAAGACCTCTAAGGCAAAAGGCATAAAGCCTGTATAGCCCAAAACAGGCATCTGGAACACCCTCCAGAAATTAAGATAAGGAAGCGAGTACTCCCAGTGAGAGCCAGCCCAGAAATTCCAAAATTCCCACAGGAACCCAGCAACAAGGCCAGCCAATACCCAGCTCCAGAATTTGGACCAATCTTTTTTATCTGCATCTTCTACAAATGTTTCATTTTTCAGCCAATAATTTATTGGTTCGAGCAGAAAAATAAAACACAACCAAACAAAGGGGAAGAAAAAACGAGGTAAGGAAAGGCCTAATAAAAAGAAAACAACTCCTATAAAAACAAACACTCTAAGAAGAACCGGAGTCGGCTGAATTCGAAAAAGGCCAAGTTTTTTCCTGCCAAGGAAGCTTTGAATAAAAAAAGAGATCTCCCTCATTGCTGGAATTACAGTGGCATAAGCCACGAAATAACCGAGCCATCTAATAAACAAACCTGGCGGGAGATTGTGATAAGTCCAGTTTTTCACTCTTAAGTTAAAAAGCTCAAAAATAAGCCAGACAAAAACAGATATAAAGGCAGTAAAAAGAAAATTTCTGAAAGGGCCTGAAAGAGGAGAAGACTTCGTTTTTCTGAAGTTTATACTATCTATAATAAGAATAAAAGACCACCAGGCAAAGGAGAAGAACCAGGTTTTCATAAAAACTACTTGACGAATAAGAAGAAGGGCTGAAACAACTAAGATAATAAGACCAATATACAAATTCAGCCGAAGTAGTTTTTCTTTCATCTCACCTTTAAATTAGCCTAATCCCTCGTAAAATGCAAAACACTTAAGGAAAAATAATTGAATAATATCCTCATATCAATTATATTAAAATTAAGAGGAGAAATTAAATGAAAAGAGTATCACTTATAATAATCGTAAGCCTCGCTGTCTCTGTATTGGCTGTGATTCAAACAGGATGTAAGAAACCACCAACTATCGAAGAACTTCAAGCTTCTGTTGAAATAATTGATATAGAAACAAAATGGGTAAAAAAAATCTATAAACCCTGGCCTCCAAAATTGACACTTGCTCCTGCCATTTCTTTCCGGGCAAAAAATATCAGCAATGAATCTCTTAAATATGTCTTCTTTAATGCGATCTTCTGGCAGAAGGGTGATAAAGAAAACTTAGGTGACAATCTCCAGATAGGAATTGGGAAAAAACCTCTTATGCCCGGAGAAGTCAGTGATACTTTGTTAATGAAAAGCAATTTTGGAGTTGAAGGGAAACTCCTTGCCGATTTTAAAAACAACCCGGCCTGGAAAACTACTTTAGTCAAGCTCTTCATCAAGTCAAAAGGTTCCCAGTATGCACTTCTGGGGCAATGGGAAGTTTCCCGGAAAATTGACTTTAAAGAACCTGAACGCGTGGGACCAAAAAAATAAGAAAAGGAATTTACTTCTCAACATACTTTTTAACTGGAAGAAAACCTTTCTAAAGTTAATTATTAAGGTAAAAAAGGAAAGCAATGAGCTCAGTCATTCCATCAAAGGCTTTTTTAACTAAAGGAAAAGGACAGCATAAAGAAAAATTAGCCAGCTTAGAGCAAGCTCTGAGAGCAGGGAAAATAGCCCCCTTTAACCTTGTTAAAGTATCAAGTATTTTCCCTCCTCACTGCAAACTGATCTCTAGAGAAGCAGGACTAAAGTTGCTTAAACCTGGTCAGATTGTATTTTTAGTGATGAGTGAATGCGCTTCAAATGAAGCCCACCGCTTGATATCCGCATCCGTGGGTCTTGCCATTCCGAATGACCCCGATCATTATGGCTATCTCTCCGAACATCATACTTTTGGCCAGGACGAAAAAGAAGCAGGTCAGTATTCAGAGGATCTTGCAGCGTATATGCTGGCTACCACGCTCGGAGTAAACTTTGATACAAACCAAATATGGAATGAGGAAAGGAATATTTACAGGCTATCTGACAAGCTTACTGTCAGGACAAAAAATATCACTCAAACCGCAAAAGGGGAAAAAGGGCTCTGGACAACGGCTTTTGCCGCCGCCATCTTAATTCCATAAAAAAGTAAAAAAGGGGACAGGTTATTTGATGTCTAAGGGATTAGGTTTAAGAATATTTATATAGCTTTTTTCCCGCAGTTTATTCAGGAACTCATTTAATTTTTTTTGATATATCTCAGCAAAAAGCTGCTGTTCTATCTCTTTTCGAGCTTCCTCATATGTTTTAACGCGTTCTTCTTTTTTTTCCACTAATTTTAACAAAATCCAGCCGTTTCTCATCTTAAGCCATGGAGTAATCTCCCCTACCTTCAACTTTTCCACAGCTTGTTCAAGGCTCTTTTCTAATTCACCTTTTTTATAAGTGCCCAAGTCGCCTTGTTTCTCTTTCTCTGGTCCATCTGAATACTCGCTGGCTAAAGCAGCTAAATCCTGTCCAGAAGCAATTTTCTCGCTAATTTCTCGCTTTTTGGCTTCCACTTCTTCCTCGCTTTTTAATTCAGCGGAAATAGAGATAGCCTTTAAATTATACTCCGGGATGACCTTGAATTCTTTAGAATGAACCTTATAGTAACCAACTACCTCAGAGTCATCGACAACAATATTTCTGTTAACTTCTGTAAAGATAACTCCTTCCTTCATTATGCTTTCCCTCAACTGTTTACTCCATTCTTCAGGATCCGTACCTTGCTGTCTCATAATCTGGAAGAGTTCAGCATCCGATTCTATATCATTTTCTTTCTTCATGTTCTCTATATAAAGTTTCATCTGTTCATCAACATTAATCTCCTTTATTTGGGCTTCTTGTAAAAGGAGCCTTTCTACTATCATCTCATTCAAAAGATTTTTTCTTCTTCGCTCATACTCTCTTTGATACTGTTCTCCTTGAAACTGCACCCTGAGCATCTGACGAAGAAGCTCATCCTGTTCCTTAACTTGAGAAAGAGTAATAATATCATCATTCACGATTACTACAATTTCCTCGATGACTTCTTGACAAAAAAAGACCACTGCGCCACACAATATCAGGAGAAAGGATAAAAGCACTCTTTTTTTCATCTTGAATTATCTGTTTGATAGGGAAAAGACAGATTCAAAGGATAGAAGCTCCAGTCCATATTCTTTTTTAATTCCTCTATATACCAGGAAATTCGTTGTTTGATTTTTTGATCCAGGATTCTCATTTTTATGTCCGGAGAAGCATCTTTTTCAGAAATCAGTTCAGGTTCGAATCTCTTATCCAACCTGAAAATGTGATACCCATAAGATGACTCCAGTACTGAGCTTAACTCTCCTTCCTTCAGGGAAAGTATCACTTTTTCCATTTCATAGGGGAGCTGACCCATTTCAAACATACCCATCTCCCCTCCTTTAAAAGCTTCTAAACCAACAGATGCTTCCTTAGCAATCTTTCTGAAATCTTCTTCAGAAGCATTCTTTATTCTTTCCAAGACTTCAATAGATTCATCCTCGGTTTCCAGCAAAATCTGGCTGACCTTAATCCTCTCTGGCTGCAAGAATTCCCTCTTATGAAGATTATAATACTCTTTTATTTCTTCATCTTTGACATCGATGTCCATCACAATCGCATAAGTATATTTTTCAACTAACAATCTGTCAAATATAACCTCAATATCCATTTCCTCTACAGAGACCTTGCTCTCATCAGATTTTACTTCACTCGACAACTTTGCCAGATACTCTCTTCTCTCTTCAGGGGTCAAACTCACCTTCTGATTTTGAGCAGCCCGCAAAAGTATTTTCTCCTCAATAAAACTATCAAACAGACGGCTTAAAGAAACAATAGTCAAGGCGTTATCATCTTCTCCAAAGGTTCCACGAATATACTTCTCAAAGTCGGAATTAAAATAGAAAGAATCTTCAACTTTAAGTATGATGTTATTCTTCTTCTTGGGATCCCCAATGTCATAGTTTTCGGACTCTCCTTTTGATTTTTTCTCCCCGCAATTTGCAAAAAACAAGAAAAAAAACGCTGCTAAAAAAAGGAAAAATGAGCTGCGTCCTATTTTGAATAATTTCATTTTTTACGTTCAACACATTATATTACATAAAGATAACTGCTTCAAGATGGATATCGTTGCATCCATGATCTCTGTCTCTCCTCTGGAAGGAATAGAAAGGCTCATCACACCCTGGGGTGTAATAGTACCTGAATATCTGTCGATTAGTTCGGTAAGTTGTCCCAAATCGGCAGATGAAGAGGGATAAAATTTAAAAATTAATGTTTTTCCCATACGATCAATTGAATTGATTTCTATCTTCTGAGCCAAGTATTTAATTATGCCGTAACGAAGAAGATTCTTAACACTTGAGGGGAGAGGACCATATCTGTCGGCAATCTCTTCTTTAATCTTTTCAATTTCATCTAAATCTTCCACAGAAGAAACTCGTTTGTACAGGTTAAGTCTCAGGTTTATCTGGGGAAGGTAATTCTTTGGGATCCGGATGTCGACCTTTAAGTTAATTTCACTTTTAACTTCCTTACTGGTTTCTCCCTTGAGTTCTTTAATCGTTTTCTCTAGCATAAACATATAGTAATCAAAGCCGACCGCTTCCATATCTCCATGTTGCTCTGAACCTAATAAATTCCCGCTTCCTCTTATTTCCAAATCTTTTGCAGCCAAACGAAAGCCAGATCCCAACTCCGTAAATTCCTGGAGTGCCTTTAACCGCTCCCTGGCATGATTCGTGAGCTCAGTGAATGGGGGAACAAAAAAATAAGCAATAGCCTGACGAGAGGAACGGCCCACTCTCCCTCTGAGCTGATAGAGTTGAGCCAATCCAAAAAGGTCAGCGCTCTCTACAATAAGGGTGTTGACAAGAGGAATATCAATTCCATTTTCAATAATTGTTGTGGAAACCAGGACATTGTATTTCTGTTTTATAAAATCAATCATCCTTTTCTCCAGGGACACTCCTGACATTTTTCCATGGATAACAACAACTTTTGCATGGGGCACGGATTTTTCTATTTTATGCGCAACTTGATTTATGTCTTCTATCCTGTTGTGAATGTAATACGCCTGGCCTTTCCGGGCCAGTTCCATTTTTATTGCAGAATTCACGAGCTTCTGACTAAAGGGAGTCACAACTGTATGAATGGCCAGTCTGTCCTTGGGAGGTGTTTCAATAAGACTTATATCCCTGAGTGCTGTTAGTGACAAGTTTAAAGTCCTGGGAATTGGAGTTGCGCTCAGGGCTAAAACATCAATGTTGGCCTTCATCTTTTTTATTTTCTCTTTGTGGTTTACTCCGAACCGCTGTTCTTCATCAACAATCAACAGGCCTAGATCCCGAAATTGAACATCTTTGGAGAGAAGCCGATGAGTCCCAATGACAATGTCGACTAATCCTTTTTTTAAATCTTCAACAACTTTTTTCTGTTGCGCTTTTGTCTGTAGTCGAGTAAGGCCTTCTACCCGGACCGGAAAAAGGACCATCCTGTTCCTGAAGGTCTGCAGATGTTGGTTGGCAAGAACAGTGGTAGGGCAGAGAACAGCCACCTGCTTCCCATCCATCACAGCCTTAAAAGAGGCTCTTATTCCCACTTCAGTTTTGCCATAGCCAACATCTCCACAAAGAAGGCGATCCATGGATGATTCCGACTCCATATCATTCATTATTTCTTTAATGGCCTCCAGCTGGTCTTCAGTTTCCTCATACTCAAATGTCCTTTCAAACTCAGACTGCCAGTCACCTCCAGGGCTAAAGCTAAATCCCTTAATAGCCTTCCTCTGCGCATAGAGTAACAAGAGCTCTTTGGCCATTTTCTCAATAGCCTTTTTTGTTCTGGTTTTTATCTTTTCCCAGGAAAGGCTTCCTAATTTGTTAAGAAGAGGAAGCTTTGAACCGACTTTTGAGTACTTTTGGACCAGATTGAGATCTTCAACGGGAACAAAAAGCTTATCATCATCTTTATAGGTAATCTCAATAAACTCCCGGTTTTTTCTGTCTATTTCTATCCTCACAAGCCCCTTAAAAATTCCAATCCCACAATCTGTATGAACGACAAAATCATCCGCTTTGAGGTCCTGGAAATGGGATATAAAAGGTTTTACTCGAGTTCGAGAAACAATAATTTTTTCCTCTGTAAAAATATCCTTTTCAGAAAAAACGGTCATTTTTTCTTTAGGGTAACTGAATCCATGATGAAGGCCTCCAACCAGAAGAACAACTGCCCCATCTTCAGGGAATATAAAAGGTGATGAAGATTCGAGGTGTAAAATTTGATATTGAGAAAGTAGGCTGCCTACTTTTTTGCGTGTATCCTTGCTAAAAAAGAATATAAAACATCTCTCTCTTTCTTTCTGCAGCTTTTTCAAATACTCAAGAAAGAAGGGAATCTTGTTTTCAAACTTGGGAACAGACTGGAAGGAAAAGTTATATGTTTTGCTGCCTCTCCTGGAGATGAACTCTTGCCATTGGATCGCCTCTTTATTTATTTTTTCCCAGAGAGATGGCGGATAAATATCCTCTGGAGGAAGATAAAACTGCCTTTCGTTTTCCAGCTCTTGATACTGTTCCCTCATATCCTGAAAAGCTTCCTTCCACTCTTTTTTAACCTCATTTATGTTTTCAATTATGAACAGAGAATCTTTAAGATAAAAACTAAAGGGAACAAAATGTTCTTTATGAAGAAGGGAAAGGTAGAAAAAGGAAGGAAAAAACTCTCCCCTCTTAACCCGAGCCAGCTTTTCTCTTATGTCTTTAAAAAAGCGTGCTCCCCCGCTACTCTGTGCCAATTCTCCCCATTTAAGGAGAAAATTTTGTGAGCTTGGAAACTCCCTTAAGGAAGGAATAAGTGCACAATCGATTTTTTTTATTGAACGCTGTGAAGAAGTGTCGAATTCCCGAATGGAGACAATCTCGTCGCCGCTAAATTCAATCCTAAGAGGAAATTTTTTCCATGGAGAAAAAACATCAACAATTCCCCCGCGCCAGGCATATTCTCCAGCGGAATTGACCAGGTCCTCCCTTGTATATCCATATTCACTGAGTTTTTTCAGCGTCTTATCGCGCCCGGCTTTCTCTCCTTTTTCCAGCTTTAAAAAGAAGCTGTTGAGGTTCCGGGAATTAGGGAAAGGCTTGAGCAGCCCGAAAAGGTTCGTAATAATCAAGGAAGGCGGGTGATGGATCAAATTATAGAAAAATCTCATTCTTAAGGAGATCGAATCAAGGGAAGGGAAAATCTCCTGGTAAGGATTTTCTGAGAGAAAAGGCAGAGAATCAGGGCTTATATCAGAGGAGAGCCGGGATAAATAAAATCTGCACTGTTCATTCATCCAGGAAAGAGAAGAGGAAAATGGCCGGATAAAAACAATTCTTTTCTTTAATTCCTGCGCCAGAACAGAGAGAAAATAGGGCTTGGATGGCTCGATGAGCCCTGTGACTTCAAGCTCTGTTTCTCCACGATTTATGGCCTGGAGAAATTTTTTAAATTCGTTTGTTTCTTTCAGAAAATCCAAACTCATACACTTATTATACTCGACACTAAAAACAAGACAAATGAGCTGATATGAATATGAAGTGGTTCATTTCCATTTTGTGAGAGCGAAACCTGAAACCGAGCAGCTTTTGCCTCGCTGGGGCAAAAGTTGCGTGTTTTTGAGCCTGCTGACCTGAGCTCTCCTTCAAACGGTTTTTTCACCCACTGCCCTTCGTCTATGCGTTGAAAAAATTGAGGAGGGAATGGCGTGAAAAAGTTCAATTACGGACGCAGAATCAAAACATGAATTTTATTCCAATCCTGAACAGAAAACCTGAGCAGTCATACCCAGAAACCCTATAGTCAATATCTCCCTGGTCTTCGTTTCCTAATACCCGTTGAAGATAGAAAAAAGTCGAATCATCTACTAATTCTCTAACATTAACTTCTGCCTGATCCAAATTAACTTCTTGATAAACACGAGCAGAAATTATATGAGTATAAGTTAAAGAAGAGGTATTAAACTTTTTGAAGTTGAGACTTCGATAGAGGGCTTCCACAGACAAGAACATGTTCAGTGAAAGGTCAAAATCAAGACAAGTTCCCACAAAACAACCGACTGCACCGGAATTGCTCTCAAGTTTCCAGCCAACATAATTCCAGAGTGGTGCAGTACCTGTGCCTTCGGCTGTTTTATCAAAGTTTTTGCATCGAATCCTTGCAAAATAATATCCCATTCCTCCCAGAAAATTCCATTTAACTTTTGGTATTACAGGAAAGGAAAATATGCCTGAGAGATAAAAAGGATAAATATCAGAGGCGAGCTCGGGGGTATATGAGAAAGTTCCAACAAAATCGCCTGTATCGGGGGGGGTAACAAATTGACCTGGATTACCATATAAGCTTTTTGAGAAATACCCGGTTCCAAAAGAAAAACCAATATTGGAGTTTATCTGATAGATAAATTCAATAGATATATCCAGCCCTGGTCGAGCTCTCCCCGCAGGTGTAGTACCGTAAGCATAATAATCCGTTGTAGTTAACCAGGCATCGTGCATTTCTCCCCAGGGGATTAAGCCAAAACTCATCTTTACAAAAAGCTGTTTGGACTCAAGATTAAAGGGAAAAAAAAGGAGAAAACATAAAACAACTGGAAAACAATATTTTTTCATTATTCTTTCTTGTTATTATCCTACCATAAAATCATCAACTCTATTTATCTTATCCTCATTTTTATCACTCTTATAGAAACACGATTCATAACCTGATAAACATCTTTTTATTCATGCTGAAAAAAACTCAGATTATATTCATAAAAAAGATCGCAAATAACATGCCAACATTTAATGGATATTCGACTTAATCCAGAACAGAAATTTGTACTACCAAGAGTACAAATGTACAAAAGGATGACATATCCTGTATAAAGGAAGGCAGGTTGAACTACATTCTCCACCAGTAGGAGAATTTTATAAAAATACTGTAATCAGTCCGGGCATATCTGCCGGCTTCTCTTAGCAGATTATTATCCACACCAAGGAAAAATACGGTGCCCGGTCTCAGGATCCAGCTTACAAGAAAGCTCCCGTAAATCTCATCGTAATAGTGATTGTAATCAAAAATTGCCCTCAAGGAGAGAGTTTTTGAAATCTGGTAAGTTGTCCTCTGGCGAATGACTGTGTAATCATAAAGCTGCTCTCCTCCTTTCTCTTCCCAGAAGATCTGTTTGCTGAAATCCACTCCCATCTGAAGCCTTTTACTGGGCTTGACATTAATATAGATTCCATAAGAATCGCTCCAGCCAAGAAAAGGGTCACCAGGGTCATAATAGATGCTATTTCCTGTCCCAAAATAAAATCCAAAAGGAAGCCATCTGATAAAACTATAATTTCCGTCCACGCTAAAAGAATTTTTATTGTAACCGACATTTTCATATCTTTCCATATTACTGCTGAAGGAAATGTCCATCTGACTGAATTCAGTAAATCTGATTTGAAGATTAGCCCTTATCCAGTGGTCCAGCATAGTCTCTCCGAAGTACCCATACCTCATCCCTGTATTAAAATTGATCGACATTTGATTTAAGTATTTTTTCTCGGGATACATACGGAAGGATGTAAACATACCCACAGTTTTGTAATCCACCCGGTTGATATAACCCGAGGAGGCTTCAAAATCAGGATGAATCGACATCCAGTACAATCCTCCGCTCCATATTTTCGAAAAGTAAGATAAATCCGCGTATAGAGCTGGAGCAACATCTGTTTCTTCTTCATCAAATCTTGTTTTTGAACCTATGGCCTGAAATGAAAAAAAGAAGCTATTCTTGAACCTAAACTGGCCGTCCACACCGACTACCCGGTTATAAGAGCCGTTAATCTCTTTATCAGCCAGACAAAATCCCACATAAGATTCTTTAAAAACGTCAGCCTTCATTCGGATTATGTTGAAAAGAGCATTTTTATCCCTGTTTTCTCCTCCGTCGTGGACATCCCAGAGATTTTCTGTCGGATTGGTATCATAAGCAGAAAGAAGGCCGTATGTGAAACGCCCTAGTTTCCCTGTAAGTTTTGCTCCTCCAAGAGGATCGACAATTCTCCGAGTGTAGACCATCTCTATTTCAGGAAAATTAAAAATTTCCATACCTTCCATGAAAAAAGGCCTCTTTTCTGGATAGTAGAGCGCAAACCTCTGGTTTATATCAATCTGAGGTGCATCCGCTTCAATGTGGCTAAAATCAGGATTCAAGGTCAGATCCATGGTCAAATCAGAACTGATTCCCCATTTGAAGTTCATCCCTGGCTGTATGTCGATTTTCTCATTTTTTGTTGAAAGCGACGTGAATATGGGCATTAGCTCGAAGTTTTTTCCTTTTTCCACTTCCCCCTGGATTCTGATCTCCCCTTCCTGAGTAAGCAAGCCTGGGATCGACTTTAAAATGGGAGGCCATGCAACAATCTCTCCACTTCGGGCAATAGTTCTCACAGGCATAAATCCCCAGACTTTATCTTTCTTATCGGGGAAACGAAGACTCTTGAATGGAATTGACAATTCAACCGTATAGCCCTGGTCATCAATTTTCCCGCCTGAAAAAAAGACCGTATCCCAGCTTGGGTCCATATTATCATTTCCGCCTTCCTCTATCCGGATCATATCCATCTGGATACCTAGTGGGTTGATAATAAACGTAAAAGCCCGCCGCTTCTCGTTAAAAGTGTCCAGGAAAATGGCAATCCAATCATCTTCAAAAATATTATCACGATTAGTAATTGTCGCTCTTATTTTATTAGGGGAAGAATCATAACAACGAAAAGCAAAGTAAAGGTTTTTCTTATCATAGCCAACATAACATACTGTCTTCTCAGAGGGTTTTCCCTTCTCTTTGGGAGTAAATTGAAGGAAATCTTCAATTTTTAGCGCTTCCTCCTGCCAGAGAGGATAATCAAGGATTCCATCAATCTTCGGGGGATGTGAAAGTTTTGGAATCTCTAAAATATCCTGAGGAGAAGAGAAGGAAAATTGGGGGAAGAGAAAAAAACCAGAGGAAAATATCAAAGCGAATCCGAGCTTTCTGACAATTGAGTCTATCTTTATCATTTTGAATTTCCTGTTAGATTATCCACTCATTGATAAATTCCTCTTATATAAACGAAAATAAGGGAGAAAAGGTTTTATTTTTTTGAAAAAAGTCAATTAAAACAGCAAGTAATCAGAGTTCAGTTATATTAGCTATCCACTGTTAATTATGAATAAGAAAATATTATATATGATATGTTTTTCTTCAGATTAGATTATTTTCAGAGCCCCGGAATCAAGCAATGGAAGAATTGTTATCCAAAAAAGGAATTATTTCTCTTCTGGGAAAAAATCTCCCATTCTCCAGATTCAGGTTTAGTAATCTTTACAATCTCTCCTTCCATTTTGCACATGAATACTTCAGATCTTTTCCCTGTTTTTTTATCAAGAACTCTTTTTCTCGAAATGATCTCTTCTATGTTTAATTTGCGGGTTCCTATAATAACAGCTTTTGGAGTTTCATCTCCTTTGTAGCCGGAATAAAACTGCAGCTCGAACTTTCCACCTTTTTCTTTCCTTTTAAAAGACATATTCTATATTCTCCAGGATTCCTTGATAATAATATATTTTACAATTTTTACTATTACAACGTAAACATCCTTATTTCCGTGACAATTTCTTTGGAAGTCAGGCAATCTGGTTAGGAAGCCATCCGGAGGCGAGCGGGCATGGTTCCTCAAAGAGGAGAGCGAGCCGAGGAATAAGTGGATTTTCCTCG
>Ga0114930_10000589_pt1 | contig 37392 bp, 62 predicted proteins | sample AnhtaG_FD_87300 | JGI IMG/M metagenome (GOLD analysis project Ga0114930, IMG submission 87300) | Deep subsurface microbial communities from Anholt, Denmark to uncover new lineages of life (NeLLi) - Anholt_01485 metaG | ecosystem: Environmental > Aquatic > Marine > Oceanic > Sediment | place... | reverse complement strand
TAGCGGAGCAGCCTGAGGTCCTGTCCAACATTGACATTACTCCGGATGGCATGCCGCGCTTCATGCAGCTCGACGTGGAAAGAGATCCCTTACCCTTTCCTGATAAGCAGTTTGGTTGTGCCTTTGCTAGTCATATCCTCGAGCACCTGGATAACTGGCAATTTGCCCTGGGCGAGATGGTGAGGGTAGCTGATAACGTTGTCATTGTGCTGCCCCATCCAGCGTATTTTTCTGGCTGGCTTAGTCCTGAGCATAGGCAACACTTCTCGGTGGATGACATTAACGAGATGGCCGGGCTATACTCGAATGTGGTGATATATTACTGATGGCTAGACGCAAAACGGGGCAGGGGTAATGCTGAGATGGAAGGCATAGTAATACGAAAAGAGCGAGTGCCTTACTACAGCAAGAGGCAAGAAAGAGCTAAGAAGCTTAGAGACCAAGGGCTGAGCCTCAGTGAAATTGCTGGGGAATTTTCTGTGAGCCGACAGAGAATAAGTCAGATATTAAAAGAACCTAATCCAAGGTTAATCTGGGAGTGGCAGCGGGTATGCCCTACTTGCGGCGATAGATTTACAACAACACAGGCGCACAAGGTCTTCTGTTATAAATGCAAGCCAGTAGTATAATTGGATTATGGCAAAGCGGAAAAGAAAGACAGAACTACAAGATGCCTTTGATGCCATTGCCAGCTTCCGGGATTTAGTAGATGAGACCTTCGAGAGGCTAACAGGGAAGTCGATTGCAGCCTGGCTCAAGGAGTTTGGGTCGCGCCCCGGAGGGCTGCCGGGTGAGAAACAGACAGTCTCCCAGGAAGAGCCAGCTATGCCCCTTGCTGAGGCCTACGCCGTGCTCGGCCTGCCGCAGACGGCTTCTCTGGAGGAAGTCAAAAGAAACTATAAACGCCTTGCAGCAGTTTTTCACCCGGATAAAGGCGGCTATGTGGAAGCGATGAAGCTACTGAATAGGGCTTATGAGCAAATCGTGAGAGAAGCGGAGGTCGATTGATATGCCAGCTGAAGTCAAGCTCAGTAAAAAAGAGTTAAAGGAGCTAATAGATAAAATAGAACGGGGCGAGGATGCCGTAGTCTTAAAAAAGCTCTTGGCTGGGATTGAAGAGGAAGAACCCCCCAGGAAACCAGCAAGGCCGCGAGTTCCACCGCTTGGAATCCTGGTGGAGGAGCCGACAACTCAGGAACGGCTTGAGGCAGAGGTGGGAGAGCTTTTCCCAGGGGGCATCATCACAGAGAAGATATTAGCTGAGTGTATAGAGATGGACGGAAAGTACACCCTGGAAGAGCTCAGGGATATGTGCCGGGAAGCTGGACTTAGCCTGCGTGGTGCCAAGAAAGAGCTGGCAGCCAAACTAATAGCTAAGGGAGTAGTTTGATGGCAAAGCAAGTAAATCTGCTCGAGCAGAATCAGTGGGAAGCAGGACCCGATGAAGAGCTCTCAATACCTGAGGTCTATATTACCCAACTACATTATGAGATAGTAATTCTTGATCAGAAAAAGGAATTTACCTTCCGGTGCTCCAAGTATAAGAAAGTTCGGGGTGGCGCCTGGCAGTTTGTCCATGTCATTATAGATACATCAAAGCTCAATGCAAAAGGTGAACCGGAACTAAAGCGGATTACTTACCATCCGGAGATTGTATTGGTTAATGCCACATTTATGGTTTTGCCGGCATTAGAAAAAGAGTCTGATTAACCTTTCAGCCTCTCCGACATCCATGCGTTCATCGCCCGGATTTTGGCCGTCCCCTTCAGCTTGGAGTCTTTGAAAGCCTCTTTCATCTCCTTGGCTACCTGGGCAAACTTTTCCCTCTGAGGATCCAGCCAGGGGGTCGCTTCCCGACCGATGGGTTGATTCTTGAGGATGAGTTGTAGTTCTTTAGCCATCTCTCTATAGACCAAAAGGGGACGGATTCAACCGCCCCCTTTTAGCTCTCCATCGAATCAAGCTAGCTATGCCTATTTCCTCAGGGCCGCGCTCACGCAACTGTTCATTGCGTGGACCCGAGCTGCACCGGCCTTATCCTTAGTTTCCGCAGCGCATTTAGCAGGGACACCACCCTTTTTGAAGAGAAACGCCATTAGGTGACGGGGGACTGAGCCCTTGGGGAAGCTACGGACCTTCAGGCTGAATAGCCTCTTGCTCCAGGGTACGGCGGGATAGACGATAGCATTGCCTGCTTCAGTTAGTGCAATACCGGCCATTATGCCTTCCTCCTTTAAGAGTTATTTCCCGTTTATAGGGTTATTTTCTCTGCCATCGACCTTGGCAGTGGAATATATAATGCAGAGGTTACTCGGGTGATGGGGTTTCCACCTCCGCCTCTTTATCAAGCTCTTCTAAGAGCGGGCTATTTCTTCCCTCTAGGTAGTCGGTCAATTCAGTGACGGCAGCGACCATTTCCTCTTTTGCTTCACCCTGGGCCTGCTCTGCGGTTTCGACCATGGCTCTTATCCAGTCGGCCGGCTCAGTGTTTTCGTCCTTCAGTTTCTCCGATATCAACTTGCAGCTGGCGCCAGCTTCTTCAGGATGCTCGGCACAGACCTCAGCTACCCTTATGGCAGCCACAGCCACGTGGCACTCCTCACACTCCTCATATAATTCCTCGTCAGTTTTTTCACCTGCAGGTTGAGCTGCCGGCTGATTCTCAGGAGATAGATATTCTTCTAAGCCTTCAAGGCTGGTATCGTCAATGGGGAGAGTGATTGTATCCTGGACCTTGTTCCTAGCTTCCTTAATAGCCTTCCCACATGCTTCCTTGTTGTCCTTGTTGCCCAGGCAAATTCGCGCTGCCTCTTCTACGAACTGATGCTGCCGGCTAAGCTTCTCATTGCCTTCTGTCAGGTAGAGCGCCTTCTTTAGCTGGCTCTGGTCGAGTGCTTTCACTGTATCTTCAATTCGCTTGGTTACTCCGCCTTTCACTTCGCTCCTTTCAGCAGGGCAGACCCTGTTCCTCTTTCCGGGAGAAGCTTCTCAACGGGGTAAACGCTAAGCCACCGCTCGGCTTCCTCACGGCTGACGTTGTGGTGGGCCATCACCCTCTCCACATCAGTGCGGGGGTCGCCTAACCCCCGGGCTTTCTCAGTTCCAGTGGCTACCGCCATAGTTAGTCTCTCTTTGGCAGCTGGGTTGCTCTCCCTAGTAATTTGGCTGAAGGCCGGAATGTAGCATCTAAAGAACGCTTCGGTATCGTCCGGATGTTTTTCCTTGCAGACCCTGGCTGCCTCCCTGATTGCTCTGGCTCTAGCGCATCTTCCATCCGAGACAATCTTTATCTCAGAGCACCATTCTCTTTCTTCCCTGTCAGAGAGGGTTCCGATAGCTCCTTTCGTTGTGCACATTCGGTTCTCTGGGATGTTAGGGCCTTCTGGGTCAATGAGGCAACAGGAGCAAAGCTCTTTGCGTGTCTCTCTACCATAGAGGGGAATAGCTCCCTTACCCATTGCCGATCCTATCATTATATCCCGAACGTCCACGTCCTCCATGGCTTTCTCTACCACGGCCTCAGCAATGCGGTCTACATCCTCGTCGGATACTCGTACTTCCATTCTAAGCACTCTCGATTAACTCTACAGCTCTCTTCTTGACCCGTTCCTTATCCTCAGGACCAAGCCTACCCACTTTATCGGCTATCATTTCAGCTTTCTCGGGGCCCAGGTGTGCAAAGCATTGCTTGAACCACTCTCTGAACAGTTTCTTATAGACCCCCTCACTATCAGCGGCAGCCCTATCAAGTTGCCCTATGTTCTGAAGATTCTCAAGGTTATGCCTCAACTGGCGACTCTGGAGAAGCGCCTCCTCGGCTAATGCTCTTTCCCAGGGAGGTAAACTTTGTATCTCCTCTGGTCTGAGATCCACCCTCTCCAGGGTGTTTTGCTCTTCCAGGGCCATGGCAATCCTGTCAAGCACTTCGTTACTGGTTATGCCCTCTCCCTTAAATCTCACAGCTTCCTTTAGCAAGCCGGCGCTAGTTGAAAAATGACCCACCGCGCATGGGACGCAGGCCATGGCTATATCCTCTTTTTCAGAGGCTGATTTGGCTGGTTGAGTGGTAATGGTCGCAGCCGGGGTTAAATCCTCTGGATTTTGGCTCTCAAGTGCTGCTATAGGGGGTCTAGCGGGGTATTGAGCACCTGCCGGGGCAGATTCCAGGGTTTCCAGTGTCTTGTTAATCTGCTCTATCCTCTCCTCTGGGGTTGTCCTGTGGGGAGAAGTTATCCTGGCTACCCCGAAGTCGATGAGCTTCCCGGCTAGCCCCAGCCCAATGGTTTTAAGAAACTGGTTCATAATAAACACCAAGACCGAGGTGACACTCCGTCCCTCGGTCTTACCTCTATTGTAGTCCAGAGGGGCTATGCTTTGTCAAGTGCCACAAAAGTGTAGCTAACTGTCCTCACTGTCCCTAGCTAAACTATCCCCCGGTGTCCCTATTTAGGCCGTCCCCAAACTATATCCCCTCGCAAACTATACCCAAAACTGATAAAATGTGGTATAATAGTTTTCAAACCGAGGGACGGAAGGCTCTCGGTTTTTGCTTTTAAGGAGGCGCCATGGGGCTACGATGGAATACAGACCAAGTTGCCATACACGATATGCTGCGTGATAGCCTATCCAATAAAGAGATAAAGGCTAAAGGTTACAGCTCAGAGCTAATCAAAAAGGTTAAAAAGGCCATCAATAAAGGTGACGCCCCCCGGAAGGCACACGAGGAGAAAAAGGAGACCACATCCGGGAAACCCCTCTATAGCGCTACCCTCAAAACGACCACGGTTACCCTGGACCCGATAGTGGCAGTGCGCTACGACTCGGTGCGGCATGCTCTGGAACTCGGTGACGACTACAAACTTGAGCAATTTATTGACGAGTCCACCGACATAATAAGCGAGCTGGTGGGGGCTGTGCCCCCAGGATTCGTCAAGGAGGAAGAAAAGGAGGTAGCAGTGGTATGACAACAGAGGAAAACAAAAGCGTATTAAAAACCAAGCTGGGGCTGGAGAACCTCAGGGGCCTGGGAGATACCCTGAAGCAGATTAAAGAGGTCAAGGAGTCACTTGACGAAGCCCAGAAAACAATATCCGAGGTGGCCAAGGATAACAGCCCACTGGGGCGAGCTCTTGCCCGGTTAGTAGAAGCTCACGGCCTTAAGGCCCTCAATGAGGATAATGTCAATGTCTCAGAGGAGGTGAGAAAAAAAATGGCGGAAGACCTTGAAAACAAGGGGAAAACGATAGAAGAGCTCACGGCGGAAAACAAGGGGCTGAAGGAGGACAAGGTAATTAGTGAAGTCACCAGTCAGGTTACAGCTGAGCTGGATAAGCGCCTGCCAAAACCAGGAAGCGGTAACGATAGTGGCGGGAACAAGCTGTTCAAAGCACTAGAGGATGTTGTCGCTGATTATTTACAGAAACGGCTCTTGGGGAGTGGTGATGAAGGTGCCCTGACCAGCGAGCAGATAAGAAGCGTCGTCAAGGAGGAAGTAGCCAAGGTTGCTACAGGGGGCAAAAAACCCGAGGACATGGTTGACGACATAGTTAATGCCGTGACCATGGGGGATAAACTGAGAGATAAGCTGGGGCTGCCTGGCCTTGGCGGTCGTTTACTATCAAATCAAGGCGGGGACTCAGGGCTCAGGGTTGACCTGGTGAAACTTCTCCTCGAGGATGAGAGGGAGAGGCTGAGGATAGCACAGGACCATGAGGTAGAAACACAAAGAAATAAGCATATAGGGACAATGGCCGATACGGTGAAGGAGAACCTGGGTGCCGGCATTGCTGCCATCAGCAGAGCAGCAGAAGAAATCAAGGCATCCGGGGTTAAAGCACCAGCATCGGAGCCACCGCCACAGGAGTTTCGATGTGGTGACTGTCATATAAAGTTTAGTCCATATCCAGGATGGGGGGGCGAACCTCTAAAATGTCCGGGCTGCGAAAGAGAATATACCAAAGAGGAGCTACTAGGATGACGAGCTTCATGGCTCACACTGCTAAGCATTTTCTGGTAATAAAGGCTGCTCGCCAAATTAAGAATGAGATTGAGAAAGCCGGCTTGGACAATCTTAAAATCTTGGCTGAGAACGGCGTCAGCTTAGTGGGGACTTACCTCAACGGCTGTTCCCCCCAGGAGAAGGCAACATATAAGCGGGACCTGGGTGCCCTCTTGCAAATGGGCGTCACCGTTGATATGCTCCTGGAGGAAGTGGCTAGACAAATGCCCCAACTGGCACCTATAATGGAGGGGAAAGAGGGTTACAAGAAAATAGAGCTCCAGAACCTCGAGCGATTCCTGAAGGAGGGCTAGGCGAAATTTAGATAGCTTATCTTTAATCGCTAAAAGAGAGGGCGGACACTCCGAGGCCAAAGGGTCTCTGAAAGTTCGCCTTTCTGCGTTAGAAAAGGAGGGCTAATGGAAGGATTTGAGCATCCGGATGGTAGCCCAAGGCCAATCGCTCTAGTAGCCGACATTGGCAAGGGCACCTATACCGAGATTGTAGACATCGTAGCTCCGAGTAGTGCCAGCGAAGGCGAGACGGTATCGGTAACCATCAAGATAAAGAACATAGGGACTGCCGCTGTGCATGTATATGCAGTTGGCGTCTGGGATTCTACTGAGCGCTTTATTGACTGGCTCGACTACTGGATTTCTGCAGGCGCTACCCATTCCTTCTTCGGCTCATTTATCATGCCAGCCGGAGATGTGACCATTCACGCCTACAGTTACTACGAAGCCGTTGACGGTTACCTGTATTTTGATGATGAAGATGAGAAGGATGTCAGCCTGGCTGCCCCACCAGAGGTCTATGCAGGAACCATAAGCAGGAAGGAGCTGGAGTATGATGCAGCTCGGGTTTATATTCCAGCTTACGACATTCCCCAAGATGAAAGGGGGCTAGTCCATATCTGGGGTCGCAACGACATGGCCAGCACCCAGCGGATGGGAATTTCCTGGATAGTTCGAGACCCCGATGGCATAGTGGTTGAGGAGCACTCGGAATGGGAAGGCTGGCCATATACCAGCCCCGGTAGCTCACACGAATTTATTGGCGGTCGTTTCAACCTAGATAAGCCAGGGACCTACACCATAAACGTAGCCCTGTCTATGAATCCCGCTGCCCCCGAAATCGTTGATACCTATTACGGGACTTTATGCACTGTGGCCGCGGCGGTGCCTGAGCCCGAGTTCCGCGGCTTTGGTGTGAGAGAATATGTAACAGTATAAGGAGGCAAGGAATGGACGGTCTAAAAATCACCAGCGTTGAGTCGCTACTACAAGGCATTGGCGTAGCCGCCCTACCTGGGGAAAAGCTGACCGTAATGGTCGGTGATACAGTTAGGGTGCACCTTGGTGTCGACTACCGCGGCCTAGCCATAGATGGAACAATCCATGTTTCCTATGGCAGCCAGGATACGTGGTTCAACGAGGACGGCAACAAACAAAACGACATACCGGTTCACTTTGGCCAGTCTATGGACTGGGTGCCCTACGAGTTCTCTTGTGACATCTATATAGGCGGCAGCCCAGGAGCTAACTACGACTTGTATGCCAAGATAATGGGAGTGCCTGGGCCTGATATTTTTAGTCCGACTCTCTTAAATGTCCTTGATGTTCTCGGTGCCCCTGAGTTTCAGAACTTCATGATTACCAGCTACGACAAATTATAGTCTCTGGAGGGCATCTATCTATGAATATAGGCATAGAAGTCATCAAGCGTAATCCTGGCGTCGCCATTGGTGTTATTGCTGGCGAGAAGATTGAGCTCACCTTTGGTGACACTCTCAAGGTTAATGTTAGTTTCGATTATCGGGGATTGGCGGGGTCAGCCACCCTCTACGGGGCCATAGGCAATCGGCGAGGTTTCCCCACTTATGACTTTGACGAAATCCTCCATAATGAGGTCAGCATTGACCTTCCCGAATCCGCCGCCGATTTCACTCCGTGTGAAAGAAACGTTGACATTGAAATCACCTCCGATATTGACCCCGGCACTGACTACGACCTCTATGTAAAGCTCTTAGAATACCCAGAGGCAGGAAAGCATGAGGTCGATAACGTCATAGACATTGTTGGGGTTCCCCCGGAGTATGTGCTGATTCAGGAGACGATATTTCCGCTGGCCTATATTTATGAGGGGTGGCAAGAAACCTGCATCTTTGAGTTCCCGCTTGGTCCTGAGCAGATCCCCTTTACGCAGTGGGGCGGTCTAAAAATAGCCGAGGCCATGGCCAGCCACGTAGAAGGGGAAGGCAGCCGAGTGCTTGAGCTAAGGGTCTATGAGGACACCACGCCCCCACTGTGGACTAATTACCGTGTCGAGGTAACAGCGGCTGTTATCCCCCAGGGTCAAGGTATAGCTATCTGGCCTGTCTTGGTTGCTCTACCCTGGGCAGCGATAATAAAGGGGACCTTAATCGTCTTAGGCATTGTGATTGTTGGCTGGGTAATTGAAAAGTTAATTAAGGCAGTTAGCACCGCTTTCTTCCCCCGCACGCCAGGGCTAGAGAACGTCAAGCCAGCCTGGTCCAGAGAAACTTTAATTAAAACTATCAATGACTCCGAGGAGTATTGGGAGCGTCCACTGACACCTACAGAGACATTGGAGGAAATGTCTGAAGAGGAGCTGCGAGGTCACCTTGACAAAATAGCCGAGGAGGAAGTGCCGCCGCCGGTGCCAATCCCCCCATGGGTAGTCTTGGCTGTTCTAGGTGGCTTAGGTGTCCTGGGGGTTGGTGCCGCTGTTGCTTTAACTGCCAAACCTAAGGAGTCGCCTTGATTACCACAGAAGGATGTAACTGCCATGGCTGACACTTACCAAACGATAGTGCGTAGGGAGCTGCGGAAGATACCGACATCGAAACTCCAAGAGGCTTATGGGAAGTTAAAAGCTGGAGAGCCGACCGGTATAGAGCTGGTGGAGCGGGACAGGGCTTACGCTATCAGCGCCATAGAGGAGGTTTTATGGGAAAGGGGCAAGCTCCCAACAAGTAGCAGCCATAGCTCAGGGGGAAGCATGGCGATTAAAGAAGAAGAGCTAGAGATACTTAAAGGACTCCTGGTCCCGGTAGCGATATGCACCGGCGTAGTTGTCATTATCGGCGTTCTGGGGCGGGTTTTTACAGCGCGCCGAACTCACTATCAGGGTGGCCAATACCTGGTTTCAGTCCGCTATCCTGGTCAATGGCACGACATTAGAGAATTTGTCCAGCCGGCTAATCCTGATGTGCTATCCGTTTACTCAGAAATTGGTCCTGACTCATGGGTGCTTTATGATTTCGTATGTCGTAATATAGACTACAGGAGAGATGTCGGCGAATTTTGGCAGACTCCTTCTGAAACACTGAGAGGCGCCGGTGATTGTGAGGATAGTGCAAATTTGCTTACCTCCCTGCTGCTAGCAACTGGAATGCCTGCCTATACAGTTCTCGGTAATTATCAAGGTTATGGCCACGCATGGTGTGAATACAATGGGCAGGTGATGGAGACCACCTACACATCTGCCCGACCGGTCCCTGACCCCCAGGATTACTGCCCATACGTATTATTCGATAACACCCGAGTCTTAGAACTCTGGCCCGGTGCCCTGGGCGAGGTCTTTGAGTTAGGGCGAAATGAAGAATTAAAGCTTAGCTTAATCAGTAGAGTACTGGAGCTAGCATGATAGATAGTGTCCCCCAGCATGTGGCTATCATACCCGACGGCACCCGCCGCTGGGCAAGAAAGCGTGGGCTTGCCGACATGGAGGGAGCCAAGGCTGGGGCAGAAAACGTGCACCGAATAGTGGCCTACCTTCTTGACGCTGGTTTAAGGTACCTCACCATTTGGGGCTTCTCAACTGACAACTGGAAACGGTCAGAGGAACAGGTCAGTTTCCTCTTTGAGCAGGCACAGGCATGGATTGAGAGAGATACCCCCTGGCTGCATAGCCGAGGCGTTAGGCTTCGCCATATCGGTCGAACAGATCGACTACCTCCCGGGCTCCAGCGGGCAATAAGCTACTGGGGAGAACTGACCGGACAAAATGCTGGCATGACCGTCATTGCTGCCTTCGACTACAACGGACGAGTTGAGGTGATACAGGCGATCCGCCGGATGATAGAAGCGGGAATAACTCGGGAGATGGTGGATGACGATTTGTTTTGCCATTACCTCTACATGGACGGGCTGCCTGATGTTGATCTGGTGATCCGCACCGGTGGCGAGCTGCGCCTGTCGAACTTCATGATATGGCAAGCAGCTTATAGCGAATTTTACTTCACCGAGACTCTTTGGCCCGATTTTGATACCAAAGAGCTTGAGAAGGCACTACAGGTCTATACTGAGAGACAGAGACGCTTTGGCGGGGATTAGACTGTTGAAAGGAAGTAAAAAAGATGGCAAGACTAGAGTTAGAGATAACCGACAAGATGATGCAGGAACTCCAAGAAAGGGCTGAGGCCTATGCGGTAGAACCTTCTGATGTGGCTAAGTCCATAATAAGTTGTGAACTTGCAAGAAGGGGAAAACCATGCTGGATGGAGCACTTGACCGCCTTAGTCAGCCGCGTTAGCGAAATTGTGATGGCCGTCTCAAAGATGGAAGCCCCCAAAAGCGAGCAAAAATAGACAGGGCTAGGAATCTATGTTTTCAAGAGTCAAACAAGCAATAAAGGCGTTCCAGGAAAGGCGCTTCGTTATCATCTTCTCTGAAGACGAGGGGGAAGCTGACCTGGCCATTCCTGCTCAGGAGATAACCGCCGAGGCAATTTTGTTTGCCGCCAGGGTGGCTTCAGGACTCCTCTGCCTCGCTCTGCCTAAAGCAAGACTTCAGGAACTAGAAATAGATGCCCTACCTTCTCGCTATCGCGTGCAAGACACGCCCTTTTATGAGAGTGTTGATGCCGTTGGGGTAAAGTCTGGCGTTAGTGCCAAAGACCGATGCTATACCATTAAAAAGATAGTTGACCCGAATACCAAACCATCTGACCTAAGCAGACCTGGACATCTGCCCTTGCTTGGAGCTGAACCTCTAGGACTAATTAAAAGAGATGGTCATACCGAGGCAGTGATTGAGTTATGCAAATTGGCTGGACTATACCCCGCGGGCATGTTATGTGAGTTGATATCTGACTCAGGTGATATGATGACCGCTACAGAACTGAAAGCGATAGCGAAAAAACTTAGGGTCCCTATTATCACCGTGGGGGCTCTAGCAGAATTTGCCAGGTCTTTTCTTCCAAAAAAGAAGTCGCAGGGCTTGACAACGACAATAAAATAGCCTAGCATTAAATTGTAACTTAAGAGAGGGCGAACACTCTCCGGCTGAAAAGTCTATGGAGAGTTCGCCCTCTCTTCTTTTTGGTCGAGGTGTTCGCCCACTGAAACGGGGTTTCGCATCCCCAAAAGGGGATGCTGAGCTTAATAAATCCCGAGGGACACTCTGGGAGAGTTTTATTCCGTCCCTCGGGATTATCTTTTCCAGGGTGTCCTAGAGGGGGAAAAGGAGGAAGCAGAAGTGGCACAGGAAATCGCATTTGCCGCACCAAGTACCGAGGAGATGACCCGGACAGTAGTTGGAGGGGGAATGGGTCTCGCCACTGGTCTCGCCAGTGGTCTGGTCGCCAAGATAGCACCACAGTTTGGGGTCGTGTCCCCTATTCTGACTTGGGGTACGCTACTGGTAGCACCTGTAGTTGGAATGTTTGGCGCCCTTTTCACCAGGGGGATACTTAGCGATGCGTGTCTCGGGGTAGCTGCAGGCGGTTGTGGCGCCCTTGGCTATTGCGTCCCAGGACTGCTACCTGAGCTGGGTATAACAAAAAGGCCTCCAGCTGGCGGTGGCCAATTACCACCTGGCGCTGCGGTTAAGCAACTGCCACCAGGGGCAGCTTTTGCCCCCCAGAGGGCACAAGCCCAGGTTAGCGTTGGCTTGGGCTACGAGTAAACCAATACCGACTGAATAGGCGGAGTAAGGAGGTATAGATATGGAAAACCTATTTGAAGAACGCACGATCGAATACCCGTATGACTTTGCAACGGAGGGCGCACTGGCTGTGGGCAACACATGGATGCCCACCCCCAAGGAGGCCAGAGTCGTTGATGACGCTGCCCTGGATGAGGATGAGGTTGCCGAGCTTTATGCCATGGAGATCCTGAACCCCAATGCGGTCCCGATAGAAGGTGTTTGGGTAAAGCTCGATGACGCGCTTGAGGTTGACGATGAGATATTCGCCTCCGGTGACTGGAACACCCTCATGCTTCCCCCATGGCAGCGAATACGGCAGAAGCAGGTTATAAGGTTCGGAAAGCCGGCGTCCACCAATCTTCTCCAAAGCACCACCCTCAAGTATAAGAAAAACTGCCGGCCAATAGTCCTTGCCGGGACAGGTGGCATCAGCGACGATTTCACCATCATCCTTCATAGTATAGTTTACAAACCGGCAGCTTTCGGCATACCCGGGGTCTTTGGCACCCTTGACGGGGTTCTCACCATAGTTGATTCAACCAGAAACAGGGGGCTCCCTCTGACCAAGCCAGACCTTGCCGGCAAGCGAGTCAGCCAGGACCTGTGGGACAAGCTTCCCGGCGGGAAGACCCAGACCGTGCCCAAGATATGGCCCCTGCTAAGATTCGGCTGGAATGCCAAGGCGACCACGATAAACAAGGACTACGGGTTCCACTATGATGACGCTGAGGTCTCTGAGAAAAGGCGAAGCCTCTGGTGGGAGCCCAGGGACAACAAGATTGTGATAATCGAAGCCCTCGGTGTGAGGCCGCATGCCAACTCCCACTTCACCGCCCTCAGGGTAGCTGGCGAATATATGCCCTCCTCACGCTTCTACACGGTGCCGACGCATAACCCATTGATGTTCGGTGAGGCCAACTCACTGCTTGGCTGGCAGGAGTTCTTCGCCATCCCCAGGCTGGCCGACGCACAGGTTATCATGGCTTCGAGCCTCGGCATCCCTGACGCCTATAAGGAGTCCGGTGGGGTTATCCACCAAACCACAGTAGCTGTGACAGCCGATAACGTCATAGCGGCTATTGCTGGCAAGATCATCGATATGGCATAAGGAGGAATAGCATGGAGTCATTTTCTATCGGAATTGGCGCTGGTGTAGCAGCTAAGACAGAGATCGCACTGCCCACCGGGATTAGCGGCGTCTTCAGGTCCTTATGTGGCCCCTGCGCTTATATAGCCGTGGCCGCTGCTGGTGCTGCCGAGACTCAGCAGGCGCTCACCGTAGAAACAAGCTATGTGGATACCGATATCGGGGCTAACGAGATAGCCCTATCGGCTGATGGGACTAAGATAAAACTGGGCGATGACCTTAGCACCACTGGCGCTGGCGGGGTCGTTCTCACTATCAGCGGCATACCCTATGTGGAGGGATATCCTGAACCGTGATAGATGATGTCGCCCAAGGAGACGCATAATGGAGACGTTCCGCATTGGTATAGGTGTTGGCAAGGTCGCCAAGGCTGAATACACTTTACCCACCGGGATTAGCGGTCTGTTTGGCGCTCTATGTGACCCCTGCGCCTACATAGCCGTGGCTACTCTTGGTGGCACCGAGACTCAGCAAGCGCTCACCGTAGAAACAAGCTATGAGGATACTGACATAGATGCTAATGAGATAGCCCTATCGGCTGATGGGACTAAGATAAAGCTGGGCGATGACCTCAGCACAAGTGGCGCCGGCGGGGTTGTTCTCACTATCAGCGGCAGGACCAGTATGGAGATAAGTCCATACCCCGCACCATAGATTTCAGCACTAGGCGCCTAAAAATAAGCTAAAGGGAGGTTTACCCCATGGCAATTCAAGACGAACTTGCTACAGTAATCCGCAAGGCGAGGTATCTGCCCGAATTGTTGCCCCTGTTTCACGCGCAAAACCTGGCCACTGGTGACAACCCGATAATTACCCTCGGCAGCCCCACAATTTCCTCTGACATACCGATATTGACAGATAAGCTGTCAGCGCTTCCTAATGCCAATGTTCTCCTGAAGCTAAAAGCTGATAAGCTGACCCATAAGGCTGAAACTATAAGCCTTGATGTTATGGGAGAGCTCACCCCGCTCGAGTTCCTGGCCACAAGGAGCCTTTCTCTTGTCCTTAACGCTGATATCCCTGTTTCCGATTACAAAATGTACCTTGGCATCTGGGTGACCAGACCATCGATAGCGCAGCGGATATTATGGGGGCTGCCCTTAACGTCTGAGCATGAGCAGCTTTCAAAGAAAAGGGGCGTAAGGGATAGCGTGGTCAAGGGCATTTTGCCGTTCCCTACCTCCTACCAGATTGAGCGGGAGTGCATGGGATTCAAGCGAACCTATGCCGAGATCGTGGCCAATGTTACCTCCGGGCAGGCAACACAGGTCATAGCTTTATCTCTTCCCGAGTCCCCTACTGAGTTTCTGGTTCTTGAGTCCGTGACAGCCGACAGTGCGGGCCTGACACTGGCTAATAATGCCCAAATCTACGTCACGCGAGATGATGACACGAACTACTTGAAATTACCGGTTTTCCCAATGGACAGTGCCTATGATTTTCCAGCTTTCATCCCGGCGCTCCACAAATTGGAAATTAGTTACTATGCGGACGCCAACCTGACAAACAGGTATGTCCGCTTTACTATTGGTCGGTATAAGCTAACGGATATCCTTTGTGCCCGTTTCAACCTTGAGGCAACTCAGGAAGCCAGGGAAAGCACTTTGTGCGGCGTAGTTCCGTAAGATTAAAGGAGTCGGTCTAATGGCCAACAACGAAGAACAGGGGAAAACGGCACAGGGAATAGTAATCGGCGGCATAGGAGGTACCGTGCTGGGGGCACTTCTTGCCACATTACTCGCGGCTAAACCGGCAGAGGCTGCCCCTCCCGATGAGAAGCTAAATTATTTGCTGGAATGCCTGGTAGCTCTGGTGCAGGTACTCGCCGAAGTAGCTGAGAGCAACGCTCAACTAATTGCATTGCTCCAGCAGTGGCTCGCTGCTCAAGGGGTACCACCCGCCGAGGGCATAGAGGTTACCGTACTCACACCCTGGGTAGCCAAAGAGCCCGAAAAAATCTACAGCTATGCCATCAGGACAACCGGCACCTTTTACTCCAACAAGATGGTCGATTGGACTAAGGGCAAAAGGTTGCTTATCAAGGTGGAGTCATCACTGGACGAGGCGGTGGAGATTCAGCTCATAGGCAACATTGTTGACGACATGGAGCTGGCCACAGATATAGATACACCCAAGACGTGCCCCAAAAACGACAATATCAGCATTGGGCCGGCTTGGGACCATTGGTTTCCCTACATTGGCGTCAAGATAGTGGTTGCGACGGCACCTACATCTGGTCTCCTTACCATCTCAGCGGTAAGCCAGGAGTAAGATAATGGGCAAGCATTACGGCTTGGACATACCCACTCTCCACGAGCTGCGGATAGATGTTGACAAGGAGTGGGTTGACGAAAACAGCCAACCGAGAGGTATTAGCAAGCTGAAAGAGATAGCTGCTGCTATGGCTCAAGGGGCCGTCGCATATAGAGGCCCAGATTTTTTGTTGAAACTGGCCGCGAACTATGGCATTGGCTACAGTTTCCTCCACGCCAAAAACACTGGTATTGATGAGCCAGAGTGGATGGACATTCAAGGTCTAATCGCCTATATCACTGGAGGCGTCAACAGGATGATAGCCCCACCGACACTGGTCATACCTGAGCCTATTCTAAGCGTGGAAGCTGCTGCTGCTTCAGCCCCCCCAGGTAGGACAGCCACCCCCAGCCTCACCATACCCGCGCCCAGCATATCTGCAACTACCGAGGAAAGCTGGCTACTGGTTGAGGATTGCGAGGACGCTTGGGATGAGTATGTGGGGGCAAATGTCACCTCAACAGCGGACGATACTGACAAGAAGGTCGGCACTTACAGTGCCAAGATGGATGTAGGCGTTGACGCTGCCGTAGGTAGATTAGCCACTGAAGTCATATCAAAGGATTTGTCTCCTTATCGCTACCTCAAGGCTTGGGTTAAAAGTAGTGTGGCTTTAGCTAGTGATGATATGAGGATTATGCTTGATGATAGTCCTAGTTGTGAAACTCCGCTTAAAGACCTAACCATTCCAGAAATATTGGCAGACACTTGGACTCAAATTACTCTTGACATGGGAGATACCTCAGGCTTAACTGCAATTATTTCAATAGGTGTTCACATGGTAGTTGATAAGGGCGCTTTTATCTTTCGCATTGACCAAGTGCGAGCTACTGAAGGGCAGTAAAATAGGAGGGAAATTATGTTAGACCCAAAAGAGGAAAGGCAATACGAGCAATTGAGAAAGCTGGGGCAGGAACTGCATATCCCGATACCTGAAGCCTTCTGGGAGCTTGAGGTTAGAGATAAGGATGGCAACATAATCCAGCGTCATAGGCAGAGAAGCCACAGCTGGACGAGAAATGCCTATAACCTGTTGTTCAGCCAATTGGCGGCCAAAGATGGTGATGATGATACTTTTGGCACCGGCAAGTTAAACCTGAAGGACATCGCCGGAGCCGCCAAGTACGCAGCTGCTCCAATCTGTGTATCTGTATTTGAAAGAGGTTCGGTCGCTGTTAGAAGCTGTGATACAGGAGAGTACTTTGGCTATAGGGGGGCTGCTGGCGCTGGGGATGTGGGGATTGTGGTGGGTAGCGGCACCACCGCTGAAGACTTCGAGAGCTATCAATTAGCTGCAATAATCGCTCATGGAACACTCCCTGGCGAGTTGGTATATGTTGAAAGCGAAGAACTCGCTGCCAGTTACGCCGCCCTTACTATGACTGTTCCGCATGTCCGTTACTTCAATAACGATAGTGGCGGTGATGTAAGTGTTAATGAGGTAGCCATATATGCTCAACTAGCAAGTGGCGCCGCTAACTATATTCATAAAACAATGGTGACCCGTGATAAGCTCGCCACAACCGTCACCATTCCTGACACCGGGCAGTTAAAGGTAACCTACACCGTTCAGCTAACCTACCCGGCGTGATGGGGTCAATAGAGGGTATGAAAATGGCAGAAAAGGAACAAAAGGTTTCGCTGGAAGAAACAGCAATAGTGGGTGGGGTCATAGTCTTTGGTACGCTCATCACGCTAGCAATACTCGCCTCAGCCCGGGCAGGGGTACCGGGTGTCACTATAGACTTCCCCGAACTCACTATACTGGATGTCGAGGGGATACCTTTCATTCAAGTTAATAACGAGGTTGGCTTATCCGAGCCGATAGTTATGAGTGAGATGAGAGGGGTGAGCCTTACCTGGCTGAACAAGACAGTGACGCCACAACCAGGATTCGGTATGTGGTGGTACCTGCGCTATGAACCTCAATTTACTGCGCCTATGCCCCCTCCTGGATTTGCTTTGAGACCGGGAGCGATACCACCAGTCGGAGAGGAGGCAGTTGCTGCAATATTGGGCTGCTGGGCTGGGGGCTATTACTACCCCGGCATATACGATGGGGTGGTAAATGTCAGCCACATGTATGGTGAGTATTACGCAACCTTCGAGCATAGCTTTAGAATTAAGAACCTGGCTGAAGTAACTGGGACAGGGACGGTTGTGCCGCCAGGGTATTAAGGGGGATTATGAAAACGCTCACAGTCTTTTGGGCACTGAGGCACCCGGAGGTAAAGTGAAATGCCAGAAGAAAAAGAAGAAAGACGCATATCACCAGCTGTAGTCCTTATACCGGTAGGGCTAGGCTTAGGTCTTCTCGGGGCACTGGCTGCCCTAGCCCTAGCAGCACCACCGGCAGCCAGGTTCAAGGTCAGTAACCTGGTAATTTCCCCCGCTGAGGTAAATCCTGGGCAGGTAGTTACCATAACCTGCACAGTAACCAATATTGGTACTGAGGCAGGTAGCTATACAGTAGCCCTAGGAGGTGATTTTTTGGCAGAGCAAGTAGTAACCCTAAATCCAGGGGAATCAGCAACCGTTAGCTTTGAGGTTACGCCAGATATAGCCAGGACCTACCAGGTCAGTGTTGATGGCCTCAGCGGCAACTTCAGAGCAACTGAAGCGCCAGTAGCCGACATCAGGGTGGAAAACCTGACCATTACCCCAACTGAGGTCTATGTTGGGGAGAAGGTAACTATTTCGGTTACCGCCACCAACTATGGTAATGCCGTCGGCAGTAAAGTAATCACATGTGAGGTTACCTAGAGGGAGGCATTATGGAAGAGCAAACAGTTGAGTTAGCCCCGGGAGAAAGCAAGGAGGTCTCTTTTGAGGCAACCCCCCATGAGGCTAAGACCTACCAGGTCTCGGTTGATGGGCTAACTGGCACCTTTCGGGCAACGGAGGTGCCAGTGGAGATAGTAACTGAGACTCTAATTCCAGACGGTATAATTAGCGCTGGTTGTTTTGTAAATGGCTGTCGGACACCAGGTGATAACCTGGCAGCGGTACTCTATAACGACACTGATTGGGACAACACATCGCCCGAAACTGGCAATTGGACTATGAGATGTAATAGTAGCGGTTCTGATTTATTTTCACTATCAGCTCCAAGACTAGCTGGTGAAATCCTCAGTGTAGCGATTTATGGTCTTTTGAGTCCAACCGGGTGGGCGTCAGGTTGTGACCATAGACTAGATATTGTGACACATGGCATTAAATTTTCCGCACGCGGCACAGGTGTTGGTATGAGCCCTGAGCCCTACCCCTGGCCAATATTCTGCGAAACTTATAATAGCAATCCATTCACTGGGTTACCTTGGACAGAAGACGAGTTAATAGATTTACAAGCTGGCTATTGGATAAAGGCTGGCCTATTTAGCGGTTATGCTGTTGACCAACTATATGTCCACGTGGAAAGGGTAACATAGAACCTGGCTGAAGTAAGCGGCATCGGGACAGTAGTTCCACCAGGGTATTAGGAAGAATATAATGGCAGAGCAAAGCGTAACTTTAGAACCGGCTGAGAGCAAGGTTGTTTCCTTTGAGGCAACCCCACATGAGGCTAAAACCTACCAGGTAGCCGTAGACGGCCTGACTGGTAGCTTTAAGGCACTACCGGCGGTTGGGGATTTTGTCTACAGCAACCAAGTGTGTGGTATGAGGTCGTGGGCTCCAGCCCCATCTTGGCTGGAGGCAACCTATAGCTGTAAAATAACTAACCGAGGCTCAAGGGGTACACGAACCATAACATTCCACTACACCTACTATCACACATACATGCACCAGACGATGAAGGAGTATAGCGAGAGCTTTGAGCTGACCCTGGAGCCCGGACAGAGCTATGTCTGGACACGGTATAGCGGGGACTTTAATCAGGTCTTCGGGTCCTGTGCTAGAATTACCATGTGGCTGGAAGATAACGCCGGCGGGGGCACTACCCCCTGTGTCCAGGAAACACCTTACTGGTGACCATGGGAAAGAAGGAATAAATACCGAAATGAAAACGCTCAACCCAGCACCAAAGTTCTTAATATACGCAGTCCTCAGGGCACTGAGGCACCCCAGAACAGCGATAAGGTACTACTACTGCTCAAACTGTAAGATTCGGTTTAACGCCAACGAGCCAGAGTGCCCGAAGTGCCACGATAAGGTAGGCCAGTCGCCAGAGGATAGACAGGAGTCGCCAGTACCCTGGTGGGGCTGTGTTATACTAATAGTGGTAGGAGCAGCTATCTGGGGATGTTCAGCTGCTTACCACATAAGTGGTGTCGATGAATTAGGGCGCATCCTCGTCTACATCCCACTCGGGAATTTATTCGGTATGTCACTACAGAGGTAGCGCCTCAAACTGGCTCTTCTGATAAGCTCCCGGCCCAAACCTTCTCCAGCAAGACGCTATCGGTCACAAAGTCACCAGGGAGAGGGACTACGTTGCTGGGTAAGATGTCAACGAGTTTGGCCCTGTAGAATACCTCAAAAACGGCTTCAGAACAGATCTGCCTCTCATCCCGGTGCCAGCTCAGCGGCATGGGCAAGCCCAGCTTCTCGCAGATAATCCGGGGCAGCACCCACCTAACTATACCCAGGTAATCATAATATGACTGGAAGTCCGAAGCCAGCTCTATCGCTTCAATCAGTACCCGGGGGATTCTTCTCCTATCATATTCAGATTTCAATCTCATCACCGCAACCTTTTCACCATACCTCGATGATAGGTTGCGCAATACGACTCCCCGACCATTACTCTCAAAGAGCATGGGGACTCTTATTATTCGGCGCTGCGCCCGACTGCTGAATAACCCCAGCAACCCCATGTAAAGGAAGACATGAGAATAAGGACCAACTGCCCATCTCTTTATCACTGAGAAGGGGTCATTGCGGTCAGAGACATTTACTAAAATATCACCAGGTTCAAGCTTAAAGCTACTTTTATCCATTCTCAATTGCCCTCCACCTCAAAGGGATAAGGCTGTCTAATTATTACATTGCCGTCCTTATCAGTAATCTTCAACATCCCACCAGGGAGGACTTCTTTCTTTACCCCAGCTTCCTGCTCAAACTGCCGCTTAAACTCCACTAGCTGCTCCCACACAGGCTTCAAAGCCTGTTGCTGTCTATCGTCCAACTGCATGATTACTCTGCTCAGAACGCCTAGTTCAAAGCTATTTAATTTGATGCTATAGTCTCTACCGTTCATGGCAGCTCCTCATCAAACTCTGCCTCTATTTCCTGTTGATAGTGGCTGCACTCAGCCTCTTCGCATGAATACGGGAAGTGACATTCTAATAAGTGACCATGGGGGCAGAGCATGCAAGCCATGGGAGACAGGAAGCCCCGGGGACATTCTCCCCTCTCAATTCTGCCTATCCCGGTGGGGAATCGAGAATGTGCCTCTATTTCCTGAAGGGTTTCTTTAGTCTTTTCGTCCACTCTTATTCTCCTTCAAAGAGGTCTAGCCGGCCCTGCCTCGGGTCAGTTGGCAGGAATATGCCTTTCCGCCGATTGCAATCTCGACATAGCGTCTGGAGATTAGACATCTCGGTTTCACCGCCCCTGGCCAGGGGGACGATGTGGTCACACTCGAGCTGGGAGATATCCGGTAGCCAGGGCTTGTCTTCTCTCATCTGGTGGAATCCGCACTCCTGGCAGGTAAAATCGTCTTTTATGAAGGTGGCTCTAACATAGGCCGGCCTCGAGCACCACCAGTTAAGGAAAGCAATTGCACATGGAGAGGCATTATAATAGATGAGCTCTTCCCGGGTTGGCCGACAGTAGAACTTCGCCTTACCAGTTAGAGGCTTATTGCACCACTGGCAGTGCCCCGGCTCAACAAACTGGGGAGCTCGGGCTGACAGGGTTACTTTATCAGCATCTAGGTATCGTACTGCCATCTCTTCTCCTCACTACTCCGGCAGCCTGCCCACCAAGCGCAGGAACTTGTTTATATTTTTCCGGGGGCCGTGAAACATCATATTGCCTATTCGGTCTCCGAGCAGCTTTCTTTGAGGTTCCCTTCCACTAATGTCCTTATAGGGCATGGGGTAGATATCCCCACAACCAAGAGCCTCAGCTATCTCAAACAGCACAGCATAATCATCATCACGTAGCTTTATTGAGAAGCGTGGGCGGAATTTATTCTCTTTGGATACCCGAAATTCAAAACAACCTTCACCGGTCGTAAGCCCTGAAATAAAATGCCCAAAAGAACCATCCATCTCTACTTCCTTTCTTCCGGGGGTAAATAGCGTAAACCGACAGCCTTAAATACTTCCTCTTCGCTTTGGCAGATTAGCTCACTGCCATCTGCCCGGGCAAAGCCCCTGCCATAGGCGTGGAATCTCATTCCCCGCTCTATCGCCCGGGTTGCAATCTCCATGTTGGTCATCTTGCCACCGGTCCTGACAACCAGGGCAACAGGCCAACAAAGCTCATCAGTGCTAAAGACATCGATACCGATACCACTCTCCTTATGGACCAGCAGCTTATTCTTGGGACCATAGACTCTGCTCCCCCGCTTGTTAAGGCGAAAACCTAATACCCCCAGCACCATCAATGCCCCTATCTCCCTATCGAGCTGGTCAACGCCGTTGATGAATTTGGGAATACAAAGTAACTCTATGTCCGACACCTCGGGCTTCTGGCGCCTTATGCTGCCAGCCACGACTATCTTTCCACAAGCTGGCTCCAGTAGAGCTTTAATCTCCTCAGCTATCGTTTTTGCTCTCTCTAATTGCATTCTGCTACCTCCTTGGTAGTGTTCCCCCAAGCCCCCCTATCCAGTCACTAGGCGCTTTTTTAAGCAAAGCGCCAAAGTCCTTCACCGCGCCACAGCCAGGCTTAATGCAGCGCCCAATATTGTATTTGTCGATAACCCAGTGGTGAACGCACTGTTTATTGCCTGATTGGGTTATAACCTTAGCTTTCTCTAGTTGCATCAATTATGCCTCCATCAACCAAAGCCCGATATGTGCTATCTAATTCATCGAGCCAATCAGTGTGTGGATTTTGGCACCTACCCAAAGCCACATGTGAAAACCTGTAGCAGGCTTGGAGTATTTTCTCGTCTGGCGAAAAATCGCCGAGTGTAAGCCCCTCAATCACGCTCAATGCTTTAGTTTTAATATTATCCATCTCTCCTTCCAACCTCTTTATCTCAGCCAGCCAGCTTTCATGTCTTGCTCGATGGATAGTCATTCCTCCTGGTCACCAAACGTCCCCCACATCGGCGACAAGTCTGCCAGTTTTCCGTCACCCGATCCTTGATGATTGCCCAGTGACACTGCGGGCAGTAAAGGACGATTTCATAGCGAATCCCCATTTCAATAAATCTCGGTGTTGGCATTATTGCTCCTCCAATCCCTCCAGTAGCTTTTTGGGTGCCGGCCCTTTTCCTTTCTCCTTTTTCTGTCTTTCTCTGTAGCGACGCACACGCTCGGCAACAGCCTCAGCTCGAGTAGATGCTGGTATCCTTTGCCTTTCCTCAAAGTGAACTATAGTCAGCACCGAACCATTCCACACCAGACTTCCGCGGCTCTTCATCTTGCTAATCATTGATTCTAACGCCTGCTTATCGCTATCACTCTTAATATGTAGCGCATCAATAATCTCATCTAAATCCAAGCCCTGCCCACCAGTTTCAAGCCTACCGGTGTTCTTGCCCTCGGGGTCCAACTTACGCGCCAACTTAATAAGACCCCACCAAGCCCCTCTCTCAGCCAGGCTCATCCTTATCAGCTTGGGGTCATCTAAAGCCTCAACCCACATCTTTGCCCACGGCAATGGCATTAACCCCTCCTGTAACGGTTACGTAACCGTTTCTGTCTTCTTCTTAATTCTTAAGTATTAGTATTTATATAAAGTATCTATTAGATCTAGATGTAGAGGGTAACCGTTACATAACTGTTACAATTTAGCTTCAAAATAGCCATTTTTATCCCCTTTTTGGGTGCTATTTTTTGCACCATGTAACGCATGTAACGGGGTGTAACCGTTACATTTCTACCCCGGGCAATGGCTCGTCTCATGCTGGCTCCTCCAGCCTATTCTTCAAACATACTTAATGGTGCCGGGTTTTTCTTTCTACCTGGGGGTGCTGCCGGGGTGTCAGGATAACTTAAGTACTGACCTAGCTTGGCTTTTCCTTCCGCTCTATGCTCCCACTTGTGGATTGATGAGGCAACACAGGTATCTTCTGGCAACTCGTCCATCTTCACATACATGAAGCTAGCTCGGGCTTTATCTTTATAGTTCCCCCTTAAGCGCCACGGGATGCGTCGTTCAGCGGTAACCCGCTGAACACGTGGCCAGTCTAGGAGTACCCACGGGTCGAATTGCAGGCAGCCTGTCGGGTCATACCCAACAAAATAATAGTTGGCCTTTAACTTGAACCAGTCGCCTTTCTCTAGGAGCAACCAATCTTGGCAGTGCTCAATGGTCACGGTGTTATAATCTGTGAAGAGGAACTTCTCTTGCAAGGTGCTCTCGCTCCCTGCTACGTGGCGAAGAATCACATCGATGCCAAGCTTGTAGTCGTAGCCTGCCTCAAATTCTTTCAGGGTGCAGTCTATTGTTTCCTCGCCGGGCATCAGTGGCATCCTCAGTGCGGCGAATATCTCCCGGTAGAGTGCGTTGGCGGCGGGCCAACGTTTCTTAGCCTCCTTAAAACGCCACTTCCCTGTGCCCGTGATTTTATCTATGATATTGAACCTGGTGATTCCGACCATTATTAAGCCAGCCTTTTATTAAATTGTTATATTCCGGCTCTTTCTCGATTAGAATGCATGTGCGCCCACCTTGGGCTAACTGGCAGGCACGCCCAACAACACCACTGCCAGCAAAGCAATCAAGAATAACATCACCTTTATGGCTACCAACATTTACTAATTGTCTTATCAGGTTTATCGGTTTTTGTGTTGGGTGTAGTTTTTTATCTGTAAAATTAGATTGAGGGACAGCAACCTCACAAGAGTCGAAGCGTTCAGCCCCCCAATTTTTAGGTAAATCCAAATCACGATTGCCAAAGTAGAAGATGACTTCATAACTTGATATGAATCTATTCTTGATGACTCGCCCCATACTCATGTTTTTGCGAATCCAAATAATCCTATTGTTAATTGGGAAGTAATTCCGAAGGATACTCTCAAATTCATAAAGCCGCCTGGCATCAAAGAAGATAAATCCCGTGTGCCTGTCTTTGAGTTTTGGCTTGACTAGAGATAGCCATTGATGGTAGAACGCCTCATCCTTTTTGTCCCACTGATAGTCACCCATAACGGAGTACGGGGGGTCGGTCAATAAAACATCAATGGAGTTATCCGGTATGGTCGACAAAATCTCTAAACAGTCCCCCTCCAGGTGGGTGATGTGGCTGTTATTACTGGACAGTGCCGTGCGTATATTCTTGGACACCCAAACATCAATAGTTGATTTTTTAACATCAAGGTGTCCAGCAATATCCCTTATACTTAACCCATAGTCATACCGAAGGCTAATGGCCTCATTCCTGAGTTTTTGTCGTTCTGGTGTCAGCGTCCTACCCATTGGTTAGCCTCTCTAGAATAGACTTGTCTGTTTTCCACCCGGCTATTGATATCATTTATTACCTTACCGCAGCGATTTTCCGGTAGCACTCTGACGGCAAGGCAGTTATTTCTTCCTGCGAGCTCACATTTAGCTCCGCCCAGACTGCCTGCCTATCCATTTTGAAGTCGTGCCAGCAGGCTTCATATAGGGCGCCGAAGTTAGAGATGGTGCTGGGGTCGCGTTCTTGCACCTTTGTCGGTTGCTGGGCTGGGGCAGACTTGCTGGCTTTAGCCCCAACTTTTTCACCGGCTTCCTCAGCAACCTTCCCGCCACCTTCGGGCTTTGAGAGGGGAGTTTCGGTAACTATGTGATATTTAGCCTCTACCACCGTGGTGTAGGGAAGCTCCTCCAAGATAGGCGCTGGGATATGGTACCTCTGTTTGAAGGTAGCGGCCCGGGCTCGCTTGAAAAGGATTTGATGAGGCTTTAAGTGAACCACTGGGGAGCGGTAGCCCTTCGCTGTCACCTCATCAACCTCGCTACCGGTTTTGGCCTCCCTTTCCGCCTTAGTGACTACCCCCAGACCGACTAGGGGCTTGTCTAACCCATCCCAGTCTGCTTGGCACTCAACCACCAAGTCCTTGGAGTCGAAGTCGAGGGCTTCCTTATCCTGCTGGCTAAATACCTTATACTTATATCCCTTGAACTTCTCATCACTTGACGCCTGGCGGTCTAACCACTCAACGCAGATAAAGGGGTTACCATGATATGGGATGCAGTCCCTGATTGGCTCGAGCTGGTGGGCGATACACCACTTGGCGAAGTCCAGGGCTGCCTCCCGCCTAGTAAGGTCTTGCGGAAATCTAACCTGAAGGTAGGTTGATAATTTGTCGGCGTCCTGCTTCACCACCATTGCCTTTACTTCGTTTTGCTCGGTCATTTTCCTTCTCTCCCTCCTTTCTATATTGTCCTTGATAAAACAAGGCAGCTCCTCGCCATTTTTCCACATCTGGGTTAGGCTCTTTATCGGCACCACCTTATCGTGGCTGGGGTCGGCAGTACACTTGATAAGATAGCTGTCTATCCCCCATGCACCTCCCCAAACTAAATTAAGCCTAGCCCCGCATTCAGCGCACTCACAATAGTCTTGAATCCCCTTGCCTTCTTCATACTCAACCGCTATCAATGGCAACCTTCCTTATTAGCCTGTAGCTCGATAATGGCAATCTCTCTATGGATGTCTACGTTCCGCCGGCACTCATCGCAACAGATATTCCCATAACCAACGGCCCCACATACCGGGCAGATGGGATGGTCATGCGAGCAGTCAGCCAAGCACAGTAGAAACGGGCAGGGGCCGTCAAAGTGCGTTTGCTTTACTTTCATCACCCTCCTTACTTCTCTACTGGAGCTGGGGCGCTTCGCGGTCGAGATATCGGCATCGATGCCGGCAGCTTGCCCTGGATAGCCACAGTCAGGAAGGGCCGCACGATGAAGAGAATTTGATTAGAGAGGTGTTCAGCGAGATCCGCTGTGTGAGCCCTCTCTACGGCGACCTCAAAACTATCAAGGATTTCGAGCTGGTCTATCTCGTCTTTGGTTACCTGTAAATCCTTGAGCACCTGCCCCTTCAGCTTATTCATCTCCATGGGCGTATCTAGCTTCCAATGGACGTATTTGTCGTATGGCATTTCGTTCCTCCTTCAGCGTTCTGCCTCGAACGCTGTTTACCCAATGAAGCGTTGAGCCTCGGCAGCCACAGCGTCTACGGCAGCCTGCCTCTGTTGCCTGTCCTCCAATTTTTGCTTCTCCTTCTGGTCATCCGCTAAGATCCGCTTCAACTCCTTCTCCCCCCGCCGACGGACATTATAAAGAAACTCCTCCTGCTCATACTTCTTAACGGGGAGATAGGTAGCGAAGCCCGAGATGCTGTCAACAGGCTCATCAAAGGAGAGCCAGACTACTAGCCGGTCCTTCTCCCAAGGTTCCATTTTTGCCTGTCCACTAACCCTCTCTATCTTCGCTTTATGTCCCAGGATTTTTACTTCAGCTGCCATCGTTTACCTCCTTCAGCTAGCATCTTGCAGACCTCGCTTAATCCGGTGCATACCTCGGCTAAAACGGTATCCTTCTCTGCCTTTGCTTTAGCTTGTTCAGAGCTTGTCTGGAACAGACGGCCGAAAGCTCCGAATGTGTTTGATTGCTCGAGAAACCGTGCCTTACGGCTTATTACCCTTTTCTTCCTTCGGTTTACTTCCATCACCCTCCTCCTTCAGAATATTTACCCACCATCTCATGCAGTCTGACTAAAATACCGATGGTTTCACAGATCTCTTGTTGAATTGCCTCTTGCCCTTCATCATGATTGATTGCGTGAGCCACTTCTCCCAGCTCCTCCGTAGCGGCATTGAGCAAAATCGTGGGGTGTATGTCTGTGGGACCCCACTTTTCTATCCCCCGGGCTATTTCCTTATTTATCTGGGTTGCTAATTCTACTGTAAGCATTACCCCCTCCTTCAGCTTTTTCTGTCCCTCAGGTTCGCTTCCTCTTGGCTGGGTGGCGCAATAGTTAAAGTTACACTTCCATTATCATTGCGAGTGAACATTACGACAGCTGTGCTTCTACTCCATAAAGTTTCCAAATGTTGTCCCTCCTCCTCCGATTCGGAGGTGACCTCTATGCCCCGATTCTCAAAGGGTATATCTTCTATTTCTACCTTCATAATTCCCCTTTCAACGGTATTGGACTACTGTTCATCGAGCCAACCAAAAGCCCGGTCTAACTCTTCATTAGATGGATACTCGATTGTTTCATCCGTCAAGGTTTCCAAACTGATACCCATATCTGAGAGTAGCTGGCTCACAGGTTCTCCCCGCTCTAATTTCGCCGCTAAATTCTTCCGGTTCTCCACGCTCAAGGTGGACATGTGCATTATCAGTCTGCTCCAACCATAGATGAGCTGAGATAGGAGTGGTTTCATTAAAGGGAGAGCTCGAGTTACCACTCTTGCCTCTAATTCCCCCAGGGTGATAATCAATTTATTGCCTTCAATGATGACTTCCATTCTTCTCTCTCTTCACCTTCCTATATCTGCAGGTGGCTCCATCATAGACACACTGAACCTTGTCTGCCTCAATAGTCCTGAGCTGACAGAGCCCCTCCCCCTTGTAGCAGGGATAGATGGGGGGCTCCACCAAGCCTTTTTTGTTGAGGACAATAGTCTTAGCCACTATTTTCCTTCTTTCAACAGTATGCGACTACTGTTTAATGCTTCAGCTCGCTCCGTTATTCCCAAAAGAATGTTAAAATAGCCTTCTTTGTTTCATCAGGTCGTTAAAACCAAAGCCTTTTTTCCACTTGTGCTTGATTTCATCTTCAACCAGACAAGCCTTCTCGTACAGGTCGGGGTGTTCTTCCGCATAAGCTCTAACCTCATTGTATTTGCCGAATATGCAGCACCAGCAGGAGCAGCGAGTAGCAAAGTCATAGCAGGGATGCAGTGGCAATCCTTCAGCTTTGACTCTATCTTTGACTTCTTGTATAGACATATTCAGGCAGGGATACCATATCCTTGTAGCTGACCTTACCAGCTTGTGGTCTTTTGGTTCTTCCCACTCATGCAACCTGGACCTACTCAGGCTTTCCTCCGCCCTTATGCCAGAAACAACTATTATCTCATAACCCTTGCCCCTGAAGTTGGCAGTGAGCCACTTATTAAACACATCATGCTTCAAATGGCTGGTGCAGTGCCTGACAACAGGCGTAGGAAAGTATCCCCGGTGTCTTGCTTCTTCCCAAAAATCCCTTTGGCCACGCTGAATCTCTAGTGGTAATTCTAGTATTTGAGCTATTAAGCGCACGTGGCTTTCGGTCTCAAGATATTCGGCTCCTGTATCTTGAAAGCAAAGGATTATCTCGTCCTTGGGGTACTGTTTCAGCGCCTCGAGGATCGCCACCGTTGAGTCCTTGCCACCGCTAAAATTGACTATTACCTTTCTCATTTATACTGCAAGCTCCTCAAGCTCCAACCTTGGCTGATACTCAACCTTGTTTACTCTCCCCCTGCTTATAGCGCAGTATTCCTCAACGCAGTCAATTAGAATAACCTTGCGACCTAGCTTCTTGGCTACTACTCCCACCGTGCCTGTGCCGGCTAAGAAGTCCATAACTACATCCCCAACCTTACTAGAGGCTAATATCGGTCTCTCACAAAGAGCCTCGGGGAAGGGAGCAAAGTGTCCGGTAACTCCCTCAATATCACATTTGGGACAAACCTTGGTCATTCTAGGGAAGACAGTAAAGCAGCTCGGGCAGACGCAGATGGAGGATGGATGGGTTGTAATTTCCCAGTAGTCTCCTGGGTTCTTGCCTTTGGGGCAAAAAGCTTCCTCACCCTGAGTTGGTGGCAATTCATGACCTCCTTTTTCCCTTGGTTGATGGGATTCCCGTCTTAACCCAGTATTTCCGCCTGGTTTCTCAGGATACTCATACTCCTCAATTTCCTTCTGGGATGCTTTCAGCTCTCCGCCCTGGGCAGTGGCACCACCCTTGCCCCTTTTGACATCTCGGACTCGGAGGTTGAAGGACTGGGGCTGTGGGCCATGACCAAATAGGTCATCAAACTTGCCTTTGTAATCCTCATCAGGGGGGAATTGCTCTCCAAACCATTGAGGATATCTGGGGTACTGTTGCATCGGGCCGACCTCAGCGCTTTTACCTATTGCCGGCCGGTCAAGATTAACTCCTCTCTGATACCTCTCAAGGCTCTGGACCCTGTGGGGGACCCGAACCGCGTCAAGGTTAAAATAATGGTCAAAGCCCATCCAGAGGGGCTGATATTTTATCCAGTTATTTTTATCTTTCTCAGATGGCTTCTCCCAACTGAACTCGCCTGTCTCTTTATGCCGGTATATCCCTCCCCAGGGGTAATTCTCATTCTTGGTTGGTTTAGTATCTCGCCATTCTCCTGTCTCTCGATTGCGCCAGAGAATAGTATTGCCATTCTTACCAAAGAAGTATAGATATTCCCAGGTTGTAGTGAACCTGTCCTTGACCGAGCTGGGCATAGAATTGGGCTTGTGCCATGCTATCTTATTGCGGAGAATCCACCCATCCTCAATCATAGCGAACATCACCCGCTCCGGGATGCAGATCATGCACTTGGGCTTCAAAATACCATTAGTGGAAATTCGTTTTTGCCTCCCTAGATTTTCAAAAGCAGCCCTAGCGCCGGCCCCACTTTTACCGAAGCCATGACCTTGTTGATTGCTAGGATTTGAAAAATAAGTATCCCCAATATTCAGGTAAAACGAGCCATCCTTGCGGAGCACTCTCTTGACCTCTCTAAATATCATCATCAAGTGCTCAACATAGAGCTCGGGGGTTGGCTCAAGCCCGAGCTGGCCGCGCCAGGAACCACACTTCACACAAGTTCCTGCTGGCAGGCGGTCATACTTTTGGATAAAAGCTGTGCCTGTTTTACCAACTACCTCTTCCTGTGTACCCCTGAGGTTATTCCGATTCTCATGTTGAAGTCCCTGTGTTTCTTCAGTCCACTCATGCTCACAGTTCCCATCTTCGCCCCAGACAATATCAGTGCCGCCGGCATAATTGCGGAGTCCCCAGTACGGAGGTGACGTCATCACCATCTGGACATACTCATCGGGCAGTGTTTTTAGGACTTCAATAGCATGTCCTTTGAATATAGTTGCTGCACTTTCTTCAAAGTAGGGCTTCATCTAGCTCCTTTGATATTCTGGTGAGAATGTCTCTTGGCTAGTTTCCTAGCTAATTTAGTTTTAGGCACCTCAACACCATTATGCCAAGCCGGGCAATCCTTATTTTCACAAACGAAGAGGTAACAAGTTTTCCCTTCAGACTTAAAAAGCATTGGCTTACCACAGTGTCTACATCTTGGGTTGTAAACTATTTCGCTACTAATCTTAATGCCCATTCCCCCTCCTAAATATTCTTTCAGGAATAACCGTCTACCATCTATACTCGGGTAGGCGCATCCTTTGCCTCTCCAAAGATATTAGTCATCTTACCCGTCCCCTTCGCCTTATCGACCAGAAGTCCTCACAGGGCTTGAGTGACTTCAGGAATCTGTAGCTTGGCTTGCCCGGTCCCGTGGGGACATTGGTGCAGGCGTGTCTCCTCTCCACACGGCAGTACTCATGGCACTGGGTGCAGTCGATTTCGTTCTTAGGGTTCATTTCCTTTTCCCCAGCTCAGGTGCATCATCGGGATTTTTCCAACCACCAGAGCCTTTCGGTGAATACTGTCTTACCCAGCAATCTCCTATTGGCCAGCCAGCGAGTTCACAGGCTCCAGCTACTTCCATTGGCTTCTCCTTTCCTGCACTATGCGCCAGCTTCTGTCATGTCCTCTCCAGAATCTCTTCGACCTCTCGCTTTATCAAAACACCTTGGGCACCCCGTATAGCATCCCTCACCGGGGAATACTGATGATGCCGCTCCACTATCGTATGCATGGCCAGGTGGACATACCTCTGGGTAGTGGCGATATCTTTGTGACGCATGATTCTTTGCAAAGTTGATAGGTCACCGCCATTGGCGAGAAAATTTGTAGCTAGCGAGTGCCTCAAGCAATGTGATCCCCGCTTGGGGCCGGGAATGCCAGCGCGGTCCATGCACTGCCGCACTATGCGGTAGACAGCAAACCTCGATATTGGCTGCCCATCATAACCGGGGAAGAGCAGTGCCCGTGGACCACCGTTTCCATCCTGCTCCATTAGAAGCTGGAGCAGACGAAGGGTTTCCGGGCTTATGGGTACCTTGAGCCGCTTGCGCCCTTTCCCCCAAAGCCAGATGGTGTCGCTGCCGATGTCGGAGATGCGTAGGTGCCCAAATTCGCTTGCCCTTACACCCGCGTCAAGAGCCAGAGACACTATGGCCTTGTCCCGGAGATTGTTGCCGGCTGCCGCTTCCACCATGGCCAGTTCCTCGCGTTCTAGGACCCTGGGCTCGATCTCATCGGGCTGGGGCTTCTGCACCCTGTCCATGGGGTTAGGGGTGTCGTACTCCCACCAGCACCACCGGAAAAAGGATTTCCAGACCCGCCAATAGGCGTCCCTCACCCAGACGTTCTGCACTCTGTTTAGCGCCCTCCGGATGGGCTCGGGTTTCTTGGGCATCTTTGGGCACTCTCGTTCGAGATAATCCAGTGCCTGGGAGTACTGCTCCAGGGTGCGCGGGGACAGGTCTTGCTTTGCCTCTAGGAAATTTCTTATCGCCTTCTCGGTCTTCATTAGCCATCACCTCCTACCTCTATCATCCCACTCGGGCAGGCGCCGCACCTGATAACCAATCAGGTGCGCTCTGTCGCATCATCATTTTCTCCAGCGTCTTGACCAGTGCCAGCCGGCTTCTGTCTTCTGTGGGCTAGGAGTTTATCCCATAGCCGCCGCCAGGCGGCTGATGGCTTGCCATTAATTGGTCGCCAAGTGACTACGACTTTGAGGTTTGAGTTACTCTTCATTGCCGGTATCTTCCTGAGGGGTGGGGAGTTCTTTCGGGCGGATGCGCAGCTCGCCGTCGCTATCCATCTCTAGCTCGACCATGTCGCCAACTTCCAGTTGGTGGAAACGAGCCCAAATCCTTGGCACGGTCACCACTAGGCCGCCGTTACCCATCGGCATCAGTTTTCGGTCCCCTATTGGTATCAATTTTTGTTCAGTACTCATTGATTTCAGTACTTTCTATCTAGTACTATTTACTTTTCTATCTACGACTATTGACATATTATCTGTCGCCTTTGTAACTGCTATAATTAATTCTAGCAAAAGGCTCCGTGCAACTTTTCACCAACTCCCCAAGCTAAGTGGTGCAAGAAACGCCATAAATTGAATTCAGAATGGTGCAACTTAAACCTGTCAAGGGGGTAAAATGGGGAAACGCGGAAAAAAATTGGACGAAAAGACTGAGGCTGAAATTATCCGGCTATCAAAAGAGTACGGCCCCAGATACATAGCGCAACATCTTGGGCTGCATGAAAGCACGGTTAGAAGGCACATTGAGCAGGAGCTAGAGGCAAAAGTCATCGCCAGTCGTTCCTTTTACAAGCATGGCAATGAGGTTAGCAGTCTTCTCAAGCAGATAGTCTCAAATAGGGAACTGTTGGATTCCTCACTTGCGCATTTTAAGCAAGAGTACCCTGAATTTGCACATCTGGATTCCTGGCAAGACATAAGTAAGGAGGACATCCAGAAAGGTATCCTCGACAAAATGGAGTTACTGGCCAACAGCCGAAGCTTCAGGTTCTGTGCCAAGTGCCCAGTTTGCCAAGACATTAAAAGGGGACTGAGGAAAGGGGCTTGAGCCGAGCAGGGGTTGTGCAACTTTTTACTAACTCCCCAAGCTAAGTGGTGCAAGAAACGCCATAAATTGAATTCGGGGTGGTGCAAGTTGAACCTGTCAAGAGAAAAAGATGATTACACAAGCTCAAATTCAAGGTCTAGGTCAATTCGCCGGCTGGGGATTTACCTTGGAGCTCCCGGATGACCACGTGCTGTTTTTAATGCACGACGGTGAACGCATAGCTATATTCAGCCAGACAGGAGCCACTCCAGAGAGCCTTCAGGCTGAGTGTGCAAGGCATCTAGCCGGAAGCCATTCAAAAAGAAAGGCGGAAGACTCCCCTTTCTAGGGTTTGCCTCCCACCTTATTCCCCACCTGCAAGGGTATGCTGAACGGGAAGCTATAGTTTCTTTTGTATCCTGAACATCTTGAGGAGTGGATAAAAAAACCCCTTCCATGCTATTATTTGTTGATAGGAATAATGAACGGGTAACAGCTTTGATATGGGTGTCCTCTGCTTTTTTGTCCATAATCACCCCTCAGGCGACCCTGAAGCTTCGGAAGATGACATAAAGTTAACTAAAAGATTAGCTGAGGCAGGGGAGATTGTGGGCATAGATGTGCTAGACCACATCATTATCGGCGATAAAAAATACCTGAGCCTGAAAAGGGAAGGCTTATTTTAAGATTATCTATCTACCCCATCCCCTGTATCCCCTTCCCCATGATATGGATATATATTCCTATCATGAAGGGGAAGACAAAGAAAGAGGGGCTGTCGCCCCTCTTGGACACTCCAGATATGGGTTTAAATATTTCAAAGGAGGGGGAAGAAATTTAACAAAGGGAAGCTTTAGCCTCTTTAAAACTCCCTGTTTAGTACTCTAGAGCAAGGAGAGTTAAAGAGAGGCGAAGCCTCTCTTACACAACTAGTTCCCCCTCTCCTTGTTAAGGAGAGGGGGATTAAGGGGGAGAGGTTAATAAGCAAGTCCCTTCAACCTTCCCTTGATAGTAGGGTTAAATAATGAAAAAAATCTTAACCATAATTATTTCGCTAGTACTAATATGCAGCCTGCTGGTGTTCTACTTGCCCAGCAGTTGCCTGCCGGCGCGGGAAGAAGCACCGCCCCCTGTTACCGAAGAAGTTCTTAATCTGTATGGCATTGACCCGTTAACCCTTGACCCGGCGGTTTCCGGGGAAATGACTTCCCACGAATATATAATGCAGATTTTTGGTGGCTTGGTTCGCCTTGATGATAACCTGGAGCCAGCCCCAGATATTGCCCAGTCATGGCAGGTCAGTGATGACGGCAAGACCTATACCTTTTATCTCCGAGAGGATGTCAGGTTTCATGATGGCAGAGGGGTCAAGGCTGAGGATTTTAAGTACTCCTGGGAGCGTGCCTGTGACCCTGAAACCGGGTCTTATACAGCAGCCACCTATCTCGGTGACATTGTCGGGGTGAGGGAGGTGCTGGCTGGTGAGAGTAAGGAGATTAGCGGTGTCAGGGTTATTGATGACTATACCCTTCAGGTAACTATAGATGCTCCAAAATCTTATTTCTTATCCAAGCTAACCTATCCCACCGCCTTTGTCGTGGATAGAGCCAATGCGGACATAGGGGGAGAGTGGTGGCGCACTCCGAATGGCACCGGTCCATTTAAGCTCAGGCAGTGGGATGAAAATGAATTGCTTGTTCTGGAGAGGAATGAACTTTACTACGGGGAGCTGGCTAAGGTCAATTTTGTTATCTTTCAATTGTGGGGTGGTATCCCGATGAATATGTATGAGGTTGGCGAGATTGATGTCGCCGAGGTCTACCTTGATTATATTGAAAGGGTTACGGATGAGGCAGGTCCGTTTTACCGGGAGCTGGCAATAGTCCCCGAGCTAAGCTTCTTCTACATTGGCTTTAACGCTACCAAGCCGCCGTTTGACGATGTCAATATTCGCCGCGCCTTCTGTCAGGCTATTGATAAGGATAAGCTAGTTTCCCTGGTATTTAAGGATACGATGAAGCGGGCAGATGGTATCTTACCGCCGGGTATGCCTGGCTACAATGAAAAATTGTCAGGGCTGGATTATGACATAAATAGGGCAAGGGAGCTAGTTGCTACCTCTAAGTATGGTGATGTATCTGAATTACCACCTATCACCATTACCACTATGGGCTGGGGAGGGTTAATTTCACAGGAGCTGGAAGCTATCATTAATGAGTGGCGGCAGAACCTGGGGGTTGAAGTAAAGGTCAGGCAATTAGAGCCACAGCGATTCCTTTATCACCTCAGCCAGGAGAAGGACGAGATGTTCTATCTAGGCTGGATTGCCGACTATCCCCACCCTCAGGATTTTTTGGATATTTTATTTCATTCTGGCGCCGATAATAACCATGGCGAGTATAGCAACCCTGAGATAGACACCCTGCTGGACAGGGCAGGTGTGGAGCAGGATAATGACCTGAGCCTAGCACTGTACCAGCAAATTGAGCAAAAACTGGTTGAGGATGCAGCTTGTCTGCCTTTATGGTTTGGGCAAAACTATATTCTTATTAAGCCCTATATTAGGGGATACTCAGTAAATCCTATGGGTTTTGCTATGCTAAATAATGTCTCTATTGAACCTCGTAGATAGAGAATTAGTTTGAATATGGATTTAGTGGAGCAATTAAACCATATTTTCTATCCCAGAACCGTTGCCGTAATAGGTGCCTCAGCTAATCCGGAGAAGCTAGGCTTTACCGTTGTCGGCAACCTGCTGGAAGCTGGGTTCAAGGGCAGGATTTACCCGGTAAACCCTAGCTTTTCTGAGCTTTTCGGGTTAAGGGTGTACCCCTCAGTGGAAGCTATCCCTGGGGAGGTTGATTTAGCTATCGTTGTTATTCCGGCTGAGCTAGCTATACCTCCGGTAGAGGAGTGTGTGGCTAGGGGTGTGAAGGGGGTAATTCTGATTAGCAGCGGTTTTGGGGAGGTCGGCACCGAGATTGGATTGGATTTGCAGAACAAGATTAGAGACATAGCCAATAAGGGTGGGATAAAGATTATAGGACCGAATACTCTGGGAGTAATAAATCCCAGAGCTAACCTGAATGCCTCATTCCAGACAACCGTTAGTTTGAGCAAAGTCGGCAGTGTGGCTCTCGCTGCTCAAAGTGGAGGAATGTGCATTTATATAGTTCACGCTTTGACCAACCATAATGTAGGCATTAGTAAAGCTATAGGTCTGGGCAATAGGTGTAATCTTGATTTTGACGAGGTTGTAACCTATTTTGCTGAAGATGAAGAGACCAAGGTAATAACTATGTATATTGAAGGTCTAGAGCAGCCTCAGAAACTTATGAATGTAGCCAGGCAGGTGGTGAAACGAAAGCCGATTGTGGCATATAAAGTTGGCAAGGACGAGGGTATCAGTCGGGCTACTCTATCCCACACCGGTGCCCTAGCTGGTAAGTATGAATTCTACACGGCTGCTTTTACTCAGGCGGGTATCATTACTGTCGGCAGTACGACTGAATTGGTTGATACAGCTAAGGCGCTGGCCTTTCAACCATTGCCATCTGGAAACAGGGTAGCTATTCTCTCAGTTCAAGCTGGTCCTGGCATAGTTATGGCTGATAAATGCCATGAACTTGGCTTGAAACTAGCCCAATTTTTACCAGCAACCAAGCGGCGGCTAAGGCAGCTGGCATCTCCATTGAATCCAGTTGACAACCCGGTTGACGTAGCCTGGAAATCAAATGATTTTGATGCCTGCCGAGAGATGCTAAAGGTTGTTTTGGAGGATGATGGCGTTGATGCAGTGACTGTAGCCGCTGTTTTCTACGGCTCGAATATGGAGCTGATGAGGGCGGTTGTCGACATAGCTAGATGCTATAAAAAGCCAATAACGGTGTGTCTTGACTCCCCCGGGGGGCTAGCTTATGCTGAGCTGAATGCACTTGAGGAGAACCACATTCCAACTTATCCCCTTCCAGAGAGGGCGGTTATCGGTTTAGCTGGGCTGGTTAGATACGGGGAGATTCTCAAGGCTATTGGTTGATTTCCCTATAGTGGCGGAGGGGGTGGGATTCGAACCCACGGCTCCGACATATCGGAGCAACGGTTTTCAAGACCGTCACCATAAACCACTCGGACACCCCTCCATG
>Ga0114930_10000585_pt1 | contig 37552 bp, 26 predicted proteins | sample AnhtaG_FD_87300 | JGI IMG/M metagenome (GOLD analysis project Ga0114930, IMG submission 87300) | Deep subsurface microbial communities from Anholt, Denmark to uncover new lineages of life (NeLLi) - Anholt_01485 metaG | ecosystem: Environmental > Aquatic > Marine > Oceanic > Sediment | place... | reverse complement strand
TCCATAGTCTGGCTGTTCAACGGAATTTGGATGGATCCGAAAAGAAATACGCTTAAAAAACATATAAAAACAAATTTTTTCATCGGAAAAAAGGATATCAATGAATGGGTGGATAGTCAACAATAGGATGGTGGGGTAATTATTGGGAATATTCCCGCGTTAAGGATCAGCTCGCCCATAGGGTAAAAAATGCCGATGAATATAAAAAGATTTTTTATGAATAATTCAGGTTTAGTGTCTGTCTGATTTATCTTCCAATTGAGTGTGCAATTCTTTGATCTTGGTGCATATCTCCATTCCCATTTCATAAAATGGCAAACACTGCCTTTTCACGGCTTCATTGGAAGGATCTGCCTCGATCTGCCTATCCACGACTTGCATGATCTGCAAGAGGCTTCTTGTGGAGACTTTTATTTCATCGATATCTATATCCAATTGATGGGCGACTGGTTCCCAAATATCCAGTTCTCTCGAGAAATCCTTTAATCTTTCGATCATCCAGAAAAACTCATCTTTCCCGACGTTATTTATTTTCATCGAATTCTTCAAAAAAAAATTGGGGGTACCTTGGCGCGCCCCACGGAAATATTTTATCAGAGGGGGGGAGGAGGAATCAATCCTCTTTAGGGGTGATTTTTAGGGGTGATAAGTTAGAACAATTAGAGGAACATCATTGACATTTTTTATTGTCCTTATTAATCTTTGCGTGCATTTTGTGATGAGAGAGGAGGAAAAATGAACCGTAAAAGATCACTTGTTCTGATCGGATTTTTATTGTGTGCGGGTTTGGTTTTATCCGGAGCGGCCGTGGCTGAGGATCAGGGGAAACCTATTTCGACCAATAAAGACAAACTATTGACCCTTGCTGTCCAGGGGCAGATAGCCCCGGCTGAGCCAGGACGGTCCTATGCCACAACTTGGGATGGAAAGTCCAAGATGGCGATCGGGATCGGCGGAATCAATTATAACCTGAAAATCGGCGACAAGGTTTTCGGTTGGGCCGCCGGAGACAGGGCAACCATGGGTGTGGCGGCCGTTGGAAAGGGCGAGGACCGTTTCAGGAGCGCTTGGCTCAACTTAGCCTCCATCGGTAATGAAGTGAAAGTTTTGAGTGGAGATGCCAAAGGAAAAAAAGGTGTCGTAATCGGGAAATTTGAAAGGTATGTGCTTGTCCATTTTGACGATGCAGTCTTGGAAAAACTTGCCATAGACAACACCATCCAGGCAAAGGCTTGTGGTGTCGGCCTCAAAATTGAGGATTTCACCGATGTGTTCATTCATGGTCTTGACCCAAAGACATTGGAAAAGATGGGCATTCGGGATGAGGATGGCAAACTTGTCGTACCGGTGGTAAAAGAAATACCGGCCGAAATTGTCGGACGGGGCGCAGGAGGATCAAGCCTGTCTGGAAACTGGCATATACAGACCTGTTATCCACCCGATATCAAGGAATATCGACTGGATGAGCTGTGTTTTGGGGATCTCGTGCTTTTAAAGGATATCCAGACAGATTACGGGAAAGGTTATTTCAGAGGAGGGGCTACTGTTGGCGTTGTTTGTTCAGGTCCGAGTGATTTCTCCGGGTTGGGCATTGGTGTGACACCTATCTTATCCACTAGATCAGGGCAAATTGTAGCGCGGATAGATCCTGCGGCAAACATCGGAAAGTATCTCGGCATAAAGGTGAGAAAATCAATCCCCAAGCCAGAAGAGAGCCTATTGCCAACGAACAGAGATGCGCTGATCACGACAGCTGTCCAAGGTGTGATTCAGCCTCCTGGAAGTTGGGGATACTCCACCACTTACGATGGCAAATCGAGGCTGGACCTTGGGATGGCCTCGATCAATTACACGGTTTCCCTCGGAGACACGGCTTACGGCTGGGCGAATGCCGACCATGTCGAACCTGATGTCACATTCCAAGGCAGGGACAAGTCAAGTCCTAGCGAGTGTGCTCTCGCTATTTTGGCCTGCATCGGAAACGAGGCGATCGTTTTAGAAGGTGAGGCCAAAGGGGCAAAAGGATTTTACATAGGAAGACATGCAGGATCGGACGTTCTTGCTTGGTTTCCCAAAGATGTGCTCGAAAAACTTGCCTTGAATGACAAAATTAATGTCAAAGCCAAAGGGGTAGGACTCAAGATCAAAGGCTTCGAAGATGTGAGAGTGAATAAACTTTCCCCGCAACTTTTGGAGAATATGGGAATAACGATTGAAGACGGTCAGCTTGTGGTGCCCGTTGTTTTGGAGGTTCCCGGACATATCATGGGATCTGGAATCGGCTGGACCTTCATCGAGGCCCTCGATTATGATATTCAGACGACTGATCCTAAAATTGTTGAGGAATTTGCCCTGAAAAAGCTGCGGCTGGGAGACTTGGTGGCCATAAGGGACCATTATGATTTCTACGGAAACGGAAGATACGAGGGGGCAGTGACCATCGGTGTCTGCATACATGGGTGGAGCGATATCGCAGGACACGGGCCAGGCTTGAATCCGATTTTGAGTGCTCTGCCGGGGAAAATAAAAATAAAGATCGATCCACACGCGAACACGGCCTACTATCTCGGAATCAAACCTAAACCCCGCGATTAAAAATGGGACTAAAAAGGGGATGGTTCTATTTTTGTAGAAGTATTTCCATATATTAGAAGGAGGACTGATATGTGCATTTGGCGTGGAAATCATGTTTTTCGAATATTGACGATTACAATAGCCATTATACTGATGAATTTCAGCGGCTTACAGGGAGAAAGTTTACAAGATGAAATCTTTCGGACTTTTCGCTGGAGAAACATCGGCCCTGCCAACATGATGGGACGGATTTCAGCCCTTGATGCTTTGGATAAAGACTACCGTGTTGTCCTTGTGGGGAGTGCCTCAGGAGGTGTGTTTAAGTCCACGAATGCCGGTGTGACCTGGCAGCCCATTTTTGACGAATACGGCAGCGGATCCATCGGAGATGTGGCTTTTTTCCAGGGAAATCCAGATATTATCTGGGTAGGAACCGGAGAAGCGCACAATCGGAACAGCTCTGGCTGGGGTGATGGGATCTACAAATCCACGGATGGCGGGAAAACTTTTCAGAACATGGGATTGAAGGAAACCCATCAGATTGCCCGTATTGCCACCCACCCTTCGGATCCGGACATCGTGTATATTGCGGCTGTCGGCCATCTCTGGGGGTATTCGGGTACCCGCGGTTTGTTCAAAACAACTGACGGGGGAGAGTCCTGGACTAAATTGGCCAACGGTCTTCCGGATAACGAAAAAACCGGGTGCACAGAGATCAAAATGCATTCCACAGATCCGGATATCCTGTTCTGTGCGATGTATCACCGCCTGCGCAAACCATGGCACTTTCACAGTGGAGGGCCGGACGGAGGTTTATTCAAGACAACAGATGGGGGAGAGACCTGGCTCAAGTTGACAAGGGGGCTTCCTACCGGAGATATCGGCCGAGTAGGGATCGATATCTGCACTTCCAAGCCGGATGTAGTGGTTGCCAGTGTGGAAGCCAGCGACAAGCTTCCTGCGGACTTGAGCGTTCCTGGCCCGGGTGTTTACCGTTCCGATGATGGGGGGGAGACCTGGCGCTATCTCCTCCGGCATACCAGCCGGCCGATGTACCATGGCCGGATCGCTGTCAATCCCCTGGATGACAACCTGATTTATGTGATTGCCCGTGATTACCGGTTTTCGGAAGACGGAGGCAAGACCTTCAGAGGGAAACCCTGGGGAGGTGCTGGGGGTGATGACCATGACTTGTGGATTTCTCCGAGAGATAAGAATGTTTTTTTCGTCGCTTCCGACCAGGGAGCTCATCTGACTTTGGACCATGGGAAATCTTTCATCTCCTTCAACAACATGGCTATCGCTCAGTATTACGCCATCGGGGTGGATATGCGCGATCCCTACTGGGTGTACGGCGGGATGCAGGATATCGGTGGATTTGGAGGTCCGAGCAACAGCCGCGACAACCAGGGAATCCTGAATGACCACAATATCGAGGTCAACGGGGGTGACGGCTTCCACATGCAGGTCGATCCAACTGACTGGCGAACGGTTTATACTGTCTGCCATGTCGGCGGGTTGGGCCGGATCAATATGGAAACTCAAGAATATAAACTCATATCACCTCGGCCAGAAACCATAGCGAATTTTGACAATTATTATGACCCGAATTTTCCGGAGACACCGGTTAGATACTCCATTTTTCCGGGTGAGCACTGGCTCTGGCGTCAATCCAGCCGCAGCAGTTATTCCAGTCTCCTGCCACCTCAGTTCCGGTATAACTGGAGCAGTCCTGTGATCGTATCCTCTCACAATCCTCGTACCATTTATTTTGGCGGCAATTTTTTGTTCAAATCTGTGAACAGGGGTGACACCTGGAAGATAATCAGCCCGGATTTGACGACCAATGATCCGGAAAAGCGGAATCCCTCGGATTCCGGCGGTCTTACCCATGAGGTCACCGGGGCGGAAAATCACTGCACGATCATAACGATTGCCGAGTCTCCGATCGATCCGTCCATTTTATGGGTGGGTACGGATGACGGAAATGTTCAGGTCACCCGGGATAGCGGGGCCAATTGGAAAAATGTCCGGTCGAACATCGAGGGTGTTTCCCAAGGCATATGGGTAAGCCGGGTCGAAGCGTCGCATTTCCGTGAAGGGGCGGCCTATGTCACTTTTGATGGGCACCGCAGCGACGATTTTACTCCGTACGTGTTCAAGACCACGGATTTTGGCGCCACTTGGACAAACATTGCCGGGAATCTTCCCGACGGACACAGCCTGTATGTGATCAGGGAGGATTTCAAAAACGAGAGCCTTTTGTTTGTGGGTTCAGAGTTCGCATGTTTTGCCACGATAGACGGCGGGAAGATTTGGAGCCGCGTCATGAATGACATGCCCACTGTGGCATTCCATGACCTGGTCATCCATCCTCGGGATTTTGACTTGGTCGCTGGGACACACGGCCGAAGCATCTGGATTGTGGATGATCTAACTCCCCTCCAGCAAATCACACCGGAAGTCCTGTCCAAGGATGTCCATCTCTTTGAGAATAGGACAGCCACCCGCTGGCAGTCTGTTTCTCTGGGGCGACAGCAGTCATTTTTTAAATTCAGGGGCGAGAATCCCCGATCTGGTGCTTTTATCCATTTTTACCTGAAGTCTGCCCCTGAAGGAAAGGTCACGATGGAAGTCCAGGATCTTGCATGGAAGCGGCGAGCTTCCATAAGGGTGTCTCCCAAACCAGGGCTTAACAAGGTGCGTTGGGACATGCGTTTTCCACCGATAGAATCCGAAATCGCGGGCTTTAAGGCCCGCCTGGAAAAGGTCTCAGATGAGTTGTCTTCTCTGGTAAAAACGGAGGCTGAACGAAAAACATTGTCTGAGTTGCGAGGAAGACTGAACAAAGCAGAGACGGACAGGAATCTTATGCGGATACACCGCCAAATGATCAGCGAATTCGCTTTTTATTCGGAAGGGAGAGATCTTTTTGGCCCGGCTTTGGCGTCGATAGATGCCCCGGCCGGTAACTACCAGGTTATCCTTACGGTCGACGGACGCCCTTATTCAGGTACCGTCACCATTCGCAAGGATCCATTGTTAAAATAGAACCGTCCCCATTTTTTACTAGAAAAAAAATAGGAAGGAGTCAAGCCGATGAGAAGAACTGTTTTTTACACAGGTGCCACGGGCGGCGGCGTGTGGAAGACGGTTGATTATGGACGGAACTGGATCAATGTGTCTGATGGTTATTTTAAAACGGGATCGATCGGAGCCATTCAGGTTGCCGATTCCGATCCGAACATCATTTATGTCGGGACAGGTCCGGACGGCATTCGCAGCAACGTGATCACAGGCCGGGGGGTGTACAAATCCGAGGATGCCGGTTCATCTCCTTTGATGATGGGGCCCATTGGCAATCCTTCCAGCTCAACCTCCCGGTAACTCCGGTGACAGACATCAAGGTCCATCAAAAGGACCTTGTGCTCTCCACGATGGGACGCTCCTTCTGGATCCTGGACAACGTCACCCCGCTCCATCAACTTGGAGAGAGTGTAGTGAAGGCTTCATACCATCTGTATCCACCTCGCGATGCCTATCGTATGCATTTCCGATCCCGTTCATTCCGAGGTTCGGCGAGAGTGCCTGAGTATCTGCAGCCAGGAGTCATGATCGATTATTATTTTTCCGAAAAACCGGATGATGTCGTTATGCTGGAAATCCGGGATGGCAACGGCGATCTGGTACGTTCATTTGAGAGCAAGAGGAAGGAAATTCAGCTGAAACGGGTCGGTGGACCGCTAATTCCGACTAGTCCAGGAATGCATCGGTTTTTCTGGGATATGGGACATGCCGGATCTTGGACTCACACAGAAAGATTCCGAGTGCTGGTCGATCCTCGGGTGTTGGAAGATGGGGTCGTGCAGACAGATTTAGTTGCCTAAGAATCTCTCAGTCTCCAAGCGAGGGACATGCTGAGCATGGCCAATAGGGTTGTTGAACGCATCCGTAAGGCAAAAGAATCCGCGGAAGTCAGCCGAAAATATAAGGAAAGGCTATCTGCAATTTACTTAAAGCTCGTTACGGCAACAGGCCCTTATCCCCAACCTAAACTCGTCGATCAAATTTCATATCTCTTTTCGATGCTCAACCGCGCAGACCAGAAACCTGGCCGAGATGCGTATGTGCGGTTCGATGAATTAAATCAGGAACTCTCCGCTTATGTTTCGGAGGTTAAAAAAATTCTGGGGGATAAGTAGAGGCCGTTCTTTTAGAAATTAAGAACGTACATGGCCCGTACGGCATTTTTGCTTCTTGTTAAGCGTTGATCTTCTAAGCGTCCATTCCGAAGGTAGTAATCATATCCAAGGGATATCTGAGATCTTTCTGACATGTCATAGTTGAGATCGAGAGATATGACAGACATGAATTCGTTTGCATCCACAAGCGTCGCGTGCACCCAATACTGGGAAAAACCAGTGTATAAGCTGCCGAGACCTTTCTTTCCCAGCTCAAACTTGACCTTTCCCAAAATGCCCGGTCCGAAGTGATAGGGTTCGTTGCCTTCTTTTTCGAAGTTAGGCTCTGAGTATGCAATAGTTGCGCTGGAACTTCCGAATACAAAGGATAAAATTCCTGATGTGTTAAGAAATAAATCCGATTCAGAAGAAGAAGAGGTGGCAAAACCGGGCCCAAATCCGACAGCAGACATTTGTTCCGCGAGGTGGGAATTGATGTAATCGAACAACCCAAACAAGCCGGCGCAGCCATTTCTGAATTTTTTCCCGAAAAGAATTCCGTATGTGGACACTTCCGGATCACGAAAACCCTGTTCGCTAATTCCTATTCGGGCATCGAAAGAGAACCAATCATACGGGCGTATTTTAGAACTGTCATTTTGGAATACATCCTTGTACTGGAAGCGTGTCGCGATGAGCATGATAAATTGGTCGTCGGATGAATGATAAGCTCCCAACGGCAATTTAAAGTCATAATAGTGATCTTTGCTGAATCTTCCAGAATCCAGGTTTTCACCTGAGGATCCTGTTATACTTACGATCGGGTTGACAAAAAATTTAAAGGCTTTCCCGAGGGTTCTTCCGAATCCTGTCGCATTCTCGTAGGAAACGAGATTTGCCATCCTGTATAATGCTTCGCCCAGATGAATGCCTCCGAATGTGGAAAAGTAATGATCGTTTTTTCCTGGATATTCTGATTCCCATAGAAATTCCCACGTGAGGCTCCCAAGAAATGTGTATAAGGAGGACTCGAGGAAACTCATTCCTTGGGACCTGGATATGGAGTGATACATGGCTCCATGATAAGCGTGCCCAAAATGGTTGGTTCCGAAATCGTCGTAATCCCAGGTTAAACCGGTTTTGATATTATCCGAGACGGATTGGAATGAAATGTTTGTCCAGCTTCCCTTCAGGACATATCTATCGAATGCCCATATGAGCAGATTGAACTTGGTGATATTCCATAGAGGTTTGAAATATTTTTTGTTGTTTTCCGGTGGCACTATTGTGTTTTGATCTAAACCGATAAAAAAAGAATTTGGGTTTTTATTTACCAAAGAGAACTGGGCTATGATCTCTTTTATCGGAACGGGAAACTTGGTGTTGGCTAAAGTGTTATGATCGTCCTGATCAGTGCCTGCGAGCATACTTGACGAATTGAAGATGTAAAAAACAACCAGAATTAAAATTAGATTTCTTTTCATACTTCTACCATCGTATATTCTACAACTTAAATAATGAAAAAAAAAGGGGGGGGCAAAAAAGGGGGACGTCCCATAAGGTGCCACCCTATAACTTTTGCGAGGGCTGATGAAGATGAATAGGACCCAGGATTTCATTGACCGAAGATTATTGCTGTGGTATATGCAAGGATCAGGTATTTGGAAGGAGGTAAAAGTGATTAAGCGGATTCACCTTTTATGTTTTATTGGGATTATGTTGATCAGTTGCATGGCCATAGCCCAGATGACGCCGTGGCGGATCTGGACGCTGCTCCCCCAGGACCAGATGGATGAAATCATCGGGGAAGCCTCGGGAGAGACAGCCTGGAACACGATTCTCGAAACCGGAGGCTATAACCAAGACCGTCCAGCCGAAGAATACGCCGGAACGTTTTATGAAGCGCAATACATCTTGGAGCAACTGAAAAAATACGGACTTCCCGGAGCCGAAATCGTCCGGTTTCCGGGAGGGAAAACATGGGATGGGATCATGGGAGAACTTTGGGAGATTGAACCTAAGCGACAAAAACTTGCCTCCTACCAGGACCTCCGAGCTATGCTCGCCAGCGGGAGCACCGCGGCAGATGTGAAAGCTCAACTGGTTTGGGTAGGCCGGGGAGCCGAGGATGAGATCAAGAGTGCCGAGGTCGAGGGTAAGATCGTTGTCACTGAGGGGAGATTGAGCACGGTCCATAACTCGGCCTGTATGAAGCACGGTGCGCTCGGCGTTATTTCTATGCAATCGTCGAGGCCGTATTTTGACCCGCTTCAAATCCCTTGGGGGGGATTAAGAAGTTTCCATCAGGATGCCGATAATCAAACCAAATTCGGATTTTATTTGCCCATCCGGGAAGGGGCCCTTCTCAAGAACCGCTTACTCAGGGGCGAGGAAATCACGGTCCATGCCCAGGTGGAGTCCAAAATGGAATCTTACGAAATCCAGGATGTCGTCTGTCATATTCCCGGGACAGAACCAAACGCCGACGAGATCATCTTTTCGGCTCATCTTTTCGAGGGGTACACCAAACAGGGGGCAAACGACAACAAGTCGGGATCAGCGACCATTCTGGAGGTTGCCCGCGTGCTCCACACATTGATCGAAGAGGGGAGACTCCCCCGGCCGAAAAGAACGATCCGCTTTATTTGGGTGCCTGAATATTCCGGGACCATTCCCTGGGTCAAGGCCAACAAAGACCTCATGGAAAAAACCCTATGCAACATCAACATGGACATGGTGGGCGAATGGTTGAGCAAGAATCAGGCGTTTATGACTATGGTTCGTACCTCGTACGGGAATCCCCATTACATCAATGATGTCATGGAAAATTATTTCCGTTATATCGGCGAAGGCAATGTCGACCGGTATGCAGCCAGGGGAAAACTGCGTCGGATCGTTGCCCCATCGGGTGCGGACGAACCTTTTTATTATCTGATCGAAACTCCTTCGGGGGCTTCCGACCACATGGTCTTCAATGACTGGGGTGTCCAGGTCCCTGGCGTAGCCATGAATGCTTGGCCAGATCAGTGGTATCACACATCGGGAGACAGGGTGGATAAGGCCGATCCCACACAGCTGAAACGGGTGTCGATTATCGGGGCAGCCGCAGCTTACACGATCGCCAATGCCGATGATTTCATGGCCAAAAAGATTGCCGGAGAGACAACGAGCAACGGTACGCGTCGTTTGGGCCATCAATTCGTGATCGGTCTCGAAATGTTGAATGAGGCGACGGCTGAGACATTAGCCGATTCTTATAATGCTGCACGTGCCCAGGTGGAAACTGCTCTTGCCAATGAAAAGGCGACTCTTGCCACAATCCAGGAACTTGCCAAGGATAAAAAAGATGTCGGATCTTATCTTGAAATAATGAAGAAGACAATCGATTCTGTGGCAGAAGCCCACTTGGTGGCATTGGATACTCACATGGAAGAAGTTGCGCAGAGTCTGAATATCAAGCCTGTCAAGATCGAGTGGAGCGAGCTGGAAAAAAAGGCAGCAAAGTTAGTTCCGAAACCAACTGCAAAAGTCAAAATGAATGGATACAGAGGATATTCGCAGTTTATCACCAAGGTGCCAAAGGCGGAGAGGGACAAATATCCATATTCCAGACGGGATATTGCCAACACCAGCGAGCTCCAATCTCTGATCAATGGAAAGCGGAGTGTTTTAAATATCAAGCAAAGTCTCGATGCCCAATATCAACGCAAGTCCAAAATGGATAACGTCCTCAACTATATCCAGGTCCTAAAACTTGCCGGCCTAGTCGAATTTTAGCGTAAATCCTCGGGGAGGGGATTTTGCGGGGTGATGACGTCGTTGGTGATGGAGACGACCCACCAACGCCCGTCCTTTTTCATCAGGCCGAAGCTATCTAATCCCAGTTGGCCGGGGGCATCGGCAGGTGTCATGAACCGCGCCTTGTAAACAATGAAGCAGTGGGCGATATTCCCATACACGGTCATCTTCATCTTTTCAATCGACTCTTTGAATCCTCTTTCTTTCATCTTGTGTTTTTCGATGTCCTCTAACCACCAGTTCACAAATCCGTCCAAGTCCAGAACGTCCATGAGTGTTCGGGATTTCCTCACGCCAAAAACAGCCTCCTGGACGAAAAAGCTCCGCACATAATCCCAATCCGGCAAGGTGCCAGGTTCAAAGGTCACAGAATCATACAAACCCCGCACCAGGCTCTCCGGATCCATAAAAACATCGTCGTTTTCGGATTTTTCGTTTGCTATGCTGATAACCGATACCGCCAAAAATAAAGCGATCCATATAAGAAAAATAACCTTTTTGATATTCATCGAACTCCTCTTATTCTGTTGCATCTTTTTTTTTGTTGTTCCTTTCATTTTAGTGGGAAAGAATAACAAGGAACAAGATGATAATCAATTGCATCCGAAATATCATTTGGCAATTCGGTCGTGATATATCATAATAGGGATGGACAGAATGCGTACTAGATTTAAACATAAATTTTATTTTACACTCTTCGTTTCTCTCCTTTTGTTTTCCCATTGCCAGAAAGAGATCGTTCCCGAGCCTTATAAGCCCTCCAACAGCCACGATGCCTACGTACACTCTTTGCGTTCGGCAGGTTTGGCTCAAACGGCCATCGCTCGCGACTGGATCCGGGCATCCGAGAATGCCATAAAGAATCCTGTGGACGTGGAACCCCCGTTTGAAGAGACCTTTTATGTGGACCATGCTGCTGCCTTTGCCGTGGCCTACCATTTCTCCGTCATAAAGGGTCAAAGGGTCGAGATCGATGTGGCATTCGATGGGCAGAAACGATGCCGGCTGTTCATGGACCTTTTTCGTGTCCGTGGCCTCTCCTACGAAGACTGGCGTTTGGTCGCCAGCGCCAACAACAACGAAAAACACCTGGAGTTCGAACCCAAACAAAATGCAGAATATGTCCTCCGACTCCAACCGGAACTTTTGCGTGGCGGAAGGTTCACCATCACCATCCGCAACATGGCTTCCTTGGGATTTCCGGTTTTGGGCTATGACCATCGGGCGATCGGAAGTGGATTCGGAGTTTCTCGCGATGGCGGCCGTCGGAAGCACCACGGAGTGGATGTTTTCACGAAAAGACACACCCCGGTCATCGCTCCCTCCAAGGCTTTTGTCCGCCGTGTCAGTGAATCCGATATCGGTGGCCTCAACATCTGGCTCCATGATCAAAAGCGCGGCCTTCATCTTTATTTTGCCCACCTGCAAACCCAGGAAGTCAAAAAGAATACCTATGTGGAGCCCGGCCAAAGGATCGGAACGGTCGGCAACACCGGTAATGCCCGGCGAACGCCTCCGCATCTGCACTTCGGTATTTATGCTAGTGGAGAAGGCCCGGTCGATCCTGTCAATTTCATCAAAGAAATAAACTCGACGCCAAAGGAAATCACAGCCGATATGGCAATGCTCGGCCGATGGGCAAGGGCAAAACAATCGAACGTTTCTTTGAATGCCTCAGCAGCCTCACGGTCTCTAAAAATTACTCGGCTAGATTCTCAATCAGCCATGAAGGTTCAAGCCGCTTCCGGCAATATGTACCGCATCCTTTTGCCGGACGGCTTGTCTGGATATGTTCCATTCCACAGTATTGAATCTGCAGAGGAAACATTGGAAATTCAGCAGGCCGAGATCGTGCAGGAAGTCAAAGCGGCTCCGATGGAACAGGCAGCTGTCGTGGAGACAATCAACGGGGGAGAGGAATTTGCCGTCCTCGGACAGTTCGCGGGATACTGGCTTGTGAGGATCCATCAGAAAAAGCTGGGTTGGCTCCCTATCATGACCGCATCAACCACTGAAAGATAAAACAAGGGGATAAAAATGATATATTTTCGGGAATCGAATTTTTTTATCTGTTTTGACGTAAAATATATGAGGGAGATAGGGATAAAAGAGAAACTTAGGAGGAAGGAAGATGGATAATATCGCTATTTTTGCACCTTTAGGTCGGGCATGGAACCGGATGAAAGTTGCCCTTTTCCAACCCTTTGACCTGCACAAGTGGTTCGTCGTGGGATTCACGGCCTTTTTGGCCGGATTGGCTGATGGCAATCGCGGATCGAGCAGTTCAAGGTGGGGCAATGATTGGAGCTTCCGCGAGTTTCTCGGTTTTCCCGGTAGAGCTTGGGGCTGGTTGATTGACAATCCGGGGTGGTTCATGCTGATCGCGTTTGGTGTATTCGTTTTATTCGTGATCGGGATTGTCATACTCTGGTTGAGTTCCAGAGGAAAATTCATGTTCTTGGATAATGTCGTTCATGACAAGGCCGAAGTCGCCAATCCATGGAGAGAGTACAAAAAGGAAGGAAACTCTTTATTCTTGTGGAGGCTGATTTTTGGCCTGATCTGTTTCCTCTTTTTTGTCTCCCTCATCGTCCTCTTTTTTGTCGGAGCCTCTCAATTTTACAAGGACAGCTATTACGATCGGATTCCTGTCCCGTTCATAATCATGCTCGGGTTGATTTTTCTTGTGATGATCATCTTTGTCGGATTCATTTCCACGTTTTTGGATGGATTTGTGATCCCGATCATGTACAAACACAGAGTGACCGCAACCAAAGGATGGGGGCGGTTCCTGTCGCTTTTCGGGAAATACCCGTTTCACTTCATCCTGTTTGGATTGTTGATGTTCGTGATGATCATTTTGTTCGTGATTTTTGTGATCGTGACCGGCCTGTTGACATGTTGCATCGGATTCTTGCTGTTGGTTATTCCCTACATCGGAACGGTCGTGACCCTTCCCGTTTGGTATTGGTTCAGGGCATTCAGCGTCGAGTTCTTGGCTCAGTTCGGCGATGAGTTCGACCTGTTTCCGCCTGCCGAAGCTGCGCCGGCAAAAGCAAAAGCAGCTGAATCCACAGCATAATTAAAGCGGCCGACCTCCACACTGTCATGTGAGGAGCATTGGCAAAGCATTAGGGTTTGAGCTGAAAGTTAGATATAATGGGATTCAAGAAGAGACATTTCCACACATGAAAAAGATCGGTGTTTTGACCAGGGATTGTGCGGGGATCAATACGGCTATCAGAGCGGTGGTGCGGACGGCGGCTTTTCACGGCATAGAGGTCCTGGGAATAGTCAAGGGTTATGACGGCCTGATCGATCGGGACCTGATTGAGCTCGACAGACATTCGGTTTCGGGTATCTTGAACCGGGGGGGGACCATCCTGAAAACAGCCCGAGCCAAAAGATTTTTGACCGCGGAAGGGCAAAACCAAGCCGTAAAAACCATTGCCGAAAACAATATCGATGGTTTGATCGTTATCGGGGGGAATGGCTCGTTGACTGGAGCCCATATTCTGGCCACAGAATACAATATTCCTGTGATCGGTATTCCAGCCACGATCGACAACGACATCAATGAGGTGAGCATGTCGATCGGTGCCGACAGCGCGGTCAACGTCGCTGTCGAAGCTTTGGACAAGATAAGAGATACCGCCACGAGCTTGGAAAGAGTGTTCGTTGTCGAGGTTATGGGACGCGATTGTGGCTACATTGCCCTTCAAGTTGCCCTTGCCGGAGGGTGTGAAGAAGTTCTGATCCCGGAAAAAGAAACGGCTATGGAAAATATTTGTGCCGATATTGCCGAAGGAAGCCGCCAGGGAAAGAAAAGTTGGATTGTGATCGTAGCAGAAGGGAGTGCTAAAGGAAGCGATGTGGCCGAAACCATCTTGAAGAAAACCGGATTGGAAACACGGCTGACGGTTTTGGGATATATCCAAAGGGGAGGTGTCCCGACGGCTTTCGACAGGATACTGGCTGCCCGCCTAGGGAGTTATGCTGTCGAGATTTTGAAGGATGAGCAAACGGACATGTGTGTGGGTTATACGGATAAAAAACTGATCACCATACCCTTAGAACAGGCCATCCAACCCAAAAAGATCGACTATGAGCGGGACTACCGGTTGATCAAAATATTAACTTGAAGGAGACATAAAGTGACCGTAAATCTACAGGATTTGCTTGGCGAGGAAGGCTCTGATTTATTGGAACATGTTTGTGAAACCATTCCCAAAGCACACTTGAATCTTCCTGGGCCGGACTTTGTGGAGCGAGTTTTTGGTTTATCGGACAGGTCTCAGGATGTCCAGAGCAGTCTGTTGAAGATGTTCAATTTTGGGCGCTTGAGAGGAATCGGTTACCTTTCCATCTTGCCTGTTGACCAAGGTGTGGAGCACACGGCTGGGGCGTCCTTTGCACCCAATCCCGTTTATTTCGATCCCGAGAACATAGTCAAGCTCGCTGTCGAAGCAGGCTGCAACGCGGTGGCATCCACATTGGGGGTGCTGGGTATAGTATCCAAAAAATACGCCGACAAGATCCCTTTTATCGTCAAGATCAACCACAGCGAACTTTTGTCCTACCCGAATTCTTACGACCAAAGGATGTTCGCTTCTGTGACACGCTCCTGTGACATGGGAGCGCTGGGAGTCGGGGCCACGATCTATTATGGATCCGAGGAATCGCGGGACCAGATCGAAGAGGTGTCCGATGCCTTCCAGCAGGCCCACGAGATGGGGATGTTCACGGTGCTCTGGTGTTATCTGAGAAACTCTGCATTCAAAAAGGATGGCGTCGATTATCATGCGTCCGCAGACCTTACCGGACAGGCCAATTATCTGGGAGCGACCATTGAAGCGGATATCATCAAGCAGAAGCAGCCCACAAATAACGGTGGTTTCCTGGCTGTGGATTTTGGAAAAACCCATCCTCTGATGTACGAAAAGCTCACCTCTGACCATCCGATCGATCTGACGCGGTATCAGGTCGCGAACTGTTTCATGGGGCGCGTCGGACTTATCAACTCCGGCGGCGCATCAGGAAAGGATGACCTCAAACAAGCTGTCAGAACCGCCGTCATTAACAAACGAGCTGGGGGCATGGGCCTGATCCTGGGAAGAAAGGCTTTCCAAAAACCCATGGCCGATGGCATCGAGATCATCCATGCTGTCCAGGATGTCTATTTATCAGAAGATGTGACCGTCGCTTAATCGAAAAATAGAACCGTCTCCTTTTTGATCCCCTTTATTCTATAAAAGCGTTGATTTTCTTATATTTTTCTCAATCATTCCATTGTTACATTTTCATCACTGAAGTTGGCAAAAAATTTTTATTAACAAGGGTCAACCTTTTGCATAGTTCATTCGTCTTAGAGTATGAAATGTTCTACATATCCCGCTGCGCCAGATAGAAAAACAAGGGCTCATAGCCGCTTCATTCGGCGAATCTACAGCTGTGCGTGGTGGACGTCGAAAAAAGATCTACAGCTTGACACCCGCAGGTCTTGCGGCTCTCAATGAGAATAAGAAGGTCAGTGACCGGTTGTGGGCGGATTACCTGAAAGCAAACGTTTTGAGTAAGATATAGTGAAAAGAGAGAGTTGTTTTCAACCGAAACTAGGATGGAGGATCCTGTGGTTCCTCTTACCCGACAATGAACGGGAATCCCCTCATCGCTAAAAGAATCCACTTATTGGAGTGTGCTTATGTTTCGTAATAATTTAAAAATCGCTTTTCGGAATTTAATAAGGCACAAAGGATTTTCTTTTCTCAACATCACCGGATTGGCCATCGGCATGGTCTGTACCATTCTGATCCTATTTTGGGTGCAGCATGAGTTGAGCTTTGACCAATATCACAAAAAAGGCAAAAACATCTACCGGATTCTACAACACATTCAATATGCGGAGGTCGTCACCTGGGCTATTAACCAAGGTCCGCTGGGGCCGGCTTTGAAAGAGGAGATTCCCGAAATCGAAGAGCAGGCCCGGTTTTGTTTCTCCCAGTGGCGGATGAAATACAATGATCAGGTCTTTGTGGAATTGGGTGGGTATACCGAGCCTTCCCTATTCAAGATGTTCACGATCCCTTTTGTCAAAGGCGATCCCGAGAGGGCTCTGGCGGATCCTCGATCTATGGTCATGACTGAGGAACTGGCCCGAAAGATCTTCGGAGATGAAGACCCGATCGGGAAGACCATCAACTTGGCGAACGAGTACGATTTCAAAGTGACGGGGATCCTTCAAGACATTCCTGATAATTCTCATTTCCTGTTTAAATTTCTGGCAAACATGGATTTTGCCAAAGAGGTCGGCCGCACCGTGGATAACTGGAAAAACAGCCATTTCACCACCTATGTGCAGCTTGCCGACAATGTATCCATGGAAGACGCCAACAAAAAGATCTACAATTTTCTGGATGCCAAACCCACTCTGGAGGATTGGGAGAAGCTCTCCCTCCAGCCGCTCTTCAAGATCCATCTGTCATCGGGAATCGGTTATGACTCGTTCGGCACAGGGAATACCAAGTATATCGTTATATTTTTGGCTGCGGCCCTGTTCATTCTGCTCATCGCCTGTATCAATTTCATGAACCTGTCCACGGCGCGGTCTTTGCTCCGCTCCAAGGAGGTGGGATTGCGCAAGGTAGTCGGGGCTTTCAGAGGCCAGCTTGTCCGTCAGTTTTTGGGTGAGTCCATCTTCCAGTCCCTGATCGCGATGATTCTGGCCGTTGGCCTGGGGATTCTTTTGCTGCCTGTCTTCAACAAACTGGCCGGGAAAGAATTTGAAGCGAGTCTGTTTACGCGTCCGGATATCATTATCGGACTAATAGCCATTCTTCTTTTTACGGGTTTCATTGCGGGAGTTTATCCGGCCTTTGCGCTTTCTGGATTCCAGCCGGTTTCGGTTTTGAAAGGAACGGCCCGGACAATCGGGAGCCGATCTTTTTTCAGGAAAGCCTTGGTGGTTTTCCAGTTTAGTGTTGCCGTGATTCTGATGGTCGGAAGCCTGGTGCTCTATTCTCAGATCCACTTCATGCGAAACAAAGATCTGGGATATGACAAGGAGAATTTGGTCACTTTGAATCTCAATACGACTGTCCAACAAAATTACGAGGCTTTTCGGAACGAGCTTATGGGAAATACGAGTATCTTGGATGTCACGCGCGTCTCTGGCCTTCCGACCTACGGTTATTACTTTTCCAACAGCCGTTGGAATTGGGAAGGAAAGGATCTGAATAAAGATATCCTATTCCGGGCCAATTTTGTGGATTACGATTATTTAAAGGCACTGAAGGCACCAATCGTGATGGGCCGAGATTTCTCGAAAGATTACGGGGCGGATTCGACGGGTATTATCATCAATGAAACCTCGCAAAAAGCCATGGGTTTTGAGGAACCTATTGGGAAACGGGTGACTCTGGGAGAAGACAATGTGTTTAACATCATCGGGGTAGTCAAAGACTTTCATTATGTGTCCTTACGGACTGAGATCGAACCCATGATATTGCTGCTCGATCCGGAGAATTGCAGCGCAATCGTGGTTCGCATCCGTTCTGAAAATACACCTGAGACTCTAAAATTTATGGGTGGTGTCTGGAAAAAATTTTCTGGAGATTTTGAATTTGATTACCGTTTTCTGGACGAGAGTTTGGATACCCTATATCGTGGCGAGCAACAGGTGGGACGAATCATCAATGTTTTTACCATATTATCCGTTTTTATCTCCTGCCTCGGCCTTTTTGGATTGGCCTCCTTCATGGCGTTGCGGCGGACAAAGGAGATCGGGATCCGAAAAGTATTGGGAGCATCCATCTCTGGGGTTGTCGTTCTTCTGACCAAAGAATTCTCGAAGTGGGTTATCGTGGCCAACCTGTTTGCCTGGCCGCTTTCATATTTTGCGTTGAATCGATGGCTTCAGGAGTTTCCTTATAGGACGGATATCAAACTCTGGATTTTCCTCGGGGCAGGATTGATGACATTTTTGATTGCGGTTTTAACCGTGAGCTACCAGTCGTTGAGAGCCGCCCTCTCAAACCCCGCCGACTCCCTGAGGTATGAGTAGCAAACCCCTTCTTTACATTAAAATATTTTAGAGCTAGAATAAGAATTCTTCCATTGAGAAGAATGGATTTAGTTACAAAATAATAATTTTTAGGAGGGAATCATGCATTCAAGATTGAAAACTCTCATTTTTATTTTAGTGCTCGCTCTAATTGTGCCGGTTGCATGTACAAAAAAAGCCGCTGAAGAAGCCGAACTCAAGATCGATTATGAACAGTACAAGCTGGAGAATGGTTTGGAAGTAGTTCTTCATGAGGACCGTTCCGATCCGATCGCTGCTGTTGCTGTCCAATACCATGTCGGCTCCAACCGGGAGGAGGTGGGACGCACTGGATTTGCCCATCTGTTCGAGCACATGATGTTCCAGGAATCACAACATGTGGGGCAGGATCAGTTTTTCAAAAAAATCCAGGCTGCAGGGGGAACGCTGAACGGTGGCACAAGCCGCGACGGCACGATATACTTCCAGGTCGTTCCCAAAAACGCCCTGGAGATGGTCCTCTGGCTAGAGGCAGACCGTCTGGGTTTCCTGACCCCCAAGATCACTCAAGAGGCATTTGCTAATCAGCAAAATGTCGTCAAGAACGAAAAAAGACAGTCAGAGAATCGACCATACGGTTACACAACTCATATCCTCGGAAAGCTGCTCTATCCGGAAGGCCATCCCTACAACTGGACGGTTATCGGTTCGATGGAAGACTTGACCCTATCCACTTTGAAAGATGTCCACGAATTCCATGACATGTGGTATCGTCCCAATAATGCTACGCTTGTTGTTGCCGGCGATTTTGATCGGGAACAAACAAAGCAATGGATCGAAAAATATTTCGGCGAGATAGCCTCCGGGGAAGCCAAGGATGATCCTAAATCCCAACCCGTCACTCTGGATAATATCAAAATGGCCTATTGGGAGGACAAATATGCCAATGCTCCTGAGTTGAACATGGTTATCCCGACTTTAGAGCAGTATCAACCGGACGCCTATGCTCTGTCTTTTCTCGGACAGTTGTTTTCTTATGGGAAAAAAGCCCCTCTTTACAAGGTCATCGTGGAAGAAAAGAAACTGGCGCCTACTGTTTCAGGATATCAGCGGAGCAATGAGATTGCGGGGGAATTTGCCATCCGGATCCGGACCTTCCCGAAAGTCAACCTCAATGATGTCAAAGATGCCATTGCAGAAAGCTTCCAAAGATTCGAGACAGAGTCTTTCACCGAGGAGGATGTGGAGCGCATAAAAGCAGGTTTGGAAACACAATTTTACAACAGCATGTCCAGTATTCTCGGCAAATCCTTTCAACTGGCCAGGTACAACGAATATGCCGGTTCTCCAGGATATGTGACCACGGATCTCGAAAAAATCAAAGCCGTCACAAAGGAAGACATTCTGCGCGTGTATGAAACATACATCAAAGACAAATCCTACGTGATGACAAGCTTCGTTCCCAAAGGACAGTTGGATTTGATCGTTGAAGGATCAGAATCCTTTACTATCGAGGAAGAGGCCGCAGCTGCAGAAAAAATAGTGGCGGAAAGAGCGGTTGAGGAATTCAAAGTTGAACCGAACCCAACCTCATTCGACCGCAGCCAGGAGCCGGCTATTGGCCCCGATCCAGAGATCACCATTCCATCGATCTGGAAAGATGAATTTTCCAATGGGATAAAGATTTATGGGATCGAACACACGGAATTGCCCCTTGTCCAATTTTCCATGACGATCAAAGGTGGTCAGCTGCTGGATGACATGAACAAAGTCGGTGTAGCCAACCTGATAACGGACATGATGATGGAGGGGACAAAGAACAAAACCCCGATCGAACTGGAAGAGGCCATCGAAGAGTTGGGCGCCAATATCTATATGTACACAAGTCGAGAGGCCCTTTCGGTATCCGTGAATTGTCTGACATCCAAATTCAATGAGGTTTTCAAGCTTTTGGAGGAAATCCTGTTGGAGCCCCGCTGGGATGAAAAAGAATTCGACAGGGTCAAAAAGCAAACCATCGAAAACATCAACCGGAGTAAAGTAAGGCCGACTTCCGTTGCGAGCAATGTCTTCAACAAACTTGTTTACGGAGATAAACACGTCTTCAGCATTTCGACTTTGGGAACAATGGAATCTGTCGATGCTATTACGATCGACGACCTGAAGGTCTATTACGAAAAGAACTTTTCGCCATCCATCACCAATGTGACTATTGTCGGCAATATCTCTCAACAAGATGCTGTCAGTACGTTTAAATCATTGGAAGAGAAGTGGGCCGCCAAAGAGGTCGCGTTTCCTGAGTTTGAATTGCCTGCTCCTCTGGAGAAACCTATGGTCTGTTTTTTGGATTTCCCAGGAGCACGCCAATCCGTCATTAATATCGGGAACTTGGCCATGCCAGCCACGGATGTGGATTATTACCCGGCCTATGTCATGAACTACAAACTGGGTGGAAGCTTCAACGGGTTTGTGAACCTGGTTTTGAGAGAAGAAAAAGGCTACACCTATGGGGCAAGCACACGTTTTAGCGGCACTCTCCAGCCGGGAACATTTGTTGCCTCCTCACAGGTGCAATCTCAGGCAACTCTGGAGTCGGTGCAAATTTTCAGAGATTTGATGTTGAAATACCGGGAGGGAATCGCTTCTGAGGACATGAAATTTACCAAGGATGCACTGGTCAAATCCAATGCCCGGAATTTTGAGACACTTGGTGCTCTGCTCGGGATACTGAATAACATCGCCACGTACAACCGCCCGGATGACTACATCAAACTGAGAGAAGAATTCGTCAAGAATTTGACACCAGAGGCACACAAGGAATTGGCCCAAAAGCACATCGATCCTGATCAAATGATCTATCTTGTTGTTGGCGATGCAGCCACCCAGATGAAATCTTTGGAGAAGCTTGAACTCGGCAAAGTGACCCTGATCGAGCAGAAGTAAAAGTCCCACATTCAAAAAATTTCACAAATCCTGTTGACAGGTGGATAAAAAGGTGCTAAAATTTTAACATGCTAAAAAAACAACATTGTTTGTCGGCTAGAATAAAAAGGTGGAAAACATGAAAGAACAGGCGAATCTCAGTCGTAGGGAAAGACAGATCATGGACATCATTTATCAATTAAAGGAAGCCACGGTTGCCCAGGTTCTCGAGAGACTACCCAACCCTCCCAGTTACTCCGCTGTGAGAGCTTTGCTCCGCGTGTTGGAAAATAAGGGGCACTTGTGTCACGAACAGGATGGACCTCGCTATGTTTTCTCTCCCACTCTGTCCCGGGAAACAGCGAGGCAGACTGCTCTGCAGCACCTTCGGAAGACTTTCTTTAATGGCTCGACAGAAGAAATTGTGGCTGCTCTCCTAGTTATCTCGGAAGACGATCTTTCCGATGAAGATTATCACCGCTTGCAAACACTTATCGAAAAGGCCAGGAAAGAAGGAAGATAGCCATGTTAGCCCTCCTTTGCGAATATCTGATCAAGAGCTTCCTGGTCCTGTCTGTTTCGATTGTGCTGGTCTATTTATTGAGGAAAAAGTCAGCCAGCTTGAGGCATCTTGTTCTTTCTGTTTTTCTTATCGGTCTCCTCTTTTTACCGATTCTCTCATCTTTCACAACAGGTTGGGAAACAAAATTTCTTCCTTCATGGCAAACCTGGGATGCTGCTGCTCTGAAGACTGATGGCTTAACTCAAAACTTGAATAGTTCCTCCAAAACTCTTGGGTCTACCTTAGTAGCCTCCGAGGTCCCCATACACATGGAGGAGGTCAAGAAAAACTCTCTGCCTGTTTTTGGATTCGCTGCGCTTTTGATATGGTTCTTTGGATTGATGTTTCTTTCTATTCGAATACTATTAGGCCTGTTTGGTACTATCCGGCTAACACGAGAAGGACAGGATATACAGGATTTCTTGTGGAAAAGACTTCTGCAACGTTTCCTAGCGACTGTTTTTTTAAGGAGAAAAATCAATCTTTTGAGTCATGACAAAACCATGGTTCCTCTAACATGGGGTGTCATCAAACCGGTCGTAATGATGCCAGCAGAATCCAAGAACTGGAGCGAAAATCAGCGTTCTACGGCTCTTTATCACGAGCTCTCTCACATCAAAAGAGGAGATTATCTGGTCATGATAATGGCTCGAATTAGCCGGGCAATCTACTGGTTCAATCCTCTTAGCTGGATCGTTTTGGGGATGATCAAGAGGGAACAGGAAAAAGCCTGTGACGAGCTTGTCTTGAAAGCGGGCATAAAACCATCGACCTATGCGGAAAACCTTCTTTTTATCAGGAATTCTGTTTCCGGTCATTGGAATCCGCCCGCGGCTGTTTTAGGTGCGATGAATAAATCCCACCTGAATGACAGGCTTACCACTATTTTAAAACAGAGGTTCAACCTCAAGGAGGTTCAAATGAAAACCAAAGTATTGCTGAGTGTATTGGCCATTCTATCCATTTCTTTTATCGGTCTGGCGCGTCCTGGTAGCTCTGCCGTCAGCCATGCAGAATCTGTTTCTCCCGAAAATGCCACAATCATGGTTCCGGTCGATTCTCAAGAAGTTCCGGTGGTTTCGCAGGAGCAAGATAAAAAAGAGAAGAAAAAAGTAGACAAGAAAAAGAAAAAAACCACGCTTGTTTGGACAACCAAAGAAGGTGAAAAAGGAACGTATGAAATCATCTATGTGACATCCCCGCACGCGGTGCATGACAAAAACAAAAAGGTGACTTGGACAATCAAAGCCGATAAACTACACATTTCGGAAGACATGAAAAAAATCGAGCTCGATGAGGGAACTGTCATATACATCAATAAAGAGGATAAGGATGGAGTAAAGGTAATAAAGCTTGATTCTCCGTATATTCAGATAAAAAAAGCTGTGAAGGTTCCAGATCACATCACGGTTGATGTTCACGCGTCTCCCCATGTCCAAGTGAATCCCAAAGTCCACATCGTGATCGATACAGAGAAGTATGCAAAACTGATAGAGAAAATTAAGGAAAAACTGGCCAAGCTGAAGGAAAAGGACCTGGAATCTGATGTGAAGGAAGTTGAACTCGAGGCAATCGAAAAAACTCTGGAAGAATTGCAGAAAGCCTTAGAGAAAAAGTATGAAAAATCAGAGCACGTCAACGTGAGTATCCACCGCGATGATTCCCATGCCTACAGAATCAAAACGAAGGATATCCATATCGATGGTGAAAAAGGAGCATTCTCTCTAATCTATCATGCGGAGCTCGACACGGATCAAAAAGAGGCTTATGAGAAGGCTATAAAAAAACTCGAGGATAACCTCCCTGAGGGCTACAACGTCGAATCCACTTTTGACGAAGGTGAAGGCACTCTCCTCATCAAAATCACGAAAGATAAAGAGGCCGTTGAATCTATAGACACAATAAAGAAGTTAATACACGAGTTCCAGGAAGAACTGGGGAAAATCAAAAAATAAGTATAATAACCTGAATTATTCAGGTTAGATAATTTCTAACTTGTCTTTGGCTGGTAGCTTGGGGAACTTGGCATGCGGTTCAGTCTGATACCAGATTGCCACCGAGGAAATGTCATCCTGGAGCGGAAGATACCGTCCGCCTGAACGCCAGCTCAGTGCTTGGATTGTCACCCTCAAATCTTTTTCAAACCGCACAGGATCCATGATGTGCCAGCGGTAAAGGCCAAACCGCTGCTGGGATTGCCACTGGCCATCAGGGATTATGACCTGGGGCATTCCGGCATAGGGCGTTGTGTATTCTTTGTACTTTCCTTCGTCCGTAAATCCATACGAACCGCAGAAATAATCCTCTGTCCCGGTTCCGCAGATCGTCGGGAACTTCGAATCTCCATCGATGAAAAATTTGATCTCTCCCTCGCCCCACCATCCGGTGTTGTTGGCCTGCCAGCACATGTAGGTCCCGACAAAGTGTCCCCAGCCTTTGATACCATCAATGATGGTGTAGTCTGTCTTGTAGGGAAGTGGATTGGTGCGTCGGAACTGGGCATGGAAATAGGCCGCATCTTCAGGAATATCTGTCAGGGTGTAGTTGATCTGGTAGTAAAGGGTCATCTTTTTCTCGTCCAGGTTCTCCATCGTGACTTTGCAGGACTTCCGGAAGGGCATCACCCAATAGCAGTTCAGGCCGCTTCCGGGATTGACGCAGATCGGAAGCGATGAGACTTGAGCGAATTTGCCCCATCCACAGGCAAAAAAATCACCAACCGGAACTTCTACGGATGGCTCTTCTTCCCCATCCCAGTAAAACCTCAGGATAGAGTAACGCCAGTTTCCTGCCGGTGTCATCCAGATCTGCTGAATCGCGCCCGGTCCGTTGATTTCGGCCAGGACATAAGTCTGTTTGGGTTCGATATGGATGTAGGGGGAGACCTTCCAGCCTTGACCCAAATCCCGTGCGGCATTCTTGGCCAGCCCATCCACCGACATCCCCCCTTTGCCCTTTTCTCCTGTGAAGTTCTCAGGACTTATCGAACGGCTCTTGGCATGAGAAAGCCGGTAAAGATTCCCGAGATTAAGGTACAGTCCATTGAACAATTTATCCTCCGCAGCATACAAAATTAGGGAAACAAACATTAAGCCTAGAGTGATGAAAACCCATTTTTTCTTCATGAATGACCTCCTTTTGTCGATGGTGAATGTCATTGCATAATCTCTATCAAAATCTTGTCAACTTTGCAATGAAACATTCTGGAATGATTTATGCACTACCCCCGTTTTACTGATTTTTCTCGCTGGAGAAAATCCCCGATCTCGGACAGATGGTATTGATGATACTACTTTCTGTATTAGTGAATATAATATTTCCGATAGGGGATGTCATTTACAATGTAGGGTATTATTGATGTTTTATTTTGTGCTATTCGTAACGGAGGGAGTCCACTGGATTCGCAACAGCAGCTAGAATAAAGATACCTACTCCTATACTTGTCCGATAAGCATAATTCTGGAGCCACTTGTTCATGGCAAAATAGGCCGTGGGCCATGCGATCACATTGGCCACGATAATCCATTTCATGAAATCCCTCGTGAGGAGAATTGTTATTCCTGATACCGATGCTCCCATCACTTTTCTTATCCCGATCTCTATGGCTCTTGTGGAAGACCTGGCTGTTGTCAGATTCATAAAATTGATATAGGCGATTTCATGACTCATCTACTCTCAGAGCAGGTGCATCCTTCCAGATGGCTTCGTGGACACACTTGATCTGGTGCAGAGCCTTTTTTCCGTCAGGCGTGACCGAGTAGTAGATTTTGTGTCGACCTCCCCGCTCTGGAATCGGTTCTCCCTTAAGAGTTCTGACCATGCCTTTCAACCTCTTGTTGAATTTGCCGGAAGATTTTGATAATAATCTAGATGTGTTTAGGGAAAAATCAGGAGGAGTACATCCAAAATGGCTTTTAAAATGAATAAGTTTGGTTTTATCCCATCTCTTTTGATGGCCTTTCTTATTTTATCAAATTCCTTTTGCAAACCTGGGGTAGAAAGCCAGGAGATCCAAAATCTCAGGGTTTTTGCCAAACTATATGGGTATGTCCGGTATTTCCATCCTAGCGATGAGGCCACCCAGATAGACTGGGATCGCTTTGTGATCTATGGGGTAGAAAAGGCAAAAAATGCAACAAATCGAAAAGAACTTAAATCTGTCCTAGAGGAATTGTTTCTTCCGGTAGCCCCGACAATCCAGATTTATTATTCAGGCGAGGAACCGGCAGAGCCGGAGCTAGGACTCTTCGAAGACACATCAGGATTGAAGGTTGTCGCCTGGCAGCATAAGGGCCTTGGATCTGGGAGTGCGAATTCACCCTATATGAGCAAACGTCTGAACAGGGAAATTGTTCTAAAACAGGTAATGCCTGGGGTACTCACCCAAGGCATTGATGCAACGAGTTTGCGAGGGAAAGAGATCAAACTTACAGCTTCTGTTAAGGCCCAGGTTGAAGGAGTTGGCAACCAAGGGCAACTGTGGTTGAGGGTAGACAGAGAGAACAAACAAATGGGATTTTTCGACAATATGAACGACCGACCCATCCGATCCGATGAACGGAGCGTGTATGAAATAAACGGGAAAGTAGCCGATGATGCTGTGATGATCTTTTTTGGGAGTATCATGAACGGAGCAGGGAAACTGTGGCTGGATGATTTCAAATTGCTCGCGCTTTCTGATGATAACCAATGGGAGCCTGTGAACATTAAAAATCCTGGATTTGAGCTTGGCGAAGTAGGACAACCGCCGAAACATTGGGATGCCCGGAGTCAAGGATACAGGTATAAGGTTCAAAAACAAGATTCCCCTGTCGGGGAAAAGTGCCTTTTGATAGAAAGTATGGGGCAAAAAATAACGGGTCCGATATTCGATAAACATCCTGAAGTCGGAGATGTGGTGAACAAAAAGTTGTGTGTGGATCTCTCCTGTCAGATTCCCTTAACTCTTTATACGGACGAGAGTGGAACTTTGGGCAAAAATCAGGAATATTCTGTTGATAAACTTGTCTCAGATTTGAAGACAAAAGATTTTGGAGCTCTGACTGCGAACAATGAATTTGTACGGCTGGCTGGCGTGATCATGGCCTGGAATGTTTTCCAACATTTTTATCCCTATTTTGATGTGGTGGATGTGGATTGGGATCAAGAGCTAACAAATGCCTTAAGATCTGCTCTTGAAGACGAGACCGAAAAAGATTTCTTCTACACTCTCAGCCGTTTGGTAGCCAAGCTCCAGGATGGACATGGAAGCGTCTACCACAATGTTTGGATGCAGCAAACAGGCCTTCCGATCAAGGTCGACTGGATTGAAAATCAGGTTGTGGTCACGATGTCCAAAGATCCGGCCCATTTCCAGAGGGGAGATATCATACAGGAAATCGATGGCATCGGAGCTAAGAAGGCTTTATTGGATGCTCAAGAATTTATCTCTGGTTCCCCTCAATGGAAGAGATGGAAGTCCCTGAATCGATTCGGTTATGGAGAGCCTGGAACAATGGCCAAGCTCAAACTTAAAAGGGGAGAAGAAGTTTTGGAAATGGAGGTAGAAAGAAATTTTAAGGAGTATTTGACCGAATCCACGTTGTCTAACATCGAAAAACTGGAAAACGATATTTATTACGTTAATCTGGTCAAGGCATCATGGGCTGAAATCAATGCAAAAATAGGTGATTTAGCGAAAGCAAGAGGAATCATTTTCGACCTCCGGGGTTATCCTAATGGCAATCACCAGATTATTTGTCATCTCCTCGAGAAAAATGACACATCCGATGCCTGGATGCAGATTCCTCTTATTATCTATCCGGATCAGGAAAACATTGCTGATTACCAGAGGATGGGATGGGGACTTCTGGCCCAAGAGCCACACATCGAGGGAAGGGTCGCCTTCATAATCTATGGGGGATGCATTAGCTATGCCGAATCCTTTATGAGTTTCATCGAGTTTTACAAACTTGCTGAAATCGTGGGGCAACCGACTGCCGGAACAAACGGAAATATCAATCCTTTCATGCTTCCTGGGGGGTTTCGGATCATATGGACTGGTATGAAGGTGCTCAAGCATGATGGCTCTCAACACCATCTTATAGGAATCCAACCCACAGTGCCCGCTGAAAGAACGATCCAAGGGGTTATTGAAGGGCGCGACGAGTTTCTGGAAAAGGCATTGGAGGTTGTTAAGCAATAGATCTGTATCCATGTTTGACAGAGTGACCCGCCAAAGATTTTCTACTGAAACTCGAGACGTTTATAGAGGAAATTTTCGAGCTCATCTCTTATCACAGATCCGGATACTGGGAATCTCAACGATGTGGGAAAAGATCTCCTGGCTTATGTTTTTGTAAAAGACGAAAAAATCTGAAAACGAATGGATTTCTTCCAAGAGTAGGGGTGGTGCTGGCTGTTGAGGAATCTAAGCAATGGCGAGATGCGAGATTCGCTGTAACTGCTGGCACCTTGCCCAGCCAGCCCAACAAGGCACTATAAGGGTTGCAGAAAAAAAAATGCCGCACAATCCCCTCTATGGGTGATTTTAGGGGTGATTTTTCAGGACATATCATCTCCAAAATCATCCCTAAAGGTGATTGTCATTAGATAGGAGCATTGTTATATGAATCTATAATGAAAAAGAGCGACAAGACCAAAGAGCAACTTCAACGTGAGTTGAACATACTGAAAAAGCAAGTCATAAGATTGCGCAAGTCTGAACCTGAACACAGAAAGATGAAAATGAAGTTACAGGAATGTGAGGAGAAATACAGAAATCTGGTCGAGAAAGCCAGCGATGGAATTGCCATCATTCAGGACATGAAGTTCATGTATGTCAATTCCCGTCTGACTGAAATGGTAGGATACTATGTAGAATATTTTATCAATAAGCCTTTTACAGATTTTATCCATCCGGATGAGCTACCAAAGGTGGTGGATCGTCACAAACGCCGTTTGGCAGGGGAGGAGGTGCCTTCCATCTATGAGTCGGCCATAAAAGCCAAGGATGGCCGGAAGGTATTGGTTGAGTTCAATGTCAGCCAAAACTTGTATCTTGGGAAACCCACCACCTTTGTGTTCGTCCGGGACATTACCGAGCGCAAAAAGGAAGAAAAAATCCAGGACTCTGTCTATAGAATATCCGAGGCTACCCATTCTGCAGGAGACCTGCAGGAATTCTATCAGACCATCCATAAAATCATTGCTGAACTCATGCCTGCCAAGGACAATTTTTATATCGCTCTTTATGATGAAAGCACGAACATGCTCCAATTTCCATATTTTGTCGATGAGGAAGAGGAGAATCCCGGTTCCCAGAAATTGGAGAAAGGCCTGACAGAGTATGTTTTTAGGACCGGCCGTTCACTTTTGGCTTCGCCCAAAGTGTTCACAGAGCTGGAAAAAAAGGGAGAGGTGATTTCAATCGGTCCTCCATCGATCGATTGGCTTGGTGTGCCTCTCAAAATTGGCGGCAAAACCATCGGCGTGTTGACTGTCCAGAGCTACACAGAGGGAGTCAGATACACGGAGGAAGAAAAAAACATCTTGACCTTCATCGCAGAACAGATCGCCATGGCCATCGAACGCAAACAGGCAGAAAAAGCCTTGAGACAGAGTGAAGAAAAATACAAAACCATCGCAGAAAATATTGAAGTGGGCATTTACCGAACCTCGTCTGGGGCGGATGGTCGTTTCATCGAAGCGAATCCAGCTATCGTGAGTATGTTTGGGTACAAGGATAAACAAGAATTTCTAAGAGTCGATGTGTCCAACCTCTATCACGATCCCAAAGGTAGAATATCATTCCAGAAAAAGATGCTACATGAAGGATTTGTGAGAAATGAGGAAGTTCTGCTTAAGAAAAAAGACGGGACACCATTCCTTGGATCAGTGTGTGCCGTGTTGGTAAGAGATGAAAGGGGCAAAATCAGATATTTTGACGGAATTGTTGAAGATATCACGGAACGTAAAGAAGCCGAGGAAATGCTCAAAACCTCCCTAGTGGAGAAGGAAATCCTCCTTCGTGAAATTCACCATCGCGTGAAAAACAATCTTCAGATTATTTCAAGCCTTCTCAATCTACAGTCGCGCCATATCAAAGACGAGCCTGCCTTGGATATGTTTCATGAAAGCCGCAACCGGGTGCGTTCGATGGCTCTCGTTCATGAGAAATTGTATAGGTCTGATGATTTAGCCAATGTGGATTTTTGTGAATACATCCGAAGCTTAGGAAGACATTTATTCATGTCCTATGGGATCAATTCGACAGCAATTGATCTGGACGTGAGTGTCAGAGATGTCTTTTTGGACATCAACACATCCATTCCTTGTGGATTGATTATCAATGAATTGATTTCTAACTCTCTCAAACATGCGTTTTCAGGAAGGGAGCAGGGTAAGATTCGTGTTGTTCTTCAGTCTGACAGAAACGGTAAGTTCAAGTTGGTGGTCAGCGATGATGGTGTGGGATTGCCGAAGGGTTTGGATGTGACACAGACTGAATCATTGGGTCTCCAATTGGTAACCATGCTGGTCGAGCAGCTTCAGGGAACTTTGAATCTCGATAATAACGAAGGCACTTCCTTCGAAATCGTCTTTGAAAAACTCGACTACCGCGCCTCACATTGATGGGGGCAGGCTTTCATAACTTTCATAATTTATCTAATTTTTGTAAAATCAAATCCTTGAAGTTTATGAAAGCCTGACGAAAAATTTCAATGATGTCATTGCAAACCGATTACACCCGCAGTCTAAAAGAAAAAACAGAACGATTGAAAAATGGCCTAGCCAAAATATCCCGTGATCACCTGTGCTCAGGGCTTATCCCAACACCCATAACAAAAGGCTTCCGGAGTCGGGCCAAATATAAAATATTCGGGAATCCCGAAAGCTTCAGCATAAAAGGAACCGATCCGATACAGGGGGAGGTTCCTTATAAGGATGCCCTCTGGATGATGCCATCTTGGGGAAGAAAGCTCGTGATCGAAATCGTCGCAAACATTTCTGACAAGTTGTCGTATTTTTGGGTCGATGGTTTCGAGGTCCAACTTGCCCATGGAAACAGGCACGCGCACGTCACCTTATCCGTGAAAAGGCAGGATAGAAAATCTTACGCTGAGCTGGCCGAGTTCATGCTCGACAACGTTTCCTCCCTCGAGGGCGTTTCCATACCTTCAAAAAAACAATACTTGGGGAAGTCTTATCTATTACACAACATCGATAAAAAGAATTTTTATGCCCAATATGCGGCTTTTTTCCAATCCAACGTTTGCTTGACCACATGGCTTGTGAATGAAGTCAAGCATAAATGTCAAAATTTGGATTTTTACAGGATTTTAGATCTGTATTGTGGAGTTGGCCTTATTTCTTTATCGATTGCCGAGAATACCACACCCGTCCTTGGAGTGGATATCAACAAAAGAGCTATAGATAGCGCATGGCTAAATGCAAAAAACCTGGGTTTTGGCCAGGTTTCCTTTTTATGCTGCCCTGTCGAGAATTTTTTGCAAAATGCCTCCATCAGTCCGAATGACCTGGTCATTATCGATCCTCCCCGCTCCGGTTGTCCAGAATCGTTAATTCATATCATATCCAAGCGCAAACCCGATTTTATTTGTTCGATTTCCTGTGATCTGCCATCCCATATCCGCGATCTCGAGCATTGGATTGGGAATGGCTATGATGTCCAATCCATCGCTGCTTTGGATATGTTTCCCTTTACAGAATTTTTAGAAACGGTCGCTTTTTTACAAAGAAGGAACTAGCCTGGATTATTCATAAAAAATGTCGATGAAAATATAAGGATACTATCAGGATAATATTCTGATATTGCTGAAATATTAAGAAGTATCGGCATTTTTTATGAATAATTCAGGCCAGAACTGGTTGTCAGAGCTGGTTTTATTTTTTATAATCGTCAGGACCAGGATGTATTCCTCATGAACGGGAAAAAAAGAATTTACTTCTCCCTCTCTATGTTGTTTGCAGTTTTTTTTATCGGTGTGATCGGATTTAAGATTATCGGGGGAGACAAATGGTCCTTTCTCGACAGCCTGTACATGACCGTGATCACTCTGTCCACGGTTGGATATGGAGAAGTTGTCGATCTTAGTACAAATCCTGGGGCCCGAGCGTTCACCATCGTTTTTATCCTCCTCAGCCTGGGCACTATTGCTTTTGCTGTGACCTCTATCACAAGTTTTATTGTTGAGGGGGAGCTTAAAAACCTTATTGGGAGACGAAGGATGGAAAAAGAAATTTCCAGATTAAAGGATCACTATATCGTTTGTGGTTCGGATAAGACATCTCAGACAGTCATTCAGGAGCTTGTTCTGACAAAAAGACCATTCGTTGTGGTTGAACCGTTACAGGAAAAGATCGAGAAGCTTTCTTCTCCGGGAAATATCCTTTTTGTTCATGGCGATCCTACTGAAGACAATGTCCTAATTCAGGCAGGTATCGAAAAGGCGAAGGGAATCCTCCTATCTTTGCCCAGTGATGAGGCGAACCTTTTTGTGACGATAAGCGCAAGAAGCCTCAATCCCGATATCCGTATCGTGACCAAAGGGATCGATGTCAAATCCCATAAGAAGATATTCAAGGCGGGTTCAGACGCGGTCGTGTCACCCGAATTCATCGGAGGTATGCGGATGGTGTCCGAGATGATCCGCCCGGCCGTTGTGACGTTTCTGGATATGATGTTGCGTGACAGGGAAGAAGTTCTCCGGTTCGAAGAAATACATATGGATAAAAGCGCCTCTTTTGTGGGCAAGACGATCGGGGAGGCGAACATCGATAAAGAGACCGGTTCTCTTTTGGTGGCGCTCCGGAGAGCAGATAGCGATAAATATGATTTTAATCCCTCCAAAAGCACAGAGATTCAAGCAGGCGATGTCCTTGTATTGATCGCGACTGCGGATATGATCAAACAGATCGAAAAAGCGGCTGACGAAAGCTAGTCCTCATCCGTTTCTTCTTCGGCTTTCTCGGGGAGTTTCTCCGCACCTTCGGCGCTGACAATTTCCAGCTTATCCGAAAATCTATCCAGGCGTTTTTCGGCATCATCGAATTTTGTTCGTGCGTGTCCCAAATGGGATCCCAGTGTCTCAAAATCTTTCCGGAACCTTGTCAAATCTCCCTGAAGCCTGGTAAGGCGCTGGAAGATTTCGCGGGCAGATTTTTCGATCTGCAGTCCTTTGAGTCCCTGCACGATGACTTGTAGGTAGGCGTAAAAAGAGTTGGGGGAGACCGGGATCACCCTTTTCTTTAGGGCTGAGGAAAAGATGCTTCGCTCCTCACCCAGATTCTCATCCTTGAGAATGGTTTCGTAGTAGATGTTTTCTGCCGGAATGTACATCAGGGCGAAGTCGAAGGTTCCCTCGTCGGGAAGGATGTACTTTTTGGATATCTCACTGATATGTTTTTTGACATCGGCCACGAATTTTTTTCGGAATTCTTCCTTTTCTTTTGGGCTTTCTTCGCTTGCATATTTTTGGAAGTTCTCCAAGGGGAATTTAGCGTCGATCGGGACCAAGTTGTCGCCGATATGGATGATTGCATCCACCATCTCCCCGCTTTTGAATTTGTGTTGGAGGTTAAAATACGCAGGAGGAAGGATCTGACCAAGCAAGTCTCCTAAAAAGAGCTCGCCGAAACCACCGCGGAATTTGGGAGCCCGCAAGAGGTTTTCCAGGTTGGAGATGTTTTTGGCTTTGTCCAAGACCTCTCGAGTGATCACCTCCATTTTGCCCAGGTCCTTTTTGACATCGCCTAGAGTCCCTCCGATATCCCCAGTCGTTTTTTGAAACTGGCTGCTCATATTCTGGAGCTGTTGGGTGATGTTCTGGGTGAGTTGGCCGATCTGCTGCTGCATCAGGGCTAAGGACTTGTCTTGGGCTTGGGCTTTTTTGATCTCTTCGATCTTGGCGGCTGTTGCCCTTAAAGACCAGAGGAGAAACAGCAAAATGAGCACAAGAATTCCAGCCAGGAGAATGATGAGAAGCGTGGTATTCATCATTAGGTTGTTTCTTGTTAGTCATTATAAAAAAAATACGCATGGGTGTGCAAACTCTCAATTTATGATTGGTTGGAATTGACAACACAACGCGACTTTTCTAAACTATGGGATACTTTATGGCCCGTTAGCTCAACTGGTAGAGCAACAGACTCTTAATCTGTAGGTTGAAGGTTCGAGTCCTTCACGGGTCATTCCCTTTTTCCCTTGTTTTTCAGCAACTTACCTTGTTTCGTGTTTTAGCCTGAGTCAACTAAACTGAGTCATTTTAAGCGATTTTGTCCACAAATTGTCCACAAATTTTGGACAACACAGGTTGAATTGTCTTTTGTATTTAAAACCCTTAGTTTCAGCAATTCTACAGATTATTTTGCACACACCTATGTCACATGGAAGAGTCTATGCTCCTAAGTGCATACGTACCGGACTCAAAATCTAGGTCTCCTCACGGTGAGATGAAAAGCTAAAACTGGCAAGTAGTTAAATTCTGAAGGATTAAGACACAAGGTTTAATGCTTAAGATGGAAAGCAAAATGGTTCAGTAAAAATTAGCGGAATACTGTCTTCCTTTTATGGCACATGTCCTATACAAAGGATGGATAGGAAAGCTTCTCAGGAGAAAAAAATAAAATAATCTGGCACAAGATTTGCTTTAACTATGGTCGAAGGAGAGATCGGATAGAAAAAAGAAGTAATTGGAGGGTTTTGATGCGAAACTTAACAAAGTTGATTCTTTCAGCCTTTATGATCTTTGTACTTGGGATAAAAATTTTATCTTCACAAGAGCAAAAATACTATATGAATGAAAAACCAACTGTAAAAATATCTATTTCTCCTGCGAATCCAACAACTAAAGATAGGATTACTTTCAAGGTAATTGCATATGGTAATAGAGGACCGGGGATAGGAAGGATTATTATTGTGGTAAATGACAGGAAAGTTAAAGGTAGTTTTATGTCTCCTTGTGTTTATAGAGGAGGGCCTTATCCTGAAGGACTTTTAAGGTATGGAGTAACGGTTTATGAAGAAGGACAGGGTCCCTTCTCCTCCAATGAACCTTGGACAAGTCATCGAAAGGTTTATATAAAAAAACCTGCATCTTTACACAAGGAAGAAGAAGGATTATCTAGGCGAGTCATTCATTTAATTCCATTAGCAGAAAACAAAAATACTCAATGGCTTAATGGTACGATTGCCCTTACCTTCCCGGGTGAAGATGGTGATTACAGCGGGTTCGCTAACTATCGATATGATTCTTTTTTAGAAGATGAGAGAGTTTATCAAAAAGTATTATTAACGCATCCTGCGTGGCGAAATGAGTTTGGATTGATTGTAGGAATATTTAAGATCGAAAATCTTGCTGAAAACGCAATTTTTAAAGCAGAGGTAGGTTTTTTAAAGGAATCTGTCCAATCGGATGGCGTGGAGTTTAGAGTCTTTATTAATAGAGAGCCATCCTTTTATGCTGCAAGGCGGTGTCATTATGACGGGCATTTGGATGATCTTTCCCTCAATCTGGATAAATATGCAGGTCAGAATGTTGAGATTGTCTTACTAGTCAATGTATTAAGAACGTCAACTCAGGATTGGGCTGTTTGGGTAGATCCAAGGATTGAATGGTAAGAATCTACTTCTCCTCTTCCTTCGGTATAAGCTTCATGCTGAGTTGCATTGAAATCCGTTTGAGTCGCGTAAATATAGTTATGTCCACTCTTTTCCCCAAGAAGCCCACAAAATCCGGAAAACGGGGAATTATAGGAAAATTGACCCTAATATAGCCCTCTAATTTACCATTCTCAGGTAAAAAAACAGCCTTAAAATAAGGCTATATGGTGAGAACAATTACACTCTCTAGGCGTCCATTTTTATGTGAGGCCGCAATTAGCATTCCTTTATAGGAGCATCCTTTTAAAAGAATCCGAGTGGCCAGGGTCTTCCCGATCCGAGCTCCTCACTACCTCTCTCTCCCCGGATATTAAACTTGATTATTGAACGTCTTTTAGTATAATAGAAATGACTCTCTTTTGCGGGCTGGAGAGAGTTCCTGCTTTTTATAATTCCCATCAACCCCCCCCTTTTGCTGACATCAGCCCGCTCTAAACCCCCTCAAGAATCCCCCAGGGCAACCAATTTAGCCTTAAGGACTGGCGGCGGTAATAGATAATGATCCCTGTAAATGTACAGACTAAAGACTGCAGCCTATCTCTGGTTTATGTAATTGTGTACAAAGTCTAAGCATTCCTTCAAAGAAAGGAGAATCCTCACTTGACTTTTTCCCCAAGAGACCCATATCCCCCCTGAGGGAGAAAACGTTAAGGTCCCCTGCTCAAGAACATATGAAGTATTTATCAAGCATATAGCCGAGCATCTGACTACGAATCAGAAGGCCCCATGGGTTCGAATCCTGCCGGGCGTACTCCTTTATTATCAGCTAGTTACGTTAAAAATCAATACTTTAGACCAAACTAACGCTCATTCCTGTCTTTAACAGTTTTTAACAAAATTAAGCTATTTTTAACTTAAGATGGTCAAAATATGGTCAAAAGAAAAAACGGGATTTGGAATGCATATTTTTGAATTACAATCTTGTTTTAAGTGAATTGACTGTTGAGTTTATTGTGCTAAAATATTTTAAAAAGGGAGTAATAGAAAACAGAGATAGCAAGCTCCAGTAAGACATACAAAAACTCCTTTTCAAATTAGGAAAATGAATTTAGAGACTATTTTCACAGTAAAAAATGAAGACCTAGCCAAGCTCTCGCCAAGTTTGGCCGTTTCCTTTTTCAGAGATTACTTATACAGGTTTCAATAATATTCTAAATTTATCAATAAAAGAAAGAAATGCTCTCGGAAGACTAAAGAAATTGAAGTTCTGTGAAGGACTTGAGATAATAAAATTGTGCTGAAGACAAGAATACTTTTCTGGAAAGTTGTTGTAATCACTCTATCTGCTTTTTTCGGACTCTATATTATTTCATCGGGCCAAATGAAGCTGACTGAGGAAGCTGCAACTAACCTGACAGCCAACTCGTTATTCAATGATCAGAATCCCGCATGGTCGCCAGACGGTTCAAAGATCATCTTTACCACAAAGCGAGGCGGAAATAACGAGTTTGGTATCTGGATTATGAACTCGGACGGCTCAAATCCCCTGGTGCTAACCGATGAAGAGGGCGATGACGTGAATATGCCTGGCAGTAGTTTTTGCCCGGCAAACGGTAGGATCTGTTTTTCCTCTGAACGTGTCGACAATGACGAAATCTGGACAGTTAAATCCGATGGCACTGCCCCTAGGCGAGTGACGAATGATACGTCCCCAGACTGGGAGCCAACATGGTCTCCAGATGACAAGAAGGTTGCATTTGAGTCCAACCGAAAAGGCAACCTTGATATCTGGATCCTCGAGCTTTCTATGGAGCCAAGACACTCCCAGGTACAAGACTTCCTTTACGTCCTTCAAGCGGATAACATCAGTATTG
>Ga0114930_10000584_pt1 | contig 37564 bp, 24 predicted proteins | sample AnhtaG_FD_87300 | JGI IMG/M metagenome (GOLD analysis project Ga0114930, IMG submission 87300) | Deep subsurface microbial communities from Anholt, Denmark to uncover new lineages of life (NeLLi) - Anholt_01485 metaG | ecosystem: Environmental > Aquatic > Marine > Oceanic > Sediment | place... | reverse complement strand
CTGCGGAAATTTGCATATTTATGAAATGGTTTGCATAGAATTATCTTCAATATTACCTTGATAATTATTAGTTGAGCAGAGTGATAAATTTTGGTGTAGCAACCTTAAATTAGAATTAGAATTACAAGATGTTCAAAAAGTTTACTATTACAGGTTACTTTTTTTGTATGGCACAAGGTTTGCATTTTAGGAAGTTGAATTCTTAATAAGGAGGATTTATGAAAAAAGTGTTCATTTTTTTAACAGTGATTTTGTTCATATCTCTGGATGGGATTCTCTCCTTTGCTCAACTTGGAGAGGCAATTATCTCCGGGAGGGTAACAGATAAGAGAACTGGTGAACCCTTAGTTAAAGCATTTGTGATGGCGGATATGTTGGATGGGAGGAATTTAGTGACCCGCACTGACACTTCAGGATTTTATCAACTGGATAAACTATCAAGTGGTATGTATGAGCTTTCCGCTTTTGCCTTTGGTTATTATCTGAAGGTCTATCCAGAAACGCTTGAGGTGAATACAGGAGATATCATCATAGATATTGATTTTGGTCTTTACACTCCACCAACAGGTGCGATTTCTGGAATGGTAACCGACTCAGCATCTGGAGAACCTGTTGCAAATGCGAAGATCTTCGTGCACAACATATCTGGATGTGAGAAGTCTTTGGCTTACTCTGACTCCATGGGCTTTTATTATATTGAAAAATTACAGGAAGGATTTTACCGGGCAACTGCATTTGCCAGAAGCTATAAACCATTGAAGTATTCGGTTCCGATTGAGGTGGTGGCAGATTCTGTAAGCTCTGATGTTGATTTCCTGATGCGAGGAAAGGGTAATCAAAGAGAGGGGAAGATATTTGGGCAGGTTAGAGATCAAAGTTCTGGCTTACCTATATCGTTTGCTACAGTCATTGCTTATTCAGGATCTGACTATGTGCAGGGTGCTGTCGCGGATGAAGAAGGTAAGTATATTTTGGCAGATCTGCCTGTTACCTCTTTTAAAGTCTTAGCTGTTCATGATGGTTATATATCTGAATATTATAGCGAAACTCTTTTAGAGGAAAATGCAGTTGAGATAACTCCCACCTCGCCTAATGCTGATTTCACTCTTTCAAAATCTCAAGAAGGGTTTCTTAATTTAGGAGGTAAGGTTACTCTGGAAGGTGAACCTGTAAGAAATGCTTCTATTTATGCTTATGCCAACTCAGGGGAGATTGTAGCTTCAGCCATTAGTGATTTTGAGGGTGAGTATATAATCGAAAAGCTTTTACCCGGCGACTACTTTCTATTAACCACCTCACCTGAGGGTGGATTGCAGGGACCGCAAGCAAAGCTCAAATTTAAAAACTTCTGCGGGGTGGACATAAATATTGGCAGGTCAGGAGTGGAAGAGGATAAAAGTAATCTGCCGGAGAAGGTTTTTTTGAGTCAGAACTATCCAAATCCCTTTAACCCCTCCACATCAATACAGTTTAAAGTTTGGAGTTTGGAGTTTGGAGAACCCATCCACGCCACCCTGATTATCTACAATCTAGCTGGACAAAAGGTGAGGACCTTGGTGGATGAGAAAAAACTTCCTGGAAATTATCAGGTTATCTGGGAGGGGAGAGATGATAAAGGTAAAAAGGTTAGCTCAGGAATATATTTCTACCGCTTTAAGGCTGGAGATCATTTTGAGTTGAAAAAGATGATAATGCTGAAATAGGTAGAGACGCATTGCGATGCGTCTCTACTGGGGTTTAGCCCACTTTGGCAGGTTTAGTATTAAGCTTAATCTGCGGGTGGGCTTTTCTGTTATCTTGCTTTAATCTTTCAGGGTTAATCTTCTTATCCTCCCAGGCTTTTAAAAAGATCAGAGCTATCTCCGGGTCAAACTGAGTTCCGGAGCAATCCTTAACCTCTTTTAAGGCCGCCTGAATACCCCTTTTCTTCCGATAGGGTCTATCACTACAGATGGCATCAAATGTATCTACCACAGCCAGGAGTCGTCCCTGAATAGGGATTTTCTCTTCTTTTAATCCAAAAGGATAACCTTTGCCATCAAACCTTTCGTGATGATAAAGTATATAGGGTAGAGACGGAGCTAAAAAAGAAATACCTTCCAAGATCTTAGTCCCTTGAGTTGGATGGGTTTTCATTATCTCAAATTCTTCCGGGGTCAGTTCACCTGGCTTGTTCAAAATAGCATCAGGAACACCTATTTTGCCGATGTCGTGGAGAATTCCTCCGATCTTTACCTCCCACATCTTCTCCTTGTCCCAGCCCAACTCCCGCGCAATTATCTCCGCCATATACCAGACTCTCTCTGTATGACCTCGAGTGTAGATATCCCTGGCTTCCACAGCATTGGCTAAGGCAGTCAATACACTCAGGTAGGTTTCTTCCAAGCTCTCATAGAGTAGAGAGTTCTCAATGGCTGAGGCAGCCTTACTGGCAATTATGGAAAGGGAATGAAGCTGTCCTAAAGAAAAAGGAGAAAGATTTCCCACCCGGATTAAATTAAGAACTCCAATTACCTTTCCTTTAGCCATGAGTGGATAGGAGATAAAAGATCTTCTGAGTTTATTATTTTCAGCTGGTAAATCTTCTTCACCTAAGTTCAGGACCTTCGGCTGACCGTTCTTTATAACCCATTGAGGAAGGGGGTCTTCTCCTCGCAGAAAGTTTAATTCCCTGGGGTTAGTGCTAACTCCATAATAGGCTTTAAGAGCCAAATTTTTACTCTTGCCCTCCAGCAGTAGAATCGAAGCCAGGTAAGCATCGAATTCCATAGATAAAGTTTCCAAGATGAGCTGGAGAAGGGATTCTAAGTGAATAGTTGAGCCCATAGCCTCGCTTATCTTGTAAAGGGAAACGGTTTCCTTGAGATTTATATTTTCACGGTAGAGACTTTGTTTCTCTAAAGCTCTGCGTATGGAAGCTCTTAAACTTTCCAGGGTAAAGGGTTTGATCAGATAATCATAAGCGCCCATCTTTAAGATTGAAACCGCATTCTCTATGGTTGGCTGACCTGTCATCAAAATCACTATGATATCCGGATAAATCTCTAAGGATGAGTTCAGGATTTCTACCCCAGATTTTTCTCCCATTATAAGATCGGTGAGGACCAGGTCTATTGGCTGTTTTTTTAATATCTGTATAGCCTCATCAGGATGGTGAGTGGTAAGAACCTCATAATTATCTTGGGATAACATTTCCTGGATTATATTACAGATATAGATTTCATCATCAATTACTAAGATCTTTGGTTTAGGCGGCATCTGTTAGGTCCTTTAATTTTTAAGAAACGCAGAAGACATATTTTTCTATCGGCTTTGAAAGTCAAAAGTTAAATTTTCTGGCTGTCTTATTTTTGCACATTATTAAAAGGTCAATTGTTGGCGAAAAGGTAAGAAGATATTTTTTGAAATTAGCTTATGACCTATTTTTTTAGTAAGAAATATCCTCCGGTTTGAGTTATTTATTCGTTTAATTTAGGAGGTGAGATAAGTTCGCCGCTTTTTTCATGGCAAATGAGTGGAACTTATTTTATGCTTGATTCCTTCTTTTTTTACTATTATTATAATTAATTGAATTCTTGGTGCCCAAAAAAGACAGAAGATGAAGAAAAGATATAAAATTCCACTGATTTTTTTCTGCATAATCTTTTTTTTATTTCTCACCCTTTATCTTTTGGTTACTCAGACTAAATTTTTAGAAACTCAGGTTGCCAGGTATTTATCCAGTCTAACAGACAAAGATACTCCAATTCAGATTAAAATTGGCAAGATCCGGGTCTTTATCTGGGGAGAAGTGATAGTGGAAGATCTAAAGGTAGAGTATGTAGAAAAAGGTCTTGAATATACTTTTTTAAGGTTGGAGAGGTTAAAGCTGAGCTTTAACCTACTGGATCTTCTGCAAAGAAGATGGAACTTCAGTGCAGTGGAACTCTACTACCCAAAGATTCAGATAAAACAAGCTCAGGATGGGCGCTTTTTAATTCCATCTTTAAAAAAAAGTAAAGTAACCTCAGAAGGGAACTCAGATTTTTCCATCTCTTTTATTTTGTTAAAGGATGGTAGTTTCGACTGGTTTGGAGTTCAGAAAAGTTTTCATCTGGATAGTATAAGTCTAAACCTTTCACTGAATAAGGATAAAGAGGGGATAAATTTGAACCTTTTAAATGGGAGTTTTTTTGCCAGGGCTGAGGGAGTCCTCAGGTTAAAAAAAATCAGCGGAAAAGCCAGAATTAAATCAGGTGAATTTTCCTTAGAGAAGGTAAAACTCCAGACTACTGATTCCAGATTGGAACTGAAGAAGGGAAATTTTATTTTAAAGCCATTCTCTTTTTCTCTTAATTTGAAGGGGGCCCCACTTTTTTTAGCTGATATAAAAAAAATTAGCGGTATAGATCTGAATGGAAAGTTAAGTTTGGAAGGAGGCTTGGAGGGAAACCTGAAAAGAGTGAAAGGTGATTTTGTTTTAGATGGTGACTTTTTTGGTAAAGAACTGAGCGGGCTTAAGGCCAACTTTCTTTATGAAAAAAGAAAATTCACTTTCTATTCCCTTCAAGGTAAAGCCTTTCGGTCAATGGTTCAGCTTAAAGGCGAATTGAATTTAGGTGAAAAACCAGAGAGTTATTTACTCAAGGGAAAGGTGAAAAGCTTAGACCTGGCGAATATTGTGTCCACTCCCCTGCACAGTGATCTTTCTGGAAGCTTAGATATGAGAGGAGAAGGTTTTAAGGAGAAAGATTTTCAGTTGAATTTTGGCTTAGAGTTAGAGCCAGGAAAGTTTGATCGATACAGCTTTTCTAAAGCCTTAGGAAATCTTTCTGTCTCCATAGATGAGGTGAAGTTTGATAAAGATTTTCAGCTTTGGTATAAGAATACAGAGGTGATTGGAGAGGGAAGAATTGGATATAATGATTCTCTAAACCTGAAAGGAAAAGCGATTTTTAAGGACTTAAGTGATTTTGAAGGTCAGACCTTTGTCAAGGAGATAGCAGGTAGAGGAACATTTCAATTCACAGCCTCCGGTCTACTTTCAGATTTTGCACTTGAAGGTAGATTTGAATCTGACTCGATCTGGGGATATAAACTTTTCAGTTCTGATTTAAAAGCGGCTCTTAAGTTAGAGAAATTTATCAGTAAAAGAGGTGGAGTTATACAGTTGCTTCTTTTAAACGGAACTGCCTGGGGAATTCCTTATGATTCACTCTCCTCTGAGATTTTACTGGAAGGCGATTCGATCAGGATAGATACCACCAGGATGTCAAATAACTCACTTTCTTTGATCTTAACCGCTAAGCTGGATATATCCAGATATCCTCAGAACTTAACTTTTGATAAGATAAATCTTAATTACCGGGGGAATAAGATAGAATCGGTAATACCCCTCAGAATGGAAATAGATAAAGAGGAGGTTAGATTTACTCAGAATAGTTTCAAAGTAGACGGAGGAGATTTTTACCTTTCAGGAAAAGTGGATTACCAGGAAAGAATGGATCTGAAATTAGATTTGAAAGGTATTCAGGTTTTAGCCTGGGAAAGATTTCTGTTTCCTGCCAGACGGATCGAGGGGAAATTAGATGCAACCTTAAAGCTTAAGGGAGAGTTTAAAAGCCCAGAGATAAATCTTTATACTGAGATAAGGGATTTTAACTATGAAAATGTGGATTTAGGTTTCTTAACTGGAAGTACGTCATATAAAGATAAAAAGCTCTTTTTAGATAAGGTTTCACTTCTACATCCAGATGGGGATTATACACTCTCAGGTTTTATTCCGTTCGACCTTTCATTTTACCCGGTCTCGGAGAGGCTTTTAGATCAGCCTCAGAATATGGTTTTTAAAGGAGAGGGAAACAGATTCAGTCTTATTCATCTTTTCATCCCGGAAATAGAATATCTTCAGGGTTTATTCAAGGGGGAAGTTATTATAACTGGCACCCCCATTTATCCTAAGTTCGAGGGGAACCTGGAACTCTCTTCGGGCACTTTAAAACTAGCTCCCTTAAAGAATCCTATCACTCAAGTTCAGGGTAGATTGAGGATGGAAAACGAGAATCTATTCATCGATGAGGTCAGGGGTTTTTCATCGCAGGAGAAAATTACTCGGGATAACCTTTTAAAAAAGATCTGGCATTTTTTCTTTCCTAAAAAAAAGAAGATAAAAGGGGAGGTCTTTCTTTACGGAAATATCAACTTAGGGAATATCAAAAGATTCAAATATGATTTAACTTTAGTAGGCAGTGATTTCCCTTTAAGTTATCAATATGCTGATCTGGTAAGTACAGCTGATTTTAACTTAGAAATTTCCGGACTGAGTCCACCTTTAATCTCCGGAGAAATATTTTTTACTCATTTAGCCTTTAGAGATCCATTCAGTAGTTTGATTCAGGCAAAAGCTGGTCCTCCCGCCCCAAATGAAAATCTGTGGGATCTAAAGCTTGGTCTTTCCGGAGATAATAATCTCTGGGTATTAAATCAGGATATGCAGGCAGAGTTCAAGGGTGGGATTCTGTTATCCAGAAAAAAAGGAGATTTAAGGCTATTGGGAAATTTAGAGACCCTTCGGGGAAAAGACTTCATCTACGGCACAACCTTTAAAATAGAAAACGGGAATTTTCTCTTCGATAATATTCAAAAAGTTGATCCTAAATTAGATTTTCTGGTTTCCACTTCTTTAAATGGCTCGACTTATTCTACAAAAGACTCCGTTATTCAAAAAGAGCAGGAGATAAAACTGACCATAACTGGAACTCTCTCATCTCCGGAGATTAAGCCTGCATCAAGCTCACCCTATTCCAAGGAAGAAGTGGCCGAGCTTTTAGCTTTTCATCAGAGGTTTTCCACGGCGGAGGCGGAATCTGGTGGAGGCAGTCTTTTCCAGTATAGGCTGGCAGGGAGCTTAGGGGAGGCTTACGCTAATCGTTTTTTGGAGAATTTAGCTACCCGGAGTATAGGTGTGGAGACCTTTGAGATCAGACCCCTGGAACCTGGGAAGTTCAGCCTGTGGGAATCTGAGGTGACTGTGGGCAAATATATTTCCAGCAAGATCTATTTTAGATATACCCGCCGACTGTCTGAATCAACTGGACAGGAGGCCGGGGTGGAATATCGCCTGAGCAAACGTTTTTATCTTGAAGGTTACCGGGATAAACAGGGATTTTTTCACCTGGGATTGAATCTTTACTGGGAATATTAATGAAGAAACAGTCCAATTTTAAAACATTTTTTTATTCTGTAGTAATAATTTTTTCTATTTTTCTCCTTAAGAGTAATACCTTGGGTTCTGACTTGTCAGGTTTTGACAAGCCGGTCATTAAGAAAATCGAGGTTTTCGGTAACACCTTCTTTTCAGATAAAAAAATTAAAAACGAGATGTCGCTTAAAGAAGATAAATGGTATAATTTTTTCAAAAGGCAGAGATTTCATAAATGGAAATTGGAGAAGGACCAGTTTGCCATTGATAGCCTTTATCATACTCACGGCTTTGTGCAAGCCAAGACCAAGATCACTTATCAGATTGAGGATGAAAACAAAGTCAATTTAATGGTCAACCTTTACGAGGGAGTTCAATCCAGAGTCAAGAGTTTCACTTTGAGCGGCGGACTGGAAAGTTTTGCGCACAAAGAGAAAAAAGAATTAGAGGTGTTTAAATCTGGTGAGCCTTTAAACCTATCGAAATTGGATGAAGTGGCTTTTAACCTGAAAGCAGTCTACGCTAATCAGGGTCATCCCTACTCTGAGATAAAAATTGAGCTAGATACGAGTGAGGATACTACCTGGGCTCAAGTTAATTTCAATATTAAGCCCGGTAAAATAGTCAGGTTCGGGGAGATTTCCTTTGAAGGGCTATCTCGAACTGATGAGAAGGTAGCCAGAAGGGAGCTGACCATAAAGAGAGGAGAAATCTACAGTCGGGAAAAGATCCTGAGTAGCGAGCAAAAGGTTTATTCTACTGGACTTTTCAACTATATAAGTTTGGAGGCAAAAAATCACTTAGGAAAACCGGAAAATCCGGATTTCGTTTTAAAAGTGGTGGAGAGAAAACCAAGCTATGTCGGGGTTAAATTAGGGCTGGGACAATATCAACCGCAGAATTTAGTTGCTGATTTAACAACTGGTGACCTAACTTTAGAATGGGGTAATCGGAATTTAGCTGGGACTGCCAGAAAGATAAACCTGTCCGGTTTCACCAGCTTTGTCATTTTTAAAGACTGGCAGAATCTCTCCAATCGTTTCAAATTTGGCTTTGTGGAACCCTGGCTTTTTGGAACGAGAACCCCTTTCAATTTCGACCTTTATTATGAGCCTGGAGTAAAAAGCATAGTTCAGCCTTATCGAATAGAGTTTTATGGTGGAAATTTTAATTTCAGCCGGGAATACAGAAGATTTATCAAATTCTGGCTTTCTTTCAGCTATCAACAGGTTAATATTTATGGCATTTCTCCTGATAGGGTGGAGGAGTTTAAAAGGGAAGAGGGGATCAATATCCGTAGAAAGATGAGCTTTTCAATGGAAAAAGATACCCGCACCAATCCTTTTATCCCCATTTCTGGGTCCTATTTTCAGATCTATAACGAGTTGGTAGGTGGATTTTTGAAGGGGGATAACCATTTTTACAAAATAATTCTTAACTGGAATAGGTATAATCCTTTAGGAAAGTTGAATGAGATAAATGTACTGGCGACCCGAATCAAGATCGGGTATGTCCAGAAACTATTCAAAGATAAATATGTTCCTACTTTTGACCGTTTCTATGCAGGAGGGGCTTATACTATCAGAGGTTATTTGGAGAACACCTTAGGGCCAAAAGATACTGAAGGTAAAAATACAGGAGGGGGACTTATGCTTTTAGCTAATTCTGAAATCAGAAAAGCGTTATTTTGGAAATTCGGATATACGGTTTTCTTAGATGCCGGGAATGTCTGGTCAGAGCCTAAGGATTTTAATCTATCAGATGTCAGGTTAACTGGCGGATTAGGTTTACAGTTTTTTACACCTGTAGGTCCGATAAGGCTGGATTATGCCAGAAGAATATTGAGAGATGATGATCCAGCCAAAGGGAGGTTCCACTTAGCAATTCTTTATGCTTTTTAATAAAAGAGTTCAGGTGAAAAATATGGAATAACCTAATAAACAAAAAGCTAAAAAATAGAGGTGAATAGGTTTGAAAAGACCGGTTATCGGGATTACCTGTAGTATTGAAGAAAAAGAAGACAGAAAAAGAAAGTATCCCCTGATCTACCCTTTTGACTATCTTAAAAGACAGTATTATTTAGCCATTGAAAAAGCGGGTGGAGTTCCGATTCTTCTGCCTAATTTAAGGGATTTGAGCTTGATCCACAGTATTTTAAAATTGGTGAATGGGCTTATAATCAGCGGGGGATATGATGTTCATCCGAAATATTATGGCGAAAATACTGAGCATCATAGTCTGAAGCTCACCCCAGAGAGAGACAGATTTGAATTAACTCTGGTGAGGAATGCAAGAGCCAAAAAAATCCCCATCTTAGGGATCTGCCGAGGGCATCAATTGATCAATGTAGCTTTTGGAGGAACGCTCTATCAGGACTTATCTTTAAAAGACGAGTATACTTTTGATCATAAGGTTGGCAAATCGTCTGCCTATAAAAAAAGACACCCGGTCATTATAAAAGAAGAGTCAAAATTATTTTCTATACTTGGCAAGAATGAGATTGAGGTTAATACCAGTCATCATCAGGGTATAAAAAAGATTGCCCCGGAATTTGTGGCAACTGCCTGGTCCAAAAAAGATGGGGTGATCGAAGGGATAGAGAGCCCTAAAGATATATATTTACTCTCAGTTCAATGGCATCCAGAAGTAACCTTTGGAGAAAAAAACTCCAAACTTCTATTTGCCTCATTAATTGAGAACGCAAAAAAGGGGATGAGATATTGAATAAAAAAAAGGTTCTGCATAAGACGCAACTTTATGTTATCGCTGATCCAGGTTTATGCTTGAATAGAGACTTAATTGAGTTAGTTTCTTTGACTATCGAAGGCGGCGCCCAGATGATTCAATTCAGAGATAAAAAATCATCCGATAAAGAATTTCTTGAAAAAACCTTAGAGATTCACAAAATTACTCAGAGAAAAAAAACTCCCTTGATCATTAATGACCGAGTTGATATTACAAAATTGATCGATGCAGAAGGGGTACATCTGGGGGAAGAGGACCTCCCCTTAAAAGAGGCACGGAGAATCTTAGGTTCAAAGAAAATAATTGGAGCTTCAGCATATGATATTCAGACTGCCAAATTAAAGGAGAAGGAAGGGGCTGACTATGTGGGGCTGGGACCTGTTTTTGAAACCAGCTCCAAACTTATTGAAAAAGCCATAGGAGTCGAGATTATTAGAGAGGCTAATAGAGTTCTCAATATCCCATTTTTCCCCATAGGGGGGATTAATTTATGTAATTTAGAACAGATTGTCTTCACCGGGGTAAGAAGGATAGCAGTTATCTCTGCAATATTTGAGTCTGAAAATGTAAAAACAGCTACTCAAGAGCTTCTAAAAAAGTTAAAGTAAATTTTTTGAAATTAATCTTTAAGTTGGTTCGGGAATTGGATTTCCCGAACCAATTCCCGCACGAACGAGAGGGCCGGGAGCCCTACCTACGAGAACAAAAAGTTTTGATTTTCGTAGGTCGGGCACCCATGCCCGACCGCTTTCTTCCTCTTTTTCAGAGAGCTTTTTGTTAACCTTGACAATCTCGCGTAGCAGAGGTTTTAGACCTCTGCTGTTGCTCAACTACGGGTCTAAAAAGTCGCCTAAGCAAGACTGAAGCCTTGCCCTACATTTTCTTTCATCCGACATTCGACATCTTATTATTGTTGGGATTGTTTCATCGTTTACCCTTAAAATGAGGAGGAACTTCTCACAGTGACAGGTTTTTTTGTAGGGGTGGGGTAACCCCGCTCTTATGACTTGGATACAATCTACCTATTAGTGAAAAAATTTTTTGAAATTAATCTTGACAAATTTAGTAAGGATTACGTATATTAAATAAGATTGAGAGCTAAGATTGGAGAAAATTGCAAAACCTGACTAAAGTCAGTCCGAGAAGTGGATCTGTAGGATTAGAAAATTTTCATAGTCACTTTAGTGGCGTAAGTTCAGGACTTGAACAAAGTTGATTTTTTAGAGGGTTAAAAGGGAAATTATGAACATCTCAACCCGAGGAAGATACGGTTTAAGAGCACTTTTAGAGCTCTCTACCCTTTCAAGAAATGGGCCAGTAAATTTGAGAGAGCTTTCTGAAAGACAGAAGATGTCTATAGACTATTTAGAGCAGATCTTTAATAAATTGAAAAAAGCAGGAATTGTGCAGAGTATGCGGGGAGCAAAAGGTGGGTATCTTTTAGCCTTAAATGAAGATAAGATCACAATAAGTCAGGTCATAAATGCTTTAGACGGACCTATCTCTATCTCCAAATGCGACAGCCCAGATTTAAGAGAAAAAAGCTGTACCGGTCCTTCTACCTGCGTTGCCAGGGTTTTATGGAAAGAACTTGAAGATAAAATTGATGAGATGCTCTCCAGTATAACTTTAAAAGACCTAAGAACAGAAAAGTTTAATATTAATTATAAAAGGAGTCGGAAAAGATGGAAAGAAAAATCTATTTAGACCATAACGCTACCACTCCAGTTCATCCAGAAGTGCTTGAGGCGATGCTTCCTTTTTATAAAGGAGTTTTTGGGAATGCCTCCAGTATTCATAGTTTTGGCAGAGAGAGTAAAGTAGCCTTAGATGAATCCAGGGAGAAAGTGGCAAAGTTTTTAAATGCAGACCCCCTGGAGATATACTTTACCAGTGGGGGGACTGAATCGGATAATCTGGCAATAAAAGGGGTTGCCTGGGCTAATAGAAAGAAAGGGAATCATATAGTAAGTTCCAGGATCGAACATCATGCAGTTTTAGAAAGCTGTAAATTCTTAGAGAGAGAAGGGTTTGAGATAACCTATCTGCCTGTTGACAGATATGGCTTGGTGGACACGGATGAGCTGAAAAAAAAGATCAGAAAAGACACGATATTGGTTAGCATAATACATGCTAATAATGAGGTAGGAACTATCGAGCCAATCGAGGAGCTTTCCAAAGTTGCCAGGGAAAATGGAGTATATTTTCATACGGATGCAGTCCAATCCACAGGAAAGATAAAGGTAGATGTCCAGAAGTTGGGTGTGGATTTACTTTCACTTTCCGCACATAAATTTTATGGTCCAAAAGGTGTGGGTGCACTTTATATAAGAAGAGGGATTAGGTTAACTCCGCTTTCGCACGGAGGTCATCACGAAAAGGCAAGAAGAGCAGGAACTGAAAATATCCCTGGGATTGTGGGGCTGGCTAAGGCACTTGAGATTGCAGAAAGGGATATGGAGAAGGAAGAAAAAAGATTGAAAAATCTTTCAGAGAGCTTTTTTAAGAAGATAACTGAAAAAATTCCGCATGTATTTCTGAATGGTCATCCTGAGCATAGGATTCCCAATACCTTAAATCTTTCCTTTAAAGGAGTAGAAGGAGAGTCGATAATCTTGAATCTCGATTTAAAGGGGATAGCGGTAGCTTCAGGCTCTGCCTGTACCTCAGGTTCTCTGGAACCGTCTCATGTCCTCTCAGCTATGGATGTACCTCCGGATTTAGCTCAGAGCTCTCTAAGATTTAGTTTCGGACGGAGCAATACTGTAGATGAGGTTAGCTATGTGGCTGAGATGCTTCCAGAAATTATTTCAAAATTGAGGTCTATGTCTCCTATTTATCAAAAGGAGAAAGCTTAGAGTGTAACTTTAGAGGATTAATATAACTTATTAAATAAAAAGAGGTAAGATATGGCATATAGCGCTAAAGTGATGGAACATTTTCAAAACCCGAGGAATGTGGGTGAAATTGAAAATCCGGATGGTGTAGGAGAGATCGGGAATCCGGTATGTGGTGATATTATGAAACTTTATATCAAGGTAAAGGATAATCGGGTTGTGGATGTAAAATTCAAGACCTTTGGATGTGGAGCAGCTATTGCTACTTCGAGCATGATTACAGAGTTGGTCAAAAACAAGACCTTAGAGCAGGCGGAGAAAATCTCCAGACAGACTGTGGCAGAGGCATTGGACGGACTTCCTGCCAATAAGATGCATTGCTCTAATTTAGCCGCAGATGCTTTGCGTAAAGCCATAGAGGACTACAGGGATAGAAAGAAAATAAATGAATAGAGGGTATAAGCCGTCAGTGGTGGTAGCGATGTCTGGCGGGGTTGATTCATCACTGGCGGCTTTTTTATTGTCCGAATTTGGATCCGTAGGAAAGGAAAAAGGGTTTGAGGTAATCGGTATTACTCTCAAACTCTGGGATTATTCAGAGGTAGGGGGTGATCTTTATCAGGACGGCAGATGTTGTTCCCTTTCCGCGATGAATGATGCCCGGAATATCTGTCAGAAGATCGGCGCTCCTCATTATGTCTTAAATTTCACAGATGAATTCAAACAAAAGGTTATCTCAAATTTCGTAAATGAATACAAGAGGGGAAGGACTCCTAATCCCTGTATAGTTTGTAATACCGAGATTAAATGGAAGCTCCTCTGGAATAAAGCAAAAAAACTTGGCGCAGAGTATCTTTCTACCGGTCATTATGCTCGGATAAAATATTCTGAGGAGAAAAAAAGATTCTTACTTCTAAAAGGGGTGGATGTTCAGAAGGACCAGTCCTATGCCTTGTGGGGGCTGTCGCAGGAAAACCTGTCTAAAACTCTTTTCCCCTTAGGGGAACTGACTAAAAACCAGGTCAGAGACTTAGCAAAAGAATATAATCTGAAAATTGCTTTTAAAGAAGAAAGTCAGGAGATCTGCTTTGTGCCGGATGATGATTACCCGCGTTTTCTCAAAGAATGGGTTTTGAAAACAAAGGCAGGACAAAATAATGCTGGCTCTGGTGAAATTTTTAATCAAATGGAGCCCGGGCCTATTTATGATCTGAAGAAGAAAAAATTGGGGGAGCATAAAGGGATTGCTTTTTATACTATTGGCCAGAGAAGAGGCTTGAATATTGCTTTAGGAAAGCCCACCTATGTGGTTAAAATCGATCCTGAGGAGAATGCGATCTATGCAGGAGAAAACAATGACCTTTTTAAAACTACTTTTATTGTCTCTCAATTAAACTGGATTTCTATTCCAGAATTAAAGGATAGATTGAATTGTTTAGTTAAAATCAGGTATCTTTATACTCCTGCGAAAGCAACTATCTTACCTTATTCTGAGGAGGAAACTCGTAGGTCAAGCATGTCCGCAGGACTGCTTGACAAAAAAAATGTCAACCACCCTACGGGATGGTTGACCTACAAATCCTGCGATGAAAAAGTCAAAGTCATATTTGAAAAACCTGAAAGAGCAATTACTCCGGGACAATCTGCGGTTTTCTATGAGGGGGAGAAGGTTATCGGAGGGGGAATTATAAAACATGTTGAAGACTAATCCACTATATTAGAATATGAATATTTTATGTAGTTGATATTTGAATGTATTAAGTATATTTTTAATTGTTTGAATAAAAGAGATAATATTACACTTATCCTTAAAATAGAGAGGATATTATGTCAAAAAGCAAAAGCTTAATTCTAAAAATTTTGACAGTAGTATTTTTGGTGGTCTTTTTCTTGATTGAGCCCACTGTTTCGGAGAATATAAGGGCCCGCAAAAGCGTTAAGCATTCAAAAGAATCAGTATTTCGATTAAAGTTCACTAATGGAGTTTATACGGGGACTGGTTTTATGATAAATACTGTAGGAAATATGTTGACTTGTGCTCATGTTGTAGACAGTTCATCAGGGAGATATGGTAAATGCGTTGACTCTTTAATTGCAGAAAACTATGTAACTCTCCAATTAGATTCTAATATTATTTTTAATGATGTAATAAGTTATCGGGTTTCTGTAGATACTATAATTCCAGAACTTGATCTTGCAATCTTGACCGTAGACTTAACGGTGCCTATTTATAAAAAACTAAGTGGTCTAAACTTAGCTATAGGCAGACCTGTGTATATGGGATTTGCAAATTCTGATAGTTTATGGGAAGGGCAAGAAGTCTTTACATGTGCTTACATCAAGGATGATTTTACTATACCAAAACCTGTAATAGCTAAAGGTGTTATAAGTACAATTAGAGAGAACTGTTATGACCCAAATATGAAGAATAAGGTTGATATCATTCAGTTAGATTTGAATATTTCAAAGGGTAATAGCGGAGCGCCTATATTTTTGCCAAGTAATGGTAGAGTTATTGGTCTTTTAGATTGGGGAATTTTTGGAGATTCTAAATGGCAGACGGGCTATGCTGTTGCACTCACTACAAACCAAATTGTAGATAAACTAAGAGAACTTAAAATTCCAGTTGACTTTAGATAAGAGTAGAACCGGAGTACATCAACTTGTCGAAGTTGACCTAGAGGCTGATGCAGGTAAGAGCAAGCGCTTGCACTCCAATCAAGGTATTAGTCAAATTTGAAAAACCTGAAAGAGCGATCACCCCGGGCCAGTCAGCGGTCTTCTATGAAGGGGAGAAGGTTATTGGTGGGGGGATTATAGAGAAGGTGGAAGGATAATAAATATCCGTTAAAAAAACTTTTGATATTGACTTTTTGATTCCTGATGGATTTCCTAAAGTTAGCAAAGTGAGCAGTCATTGCGAGCCGAAGGCGAAGCAATCCTTTTACTTCTCTCTGGGGATTGCTTCGTCGTCCCGTCTTTGGCGGGACTCCTCGCAATGACAGTTTGTAGGGATAGGGCTTGTCCCTGTCCAGATGAAAATAGGGCAACCATCCAGAGATCCGCCCAGGCAGATCGCTAAGCTCAACCAGAGTTGTTCCTACAAAATCTACTTTTGCACTTTTCGGCTTTTTCTTAAGAATAGTTCTTGAGGTTTTTATTAGTAACTGCAATAATTGAAAAGTTCTCGGCGAATTGTCAACAGTTATTCAGTATCCAGAGAACATGGTCATTCGTTTACCAGGCTAAAGTGATTTTGCTTGTCTATGAAAAGTTATGTTATATATTTTTAATTCAAAGAAGTTTTTGTAGAACAATTTTTATTGCGTCTATACAAGATATGAAAAAGGAGGGAATTCTCGGAGTTGATTCATTGGGAAGGGAGCTTTGGGCAGGGATGAATAAAAGGTATAGATTACATTTTGAGCTTAAGGACGAAAATTAAAAAATGAAAAAGATAATCCTGTTAATTTGCTTGTTTCTGATTGCAAATTCTCCAAACAAAGCTTTCTCGATTACTCCGCAAGAGATGGTGAAAAAGGTGGATGACCTTTTAAGAGGGGAAAGCAACACCATGACCATGCAGATGATTGTGACCACGCCGGAGTGGAGCAGGGAAAATATCATGGAGTCCTGGTCGCTGGGCACGGACAAAGTTTTTGTTAATATCCTTTCCCCGGCTAAAGATAAAGATACCAGATTCCTGAAATTAGAGTACAACCTCTGGATGTATATTCCCAAGGTGGAGAAGGTGATAAAGATTCCACCAGTGATGATGATGCAAAGCTTCATGGGGTCGGATTTTTCTTATGATGATATGGTGAAAGAGTCAAGCATGGTTAAAGATTATGTCCCGCATCTGGTGGGTCAGGATACCCTGGAGCAAGAAAAAAATTACGTCTTAGAGCTCCTTCCCAAACCAGATGCTCCAGTGGTTTACGGAAAATTGAAATTATGGGTAAGAACCAAAGACCTTATCCCTACCCGGGAGGAATTTTATAACGAGAAAAAAGAAATAATAAAAGTTATGGTCTTTAAAGATGTAAAGAAAATGGGAGATAGATTCATTCCCACTTACTGGGAGATGACAAACCTTAAGAAGAAAGACCATAAGACCATAATAAAAATACAAAAAGCTCAGTTCAACATAAAGATAGACCCTTCGATTTTCACTAAAAGAAATTTAAGCCGAATCGGATAATCTTTTTTTAGGAACCTTAGGGGATGAGAATTTTTCTTAAGATGGCCTGGCGCAACGTGTGGCGTCACAAAAGAAGAACGCTTTTGACCGTGGCGGCTATAGCTTTCGCTGTAGCCATCTCCGTCTTCATGCGGGGTCTCCAGAGGGGCACCTACGAGCAGATGATCAATAATGTGATAAGAATCAATACCGGCTATCTGCAAATCCATAAAAAGGGCTTTTGGGATAACAAAACTTTAAAGTATACTTTCAAACCCGAGGACCACTTTTTGGAGATCTTATCCCGCCAACCCCAGATTACATCTTTTGCCCAGAGAGCAGAAGCAAACGGCTTAGCCAGTGCGGAAGAGAATACTAACGGTGTGCTTATCATCGGCCTGGATCCTCAGGCGGAGGCAAAGGCGACCACTTTGAAGGAGAAAATCAAGAAGGGGAAATTCTTGTCTGAAGAAATTCCACAAGGAACCATAGTCGGAGAAGAATTAGCGAAGAATTTGAATACAGATCTGGGAGATCAGATTACCCTGTTGGTGCAGGGATTTGATGGTTCCTTGGGGGCTGGACTTTACAGCGTGGAAGGAATTTTCCGCACTGGCGATCCAGAACTGGATCGCAGTGTGGTGTTTCTCAACCTCAAAGCCGCTCAAGAACTATTCTGGTTAGGTGATCGTATCTCTCAAATTCTCATCTTTGTTGATGATATTTCCAATCTGAAAAGGGTAGCTCAGAATCTGAGAGCCGGGTTGGACCTGAAAAGCTATGAAGTCATGACCTGGGATGAGTTGATGCCAGAGTTGGTACAGCTGATAGCCTTTGACAATGCCTCCGGACAGCTTTTCCTTGCGCTTTTGATAGTAGTGGTCGCCTTTGGTATTTTGAACACTGTCTTGATGAACGTATTCGAAAGGGTTAAGGAATTCGGGGTGATGATGGCTTTGGGCATGCAGCCCAAAAAGATAGTGGGTTTGGTCTTCATCGAATCCACACTGTTATCCCTGATGGGAGTGGTCTTTGGAAATATAGTTGGCTTTGGTTTGAACTTATATTTTTTACATCATCCCATCAGTTTATCCGAATCACTGGCACGGGCCATGGAGGAATTCGGATTCACAGCTAAGCTCTTCGTCAAGCCTACTTTCTCTACCTTCCTGGAGGTGAGCATAGCGGTTTTTGTGGTGAGCCTGATCATGACCATATATCCCACTATTAAAGCAACCAGATTCAAACCGGTGGAAGCACTGCGGCATATTTGAGACCCAGGAGAAAAATTATGTTTTTCAAGATGGCCTGGAGAAATGTTTGGCGAAATAAACGTCGTTCTTGGATCATCATCTGCACGATGGTCGTCGGATTGGTGGGGATGCTTTTCTCTTTAGCTTTTATGGAGGGAATGATGAGGCAAACATTGGCAAATGCGCTGGGCACCCATATTGGTCATCTGGAAATTCACAAAAAGGGATTTGAGAATAACAAGGTTATCAGCCTCAGCTTAGAAAACCCAGAGGAAGTTATTCAGGTAGTGGCAGAAGAACCTGGTGTGGTAGCTTACTCTCCGCGGGTCGTTAGCTCAGGGCTTATTTCCTCAAGTGAAAGTTCGTCCGGAATTACCATTATCGGAATTGATCCCCCAAAAGAGCCCAGGGTAACTACCATAAAAGAATTGGTGGTCCAAGGTGACTATCTGGATGAGAATGGTGCTTTTCAGGTCTTGATTGGACAGGGTTTAGCTGAAAAGCTGAAAGTGGGTCTGGAGGATAAGATCGTGTTAATGGCGCAGGATTTGACTGGCGATATTGGGTCAGGCGCTTATCGGGTTAAAGGCATTTTTAGAACGGCTTCACCGAATTTTGATAAATATATGGTCTATCTGAACCTCAAAGACAGTCAAAAGCTTTTAAGTTTGGGGAATCGCATATCCGAAGTAGCCATAACGATTGATACTCCGCGAAATCCGCAAGCAGTCCAGAATGCTCTTTTGACCAGACTTGATTCCGAGGAATATGAGGTTTTAACCTGGAAACAGATCATCCCCATCATGGTCAGCCAGATCGAATTCTTCGACCAGTTTATCTACATCTTCTTTTTGGTTATCTGCGTCGCTATGGGATTCGGTATAGTCAATACCTTACTTATGGCTACTATGGAGCGAATTCGTGAATTTGGGATTATGATGGCACTGGGAGTCAGACCTCAGAAGATCTTCCGGCTGGTGGTGACAGAATCGGTTCTGCTTTGTCTTTGTGGAACAGTGTTAGGAAACCTGCTTTCCTATCTATTGGTTCTCTATGTGAGCCAGAAAGGTCTCAACCTATCCATATTCTCTAAAAGTTTAGAAACCTTTGGGATTGGTAACTTTATTTATCCTCATTTGACCATCTCTATGGTTCTTATTGGAGCAGTAGCGGTTTTTGCCATGGGGATTTTGGCTTCCCTGTATCCGGGATATAAGGCTTCCAGACTGCGGCCGGTGGAGGCACTGAGGTATATTTAATTTTCAGGAGGCACTAAATGAGCATTGTAAGGACTGAACATTTAGAAAAGACCTATCAAGATGAGGGGGTTCCAGTGCATGCGCTCAAAGGGGTAAATCTGAAGGTGGAAAAGGGAGAATTCATAGCCATTGCTGGACCTTCCGGCTCAGGCAAGTCCACTTTGTTGAATCTAATCGGTGGCTTGGACGAACCAACATCGGGAAAGGTCTTTCTGGAGGACATCGACTTGTCCAGTTTGAGCAAGGGAAAATTGGCTCAGATGCGTCTTTTAAGGCTGGGGTTTGTGTTTCAGGCATACAATCTCATTCCGGTTCTAACTGCGGCAGAAAATGTGGAGTTCGTCTTAATGCAACAAGGGATATCAGAAAAAGAGAGGCGGAAGAGAACCATAAAGCTTCTTGAAGAATTGGGTATCGGTGAGTATGCAGACCGAAGGCCTAATGCCATGAGTGGTGGACAGCAACAAAGAGTGGCAGTGGCTCGAGCCATTGCCTCTGAGCCCAGGCTGGTCTTGGCTGACGAGCCCACAGCTAACCTCGATTCCGAGACAGCTGGATCACTCTTGGATTTGATGAGAAATTTGAACCAAACCAAAGGTATCACTTTCATCTTTTCCACTCATGACCCTATGGTGATGGAAAGGGCAGAAAGATTGATAAGACTTAAAGACGGCGAAATCGTTGTAGATGAAAAAAGCAAATCAGAAATGTAGGTCGGGTTGCGATCCTGCCACCTCCTGGGCAAAAGAGAGCTATCCAAGGTAAGATTATTCGATCAGATTTTTGTTGGGTATCTTGGGGAAACCGGACCTAGGATTTAAAACAGGGACGAATGAGTTGAAAGCTAAACATCTTTTCTTTTATAGTTTAATTTGGTTGTTTTTTGCAATATTTTTGACCTGGCCTGTTCTTGGAAATGATAATCTGGATTGGAAGATTAGTTTCAAGGGATATTACAAAAACCTGCCCTTAACTTCCAAAACCTTCCTTGAGGAAAGATACTTTCTGGATTTGAATCGCCTTCGCCTGCAGCCCACCGTAATATATAGAGAAAATCTGGTTTTAAGGCTGGAGTTGGACAACCAACTTCTTTGGGGAGATTATCTGAAAACCGAAGAGTTTAAATTCGTTAAAAGGCTTTCCTCAAAAACCTGGCTGGATATTGATAAAACAGTTATCGATAGCAAAAATCTCTATTGGGAATTAATCTTTTATCGAGCGTTTCTGTCTTATTACACCAATTTGGTGGATCTCTCTATGGGAAGGCAGCGTTTTGCCTGGGGAAGCGGAAAATTCTGGAATCCCACCGATCTTTTAAATCCCTATAATCCAACCCAGATAGAAAGAGAGGAGAGAGTAGGCACAGATGCTTTGAGTTTAGATTTCCATCTGGGAACTGTGACCAAATCCGTAATAGTTTATGCTCCTCGAAGTACCTATCGGAACTCAACTTTAGCCGGGAGATTCAACACTACCATTAAAAGTTATGACTTGTCTTTTCTCCTCGGGAAATTCGGTTCTCAAAAAGTCCTGGGACTTGATTTTTACGGTTATGCGGGGGACGGAGGCATTTATGCGGAAGGAGCTTATAATTGGAATAAAAACCTGTCTGATTTTTTAAGTTTTGTATTAGGAGGCGAGTATAGGTTACCCAATGGTCTTTATTTAGTCGCGGAATATTTTTTTAATGGTGCAGGGGAAAAACAGTCCAAGGATTATGATTGGAAGAAATTATTCTCAGCAGAAGTCTTGGCGCTATCCCAAAATTATTTTAACTTGAGCTTAGGGTATGAGATCACCCCCTTGTGGAAGGTGGAGGATTACACTATAATTAACTTAAATGATCAAAGCCTTTTTACAGCTCCCGGCATCTCATATTCTCTCAGCTCTGATTTTTCCTTAGATCTGGGGATTCAAATTTTCAGAGGTGCCAAACAGGATGAATATGGAAAGCTTTGGGATGTTTATTACCTTCAATTGCAGTTTTTCTTTTGACCTCAAAGTCCCCCTTTTTTTGGCTAAAGTTCTGGTTAAAAAACAGAACTTTTGTTTTGTCTGGAACTTGCCTGGCCGAGCCTTTATGGCACCGCTGCGCTTGAGCTTACAGTCTTAGGTTTTATAGACCACACCCATGCAGTTGTAGATGCCACATACAAATCATACACTTTTTGATAAAGAAAAAACTTTCAACCCCCAGGAGAAGGATGGGGTGTATAGATTGGTGGTGGATAGCCCTGTTAAAATATGGCATTGTGCAAGATTTCCAATATAAAATGTCGAATGATATTTCTTTGTAGGGGAGGGGCTTGTCCCCTCCCGTATTTTTTCTTTTATCTCTTCTTTTTAAGGAGAGGGACTAAGGGTGAGGTTTAAAAGCTGGGACAGGAATTGAACTCCTGCCCCAGCAGAGGTCTAAAACCTCAGCTACGCGTCTTGTGTTTTAGCGGGATTGAGGCTGTTGGTCTGGAGACCAACTGAGAGAAAAGTTCTAAAATCGTCCAGTTAGGAACTGTTTTTTTAATAGGCAAGAGCCTAAAGTCTAAAGGATAGATTCAAAAAGAGATAAAATTTTAGATAGTTTCACTTTTAGAATCAAGTGAAATCTTTGCCTAAGTCAAATAAAGCTCCATAATACTCATATCCAAATTAAAATAATGTTTGACAAATTAAGCTGGATTTTAATATATTAAATTATAAGAGTGAAGATTAAGTTCGTAATAATTAAGGTGATAAGAGTTAAGGAGGTGATTAAAGAAGATGGCGATGAAGATAACCGATGAGTGCACTGCCTGTAGTCTCTGCCTGCCGGAGTGTCCTCAATCCGCTATAAGTGAAGCGGATATCTATGTGATCGATCCCGATAAGTGTAACGAGTGTGAGGGGGTAGAGGGAGGGTCTCGCTGTGTGGAAGTCTGCCCGGTTGATTGTATAGTTAAAGCTACCTGAGGATGTGACAAAATTATTTGAAGGATTTCGAGTATATAAAGGCGCCGTCGTTTCCTCAAGGAGCGGCGGCTTTTTGAATTATCTTAAGAGGTTTATCATTTAGAATATCAGGATAAAAGGTGAACACTAAAGCTATAATCATATTAATCTTTGCCTTTCTGCTGGTGATTTTCATCTTGCAGAATACCGGGATAGTTCTGATTAAAATCCTTTTCTGGTCTTTGCGGATGTCCCGTTCCCTTTTAGTATTCTGGTTCTTCTTTATGGGACTTATCTTAGGATATTTTCTTTTTGCCGCCAAAAGGAAAAAAGGTGGTTAAACACTTTACTCCTTTAAGTATTTGATTATGCCAAAATTCAAATTTTTAGAAGACATCGCCATCGCAGATGCGGCTTTTGAGGCTTATGGAAATAGCTTAGAAGAACTCTTTGAGTCCTGCGCTCTGGCTACCTTTGAGGTGATGGTGGAAACAAAAGGTGTTAAGCAAGAGCAAAAAGAGGAAATTAGAATAAAAGATCTGAATCTAGACGATCTGCTTTTCGATTTCATATCAGAACTTATCTATCTGAAAGATGCCCGGAAAATCTTTTTCTCTAAGTTCGATTTAAACATAAATAAGAATAAAGAATACAAATTAAGCGGAACTTTGTGGGGTGAAAAGATAGATTACACCAAACATAAAATAGGACAGGATGTAAAGGCTATCACCTATCATCTGCTTGAGGTTAAAAAGATAGAGGATGGCTGGAAAGCACAGGTAATTTTAGATACGTGAGGTGAGAAAAAATGCAGACCAAAAAAATAGAAGATTATATCTGGGAAATTCCTGTTACTGAAAAGGAGGGGATGAGAGTTCCTGCCAGGATAATCGCTTCTGAGAAGATAATGAAAGAGATGGATCAAGGGGTTTATAACCAGATTACCAATGTAGCTTGTTTACCCGGAATTCAAAAATATGCTTTCTGTATGCCGGATGGGCACTGGGGATATGGGTTCCCTATAGGTGGGGTAGCTGCTTTTGATTTGAAAGAAGGGGTTATCTCCCCTGGAGGGATCGGATTTGACATTAACTGTGGAGTGAGATCAGTCCGGACTAACTTAACCTTAGAAGAGGTTAAGCCCAAATTGAATGAACTTATGGATGCTCTGTTCCGGCTCGTTCCCGCAGGGGTAGGCTCTACCGGTTTTGTAAAATTGAATACTAATAGATTTAAGGAACTTATGGTGGAGGGTGTGGACTGGTGTATTAAGAACGGTTACGGCTGGGAAGAGGATGGGGAAAGGATCGAGCAGGGAGGAAGGATACCGGGAGCTAATCCAGAAAAGGTAAGTCAAAAAGCAATCTCCAGAGGAGTGGACCAGTTAGGTACCCTGGGTTCAGGAAATCATTATCTTGAACTGCAGGTGGCTCAGACTGACAGGGTTTTTCATCCGGAGGCAGCAAAAATATTCGGGATCGATCGGCCAAATCAGATATTTGTGATGATTCACTGCGGGTCCAGAGGGTTTGGACACCAGATAGCTACAGATTACCTGAGGGTCTTTACTGAGGCGATGAGAAAATATAATCTCAGGGTATTGGATAAGGAGCTTGCCTGTGCCCCTTTTAATTCCCCAGAAGGCCAGGATTATTATGGGGCAATGCTCTGTGCGGCTAATTCTGCTTTTGCCAACCGGCAGGTTATCTTACATCAAGTAAGAGAAGCTTTTAGCCAGGTATTTCATAAGGACCCTAAAGATCTTGGTATGCACATAGTTTATGACGTTGCCCATAACATCGCTAAGTTAGAGGAACATCTGGTTAATGGTGAAAGGAAAAAGGTATTAGTTCATCGCAAGGGGGCGACTCGTTCTTTTGGACCGGGTCATCCAGAGGTACCTGAATTCTACAGGCAGATAGGTCAGCCGGTTATAGTTGGTGGCTCTATGGAAACCTCCTCTTACCTTTTAGTTGGTACTCAAAAAGCTATGGAGATGACTATGGGCTCAACCCTGCATGGTGCAGGCAGAACTATGTCACGACATGCTGCCAAGAAGAAGGTAAAAGGATATGAATTATTGAAAAACATGGAGGAAAGAGGGATTATTGTCAAGGCAGTTTCTATGCCGGGGTTAGCTGAGGAGGCCGGGATAGCCTATAAGAATATCTCTGAAGTGGTGGAAGCGGTTGATCGAGCCGGGATCTCCAGGAAAGTAATTGAGCTGAAACCAATAGGAAATATTAAAGGATAGTTTAAAGATTTAAAAGTTTAAGAGTTTAAGCCCGACCTCTTTTTTTAACTAATAATTTCTTAACCGTGAATTATTAGTAAATTGATTTAGCTTATTTCCTCAAAGACGTTTAAAAATCTAATGCGGCATTGACATGGTCAATGCACTCCATATTGGAGGTCTGAAGACCTCCTTTACATTTGGGTGTAGCGGAAGGCCATCAAGGTTTTGTCCACTCCGCCTCAGGCGGACTGCGGAAGACTTCAGCCTTCCATTTTTTTATTCAGGAGAACTGGAAACTCTGCTGGGTCAGATATTCCTGTCTGATCTCAAGATGCCTCAAGGTCAAATTCGACATTCGCACAGAACAGACAAGTCCTAAAACGGATCCGTAGGAAATGTCTGTTCTACCCTTTTATCCCTACAAACCACCCTGGCCTCCTGCTCTTTATTCCTTCGGGAATTGTCATCAAGATTCTGCCAAAGTGGAGGAATCTCCGCACGGAATTGGTTCGGTCCAAATTTGGACCCATAGGAGAAATGCAACTCCCGAAACAACTTTAAAAGCCCTGCACTATATTCTACTTTAGATAGTCGGAGATATTATGTCAGAAAAGTGGAGAGGAGGACTGTTAACTGATAACTATGAACTATTAACTGATTTTGCCCGCAGGGCAAAATTAAAGAGGGTGTTAAGCTCTGTATGGGTAGAGGGGGGCTAGGAACTACCCGAAGCTACAGGGCACACCCTCGTTTTCTAATAAGCTTTAGTATCAAATTAAAAATAGCAGGGTTCAGGACCTCCTTTGAAAAGATAATTTATCAGATAAATTACGTCTGAAACTGTTACTTCCTGGTCAAGATTGACATCTCCTGAAGCTAAGGGAACAGGCCCTGGTCCTCCCTTAAAGAGATAGTTAATTATAAAGATAGCATCTGAGACGTTAACTGTGGTGTCTTGGTTGGGATCTCCGCATATGAAAGAACCAGGAATAACTGTTACCTGCCATTCTTTATAATCAACTAAAATATTAAAAGGGTCATCTAAGACCATTTCGGAAGAGTCGTAAACTACTCCTTTAACCGTGAAAAAACCAGCAAAACTGCTTATGAAATTGAAAGGGTTGTCTGAAGACTTTAATTGGTCATTTACATACCAGTTGACTTTCAAAGAATGAGTGTTTGGAGTTAAAGTTGTAAGTTCAAACATCTGATGGGATAAAGTCTCTAAGGTTAAAGTGTCGGTTGAAGGAAAGAAATCGTCATAACCTCTAACCAATTCATAAATAGTTCTGATAGTTTGTTCCTGGCAGACCACACAATATTTTTCCTGTAAAGACCTCATCATACATTGATTATAAGTGGGACGGTAAAGATTATTAAAGGAACACCCGAGAAATGTACTAACTCCAGGAGAACCGATGTCTATCCAGCTCTGCCATCCTGGATTGACTGAGTTTAAATCACAATTGCAGTTCGGCACTGTGCCGGGATAATCCCCATAAAGATATTCGTCAGCCAGATCAGCAAAACTATGGCCTAATTCGTGCATAAATACATCTTTTCCCCAGGATCCATTGTAGGTTATTAAATACTCCCCACCGCTTCCCCCATAGGTGGGGTCGTTAACCAAGACCGCTATCTCATCATACCAGGGAACAGATTGAGCAGCAGCGTAGACGCTATCATCAACTGCACAGATAAGTCGGTCGATTCCCTCACAGCCGTAATATGTTCCCAGAGCGGTATTGCGATAGACTGGCGGATTCCATTCTGGATGGTCTGAACCACTTTCCTGGGAGATAACCTTGACTTTATATACATTAAAGTAAGTGCTATATTCATTATGAGGAGAGATGGAGTTGAACATAAAATTCAAATAGGTTTGAACATCGCTGGTGTAAAGAGCAGTGTCATTTATAGTGTATCCATCCCCCAAGAAGACTATATCTATACGATTAGATGGTTCTCCGTTATATATCAAGGTATCTACCTCCCATTCTGGATAGAATGGGATTTTCTGGATCCGAGCAGTAATCTGGTCTAAATCTTCACGAAATTTCTCAGCACCTACTGGATCAAAAATAGACAGACTTTTTGCTTCAGGTAAATAGGGGATTCTGATTTTGAAAAATTTTCGAGCCTTAAAAATTATCCCTCCACTTAGGTCTAAAGTGGTTGTATCTAAGAGGTCATAAAAAACTATTCTTGGATCTCGGAAATAGGTTTCAAATAATAGTTTCTTTTCTTGAGAAACTATTTCAATTTTATATCCACCTTTCAGATATGTAGATTGAGAGGCTGAAGAGGGAACTAAAATTACTTCTTTTAATCTGAACTCCCCGTTATCTAAATTAAAATAAAGATCAAGCGATTTTCTGTCATATTCTGAGGATTGAGAAGCTGTGCCTGAAAAAGAGAAGAAGAGAGGAAGACAGAAAATAAAAAGCGTAAAATGGTTCTTTCTAAGAACAGGTAACTTCATTTTTCTATCCTCCCTATCTTATACTCAAATTGGATTCTCAAAACAATTATAGTTTAAAAATTTACTTTGTCAAATAAAATCTATAGATTAAGTTTTCTAAAAAAGGTCCTTTGACAGAAGCCAGATAACTTCAGGTTGAAAGCAATAGTAAGAAGTGAATACAAGGCCAAATTTTCTTCTCTAAGTAACCAGAGATACCTTTTAAAAGAGGGGGAGGGGAGGACACCAACTAACAACTATAAACTATTAGCTAATTTTTGCCCTATGGGCAAAATTAAAGAGGGTGTTAAGCTCTGTATGGGTAGAGGGGGGCTAGGAACTACCCGAAGCTACAGGGCACACCCTCGTTTTTTCTTATTCTCTATTTTGTCAATAACAATATAATTTGCTCTCAAAAGCTGGCAATAAGGTATTCACCCTATTTTATTTTAAGTGTCTCTTATAAATTTTTTCCCATTTTTTTAAGAGTTCTGACAAAAAATTTGAACTTCTTTAAAAAGCAATCATCTTTGGGTATGTAGATCCGTTAGTCCTCTACGAACGGCATACTTCACCAATGTAGCTACATCATGGATATCCAATTTGTCCATGATATGAGAGCGGTGAGCATCAACAGTTTTTACGCTGATAAAAAGCTTGACTGCGATCTGTTTATTGGTATAGCCTTCAGCAATTAACTGAACCACTTCTCTTTCCCTGGGGGTCAAAAGGTCAAAAGGTTCTTTGTCTGCCCTTTCGATTTTTCCTAGAGAAGCATCGATTACAGTCCTGGAGATAGAAGGGGATAAAAAGTATTGGTTGTTGTGAACCGCTCGAATTGCAGTGATTAGTTCTTCGACCGCTACATCTTTTAGAACATAGCCAGAGACTCCAGCTTGAAGAGCTTGAAGCACATATTCATCATCCCGGTACATAGTCAAGACCAGTATTTTCACCTCTGGAAGTTTCTTCTTAATCTGTCGGGTGGCTTCGAATCCATTCAAATTAGGCATAGCAATATCCATCAGAACTACATCTGGCTTATGTTTTAAAGTCTCTTTTACGGTTTCTTGTCCATCACTGGACTCGGCGACCACTTCAAAATCCTCTTGAGAGGCAAGCAGGGAACGGATTCCTTGTCTTAATATCTTATGGTCATCCGCTATCAATATCTTTATCATACTCAAATTTTCCTCCTCAGCAGGGAAGATTAATATCTAATTTTGTACCTCTTCCCTCTTTTGAAATTATTTTAAATTTTCCTCCTAAGAGCTCGGCATTCTCCTTTAATCTGAACAAACCAAAGCCAGATGTAAAAGATTGATTATCAAGATCAAACCCGATGCCATTATCTTGTATTATTATACGAGCATTATGGTCTTTTTTGTAAAGAGAAATAGATACCCGAGTTGCCTTAGAATGTTTAGCCACATTGGTTAAACCTTCCTGGATTATGCGGTAGATAGGGGTTTCAAATTCCGGAGGGAACTTACAATTTAACTCAGGTATTTTTAAACTTATATTAAGATTAGTTCTTTGTCTGAAGTTATCTACATACCAGCGAAGGGCTGAGGTCAGTCCGAAATGGTCTAAAAGAGGAGGTCGCAAGTCTGAGGTTAAATTACGAATATTTTCCAGGCTCTGGGTGGCTAATTTCTCGCTCTCTTTAAGCTTAGCTTTTATCTTAGCATATTGTTCCGGGAGAGTCTGCTGACACATTTTCAGATCAAATTGAATTGCAGTTAAATCTTGAGCAATCACATCATGCAGCTTTCCTGCAATATTTTTCCTTTCCTCTTCCTGTGCACTTAAAATCTTAAGTGAAAGTTTTTCTAATTCCTTGGAATGCTTTTTTGAAAGTTCCATCAATCTTGCATTTTCAACTGCCACAGAAAGCTGGTTAGCTATGGCTTGACTTAGTTTTATTTCAGATTCTGTGAACTTGTGTTGTTTTTTAACCTTGCTTAGGGCTAAGAGTCCAAGGAACCTGCCTATCGAACTCAAAGGAACTACAAGTAGAGATTTGGTTCCCTTTGCTTTAAACATTTTCTTTTCTTTTGAAGACAGAACGGATTGAGATATATCTGGGGCATAAAATCTATGTTTGTTTTTCAAGTGACTGAATATGACTGGAAAGTCTTCTATGCTTCCGCGAATACTTTCTTCAGGGGGCTGGTGCCGACCATCGGCATAGATTGAAACAAAGAAGGCTGCTCTTTTGACTTCATCAACTAATACTACCCCGCAACGGTCTATTCTTAAGAGATCTGCGGTTTTTTTAGTAACTATCTCAAAGAGCCTTTTTAAGTCCAGGGTCTGGGATAAGGCTTTGCTTATCTCTAAAAGAATTCTCTCTTCCTTGAATTGTTTTTCTAAAATATTTGTCTGTTGTTGTATTTTTATACTTTTCTCCTGCAGGTCCTGCATCAAGCGTGCATTTTCAATTGCCACAGAAAGCTGGTTAGCTATAGCTTGACATAGTTTTATCTCGGAATCCGTGAATTTGCGTTGTTCTGTTAGAATGTTTAATCCAAGAATCCCAAGGATCCTATTTTTCGTAATAAAAGGAATAGTAAGTACCGATTTAACACCAAGTTTTTTGAAATGGTTCTTTTCCTTTGAAGAAACATTCGATTGAGATATGTCTGAAGTGAAAAAGATATGTTTGTCTTCCACTTGTTTCATCATCACAGGGAAGTCTTCTAATTTGCGTTGAAACTTCTGAAATTCAGGCTCATATTTTCCTCTGGAAAAGGCTGTATATAAAAACATATTTCTTTTGTTTTCGCTAATTAATGCCGCCACACAACGGTCGATTCCTAAGAAATCTGCGGTTTTTTTAGTAACTATCTCAAAGAGCCTTTTTAAGTCCAGGGTCTGGGATAAGGCTTTGCTTATCTCTAAAAGAATACTCTTTTCCTTGAATTGTTTTTCCAACATATTGGTCTGTTGTTGTATTTTTATACTTTTCTCCTGCAGGCTCTGCATCAGTTTTGCATTTTCTAAAGCTAAAGAAGCCTGATTGGCAATAGTCTGGCAGAGCTTGATTTCCGAATCAGTAAAGAGGTGGTAATCTTTTATACTGCTTACCTGAAGAACTCCGGACATTTTCCTCTCAGAGAAAAGTGGCAGTATCAGTGTTGATTTTATTGCGATATCCCGGAAATATTTTCGAGCCCTGAAGGTTAATGGGGTTGAAAAGATATCTTCAGTTACGAAGACTTTCTTTCTTTGAAGTAGTTTGTCGATATGAGGGAAATCAGCCATTGTATATTTTCTCCTTAACTGAGAAGAAGCATATTTGTATTTTCCAAAGGCTCCCGCTTCTCGGTAAAGGTAGATTGATCTTATAACTCCCTGCTTTTGTTCTGGGTCGAAAGTGCTTATTGTGCACCGGTCCATTTTCAAAGCTTCACAGGTCTTCTGGGTAATCAGATTAAAAAGCTCCTGTAAATTTAAAGTCTGAAAAAAGGATTTGCTAATATTCAGGATGATGTTCTGCTGTTCATATTTACTTTTTAGATCCTTTATTAGATCCTTTAAGAGGTTAGCATTCTCAATTGCTATTCCTACCTGATTGGCTATGGTCTGGCAGAGGTTTATATCCGACGAGGAGAAGGGAGAGGACTCTTCTACTCTGCTCAGATGGAAAGCACCCAGGGGCTTTCTGCCTACCATAATAGGAACAGCTAAGAAAACTTTTAGATTTAACTGCTTAAAGAGCTCTTTTTCCTTGATAGAAAGAGGGGTTTTCTTAGGGTCAAATATATGAACAGCTTTTCTTTTCAAAAGGGAGGGTGCGATGTGAGGGTAATTTATCAAATTAAACTTTGCTCCATCTATTGATGGATAGGAAAGCTTTTTACGATAAGTATGAACGATCTCATAGATGTTTTTAGTAGAAAGCAGTCCTATGGAACAACGGTCAGCTTTAAGGGCCTGGGCAGTCATCTGGGAGGCCATCTCAAGGATTTTCTTTAAATCCAGGGTGCGAGAGACTACCTGGCTTATTTTTAAAACTGTTTCCTGTTGTTTTGCTTCTAAAGTTTGAATTTTTTTATCCATCTTTATTTACCAAATAAGCTTAAATTATATAATACGTTATAAACTATTTGTCAATGGAAAAAATTCTATTTATTATAGTATAGGGGATGGTTTTGGCACTCCAGGTTACTTGTAGTAAGATTTAATCCTTGAGAATTCCTCACAAATTGAAAAGGAGCGGAGAAATCCGCTCCCTTTTACTTAAAGCCTGATGTTTCTTATTTCACCAGACACATCTTTCGGGTCTGGCTATAGTTCCCTGCAGTCAGTTTGTAGAAATAGATGCCTGAGGCAACTCTTTCTTCTGAGCTATTGGTTCCATCCCAGGTAACAGTGTAGGTTCCTGCAGAAAGATTATTATCTAACAAGGTCTTGACCAACTGTCCAGACAGGTTATATATTTTCAAGCTAACCCGGGAATCTATAGGTAGAGCAAAACTGATATTAGTCTGCGGATTGAAGGGATTGGGATAATTAGGATTCAAAGTGAACTCCTCAGGCAAAGCTTTAGCAGTTGTGGTTACAGTTAAAGGTCTGCCATAAGGATCCACAGCCTCAATTGAGGTTAACTCTATTCCCTCTTCAGCTTTAATCCTCAGGACCTCATTGTTACCTGAGCTGATTGAATTTCCAGCAAAAGAGTAAATCAGAACTCTGAATTCGCCCTTTACCTCTGCATATCTCATCTCCATCTGAGAAGTGGTAAGTTCTGGTATTCCAACTTCGCCCTTAGGTTTAAAGACCAGAACTGCTGCTCCAATTGGACTCCTGGAATCAAAAGTGATAATATGCTCTGAATTTCTTGAAGCTACCAAAACCTTCAACTGGGACTCTTCCGGAACAAGTTTGGATAAGGGTGGTGCATCATTCAGAATAACTCTGATCATGTAGATGAAATCGCTAAGGGTCAGGGTGAAGCCATCTCGGTTTACATCGGTATTGGCAATCTGCACAGATCTCCAGTAAGGGTCATCCATAAACACATCCTCCCCGTAGATGAAATAGCTGGAGAATAAAGTCAGGTCAGCTGGATCATAGGGGATGTGATTAAGATTAATATCCCCTATAACCTTCTCTTCGGTGGTGCAAATCTGGATACCTCCGCAGGGCTCAAAGCAGACTCGATTTAAAACCTCATTACCTGGATGAAACTGAGTATCGCATTCCGCATAGCTGAATTCATCCGGATTGGAGGAGATATAGAGGATATATCCGGTTGGATCTGAGAAAGTGTTCTGAGTACAGTTCCCTTCATCCCATTCGAAACAGACATTGACGAAGAAACCTCTAAGATTGTTATTATTAGCCACCTGAAATTTCACCCTGGCTATCTCTATATAATCTGAGTTAGGCTCTATCGGTTCACCGGCATGCAAATCTTTTATATCGTAAAGCCCTAAAAGGAGAAGTTTATATTTACAGCATCCACACATCGGGCAAGGGAGCTGTCGATAAGTGAAGTACTCCCAGCCAGACGGAAGTTCGCTTCCCCGAGTAACATTTAGGAGATAAAGGACCGTGGGATCAAATTCAATCCTTAAATCAAATCCACCCAGAAGTTCAGAGGTTTTGAGTAGAATCGGTATGGAGACTGTATCTCCAGGATTGGCGCAATCAGCTTCTCCGATTTTCACATAGATGTCACAGGCACAGTTCTGCACAATTACCAAAACCGTATCGGTCACAGAAGAATCGCAGTGGTCTGTGACTTTGAAGATTACCAGATGAGGATTGGACAAGGTGTCAGAAGCATCTGGCACCCACGACCATGTGCCGGTCAATGATGGTTTTCCACTGAGGTTCGTGAAACTGCCAACTCCTGCGACTTTTTGTAAGGCAATATCGTAATTCTTATCCGGGTCGTCTCCAGTTACAGTAAATCTGGCTGTATCGCCCAAACAGGCGATTATGGACTGAGGTACATTAAGGGTGGGTGGACTATTAATAGTTACAATCCAAGTAGCAGTATCATAGTCCTCAGCTCCACACCCGTTGGTTACCTTATATACATAATCATAAGTTCCAGAAGTATTGATATAGAATTTAACATCTGCACATACAGGGGAGACCCCTTTAATCGGTGTGGGTATCCCTGGTCCTTCTAAAGTGATAGTATCTCCTGCATCTGAATCAGTAGCACAAACCTGGAACATAATAGTATCTGGATTACAGAAGAACTTGGATGAATCGGGTGCATTTACAGTAGGTGGATTGTTCATAGTGATATTATAAGTAGCAGTATCAACATCTGAGACATTGCACAGGTCTGTTACGGTATAAATATAGTCATAAGTTCCCGCGGAACTAACATAGATTTTTATATCAGCAGATAAAGGAGAAACTCCTTTTATCGGAGTGGGTATACCAGGTCCACTTAAAGTCAAAGTATCACCAGCATCTGGATCAGTAGCAGTAACAGTAACAGTAACAGTGAACCTGATGGTATCCGGTCCACAGAAGAACTTAGAGGAATCAGGTGCATTTACAGTAGGTGGATTATTTATGGTCACTACCCAGGTGGCAGTATCATAATCTGTAAATCCGCAGTGGTTGGTTACCTGATAAACATAGTTATAAGTTCCACTGGAGTCGATATAGAATTTGACATCTGCATAAAGAGGGGAGACTCCTGTAATCGGAGTGGGTATACCAGGTCCACTTAAAGTCAAAGTATCACCAGCATCTGGATCAGTAGCGGTAACAGTGAACCTGATGGTATCCGGTCCACAGAAGAACTCAGAGGAATCAGGTGCAGCGACAGTAGGAGGGTTGTTCATAGTGATAGTCCAGGTAGCAGTATCGGTATCTGAGGTATTGCACAGGTCTGTGACAGTATAAACATAATCATAAGTCCCTGCAGAGTTGACATAGATTTTTATATCAGCGGACAGAGGCGAAACACCTTTTATTGGAGTGGGTATACCAGGTCCGCTTAAAGTCAAAGTATCACCAGCATCTGGATCAGTAGCAGTAACAGTGAACCTGATGGTATCAGATCCACAGAAGAAAGCGGAGTCATCAGGCGCAGTCACCGTAGGCGGATTATTCATAGTGATAACATAAGTGGCAGTGTCAAAATCATACCTGCCACATTTATCCATAGCTTTGAAAACAAACTCATAAGTTCCACTGGCAGTTACATAATATTCTAACTCACCTGAAAGCGGTGGATTACCGGCAGTGGTGTAAAAGGTCCCTGGCCCTGAATACTTGTATAAACTCAAAGTATCATAAGGATTGGCATCTGTGGCTGTAACTGTAAACCTTATGGTATCAGGACCGCAGAAAGTTTTATTAGAATCTGGAGCTGTAACCACAGGTGTAGTAGCATCTTTTATAACAAACCAGGTGGCAGTATCATAATCCACTGCTCCACACTTGTCAGTTACCTTGAAAATAAAGGTGGAAGTGTCAGTTGCAGTAACATAATATTTCAAAGTCCCATTTACTGGAGATGGTCCGGTTACAGTGGAGAAGACACCCGGACCAGAAACTAATTCCAAAGTCAAAGTGTCATTAGGATCAGTATCTGTGCCGGTAACATTAAACATTATGGTATCAGGATTGCATAAAAATTTATTTGAATCCGGAGCAGAGACTACTGGAGGAGTGTTGAAACTTATTACCCAGGTGGCAGTATCATAATCTGTTGCACCACACTCATCTGTAACTTTATAGATGAAATTATATGTCCCGGCAGTTGTTGGTGCCCACTTCTGAGTTCCACTTAATGGAGATGTGCCATTTACTGGGGCAAAACTGCCTGGACCTGAGATTTTCTCCAGGGTCAGGTTCTGTCCAATATTCGGATCTGTGGCACTAACATCGAAATTAACGCTATCGCCAGGATTGCATAAAAACTCGTTACTATCAGGTGCGATTACTGTTGGTGGAGAGTTTAAAGTAATAGTATAGTAAGTAGTATCATAATCAGCTAATCCGTGCTGGTCTGTGACTTTGAAAATGAATTCATATACCCCGCTGGTATCAGGAACAAAACACATTGTATCGTAAATGGGAGTTAAGGCAGTTACTGGATTGTAAATTCCCGCACCGGAAACTTTTTCTACGGTTATAGTATCTTCTGGATCCGGATCAGAGGCGAAGATCGGAATACAAACTGAATCTCCAGTGCAAACTAATAAGCTGGAATCCTCAGGTAGCTCGATATATGGGTAATGGTTTTCAATGGGAACACACTGAGTGGAGAACTGTACACCATTTCCTTCATAGGCAAATGTTCCAGAATACCTTGAGCCGTAATCTCCATAGGGAAAATATGAGTCACAGAAATAACTATCAGCAGGGTTAATCAGCCCGTTTAAATTATATGTTCTTAAAGTATCGTCTTTTTTAGTAAAAATTGTAACATTAGGGTCATCAGTTGGATCACTGCCAGCCTGAGACTGGTAAGGGTCGGAAATACCAGAAAAATAATCATAATATTCAGGGATAGTAGAAAGTGGTGTTTTGTTAGCTCCTAAGAAGATCTCGTCTGCATCAAAAGGACCACTATGACCAGAAGACCAGATATTGAAATCAACTGCACAACCAGCGATCTTAATTCTCATAAAGTCATTAGGATCGCCTGAGTCCTGCTTCCATTCCCGGGTGCATACGTCCCACCAGATCTCATATAAGTTTTCACCCCAGCGTTTCCAACCCCAGCGGTCGTTCTGTCTATAACACTGGCTGTGTTTGGTGGTGTCAGAAATAAGCTCGAATTCATCAGCAAAAACATTTACTCCCGGAGTGGGTGGCTGGTCCAGAAGAGCTAAGATAGAGCAATGGAACTGCTCTAATGAATACCCCTTGGAGTAGATGTGATTAGCTACCTGCCACATTCCCTGATCATACCAGATATAAACTCCACCACTATCTGGAGGGGGCAGAGGTAAAGAAGGTATGCCTAAGAAATATGTGGTGTCAATCTGGGTATAATTGGGGGGAGGTCCTGGTGGAACATTTGAGGGGGGCCAGTAATAGGCATTTGCTATGACTGTGGAAAAAAAGGTTAAAAAGATGGCAAAACTTAGAAGCTTTAGCCTTTTTTTCATTTTTCTTTCCCTTTGTTTCTCATTTTATATATACTTATATACACCTATACATCTTGAATTGCCGCAATATAAGTGCCAGTTTGAAAGGACAGTAATCGTGTTTTTGCAACCACATATTCATTTGTCAATTAATAAGATACGAAAACTTTTAAAATCGTAAAAAAACGTCTAAAATAGCTATGCACAATAAATCACAAAAACTGAAAAACCTTTCAGATTTAAGTTACAATATACTTTTAACCTTTAGAAAAAAACAATTTTTACTTGTATTTCTACAAGGTAAAAAAGATAAAAGAATGATAACTTGGATTTTTTGAAAATCTTTTAAGTGGATTTCTCTCTTCTTTAAAAGAGGTAACTCTTTCTAACCTTTTCACTTAAAATATAATCCTGTATTTATTTTTGTCAAGTATTTTTTTTGGTTTTCTTAAATTTTTTTATAAAGTCCATTTTGCAAATAAGCAGTTGTCTATCAAGAGGTTAACCTAAAATTTGTCACAATTGAATTTTTAAAAAAGAAGAAATTTTGAAGGCTATCAACAAAATATGGATTCAGATACTCGATCTTATTAACCCAGAATGACATAATCTAAAAAAAAATATTATTTTCTCTTGACAAAGAGCTAACACAGGTTATTTTAGTTTTAGAGTTTTTTAACTTAGGGTTAATTTTTGCCTTCTTTATTACCGAGGAGGGAAGACGTGAGTATAAATATAATTAGTAGATGATATTGTTTTATGTCTTTGGATATTACTAAAATATAGATTGAATGGAGAGGGGTGATTTTAGAATTAAAGATTAAAAAGTTTTTTAAACTTGATTTTAACCTTTTAGCTTTTAGGAAGGTAAGCTTATGCTCAAAAAATATATACCTTTTATCTTTTCAGTCATTTTAATTTTACTCTGGCCGGTCTTAGCTTTTTCCCAGGATCCCGGTGTTCCTGATACAGTCAGAGTGGAGTGTTTAGAGATAGTCGGTCCTAGCACCCAGGTTACAGTTGAAGTCAGCCTTTACAATGACGAAAACTTGGGTGCTATTATCCTTCCTTTGACTTTCTCTCACCCATCCAATCAGGCAATTTGTGATTCTCTTCACTGGGGTCCAAGGGTAACTGCTAAGATGCCCAATATGTATGCTGGCCAGGACACAGCCCATTATATAGATACTACAAATTTTAAAGTAAATGTTTGGGCGATCTGGTTTATGTCAGATTTCCCAGTAGGTGATGGGCTAATTGCCACTTTATATTTTTCGATACCCGGCAATTGGGATTCAACGGTGGCAGTCTCAATTGATAGCACTTCGTGGCCACCTACTGATCGCATTTATCTGACATCCGGGGACCCAGTAGATTTCACACCTGTGTTTGTTAAAGGGTGTCTGGG
>Ga0114930_10000582_pt1 | contig 37611 bp, 35 predicted proteins | sample AnhtaG_FD_87300 | JGI IMG/M metagenome (GOLD analysis project Ga0114930, IMG submission 87300) | Deep subsurface microbial communities from Anholt, Denmark to uncover new lineages of life (NeLLi) - Anholt_01485 metaG | ecosystem: Environmental > Aquatic > Marine > Oceanic > Sediment | place... | reverse complement strand
TCTTCTTCGTGCACAACCGGGTGCAGAGCATAGCCTATGTCGCCGAGAAGCTTCGTTCCCTGATACCGGAGGCTAAGATAGCTATCGCCCACGGCCAGCTGCCGGAGGCAGAGCTAGAGAGGGTGACGGCTGACTTTGCCCGAGGCAAGAGCGACATCCTGGTCTGCACCACTATTATTGAGTCGGGGCTGGATATGCCCAATGTTAACACCTTGATTGTCAATAAGGCGGATAGGTTCGGGCTGACCCAGCTCTATCAACTGAGGGGGCGAGTCGGGCGCGGCGCCAATCTGGCCTACGCCTATTTCCTGGTGGATAGAGGAAAGGGGCTGACCCCGACTGCCGAGAAGCGCTTAAAGACCATATTTGAAGCCACCGAGCTTGGGGCTGGCTTTGGCATTGCCCTGAAAGACCTGGAAATCAGGGGGGCGGGGACTCTGCTGGGGGTAAAGCAGAGCGGACATATCGGCGCTGTTGGCTTCAGCCTCTACTGTCGGCTGCTGGCCGAGGCAGTGGAGGCACAGAAGACAAAACAGGCTGGCGTTCCGGAGAAAGCCCGACCCTCCCCCCTGCCACCCCCCACCCTGGACCTACCGCTAAAAGCCTATATCCCCGAGGAATATGTGGCTGACGTTGACACCAGGCTGAGCCTCTACCAGAACCTGGCCAAGCTGGACAGATTAGAGCAGACAGAGGCTATAGCTCAGGAATTAAACGATAGATTCGGCGCCCTGCCGGCAGAGGCAGAAAACCTGCTCTATGCGGTAAAGATAAAGCTCCTGGCGGCAAAGGCGGGCGTAGAATCTGTCACCGCCGAGGACGGTCAAATTGTGCTCAGGCTGTTCGAGGGCATGCACTTCACCCCCCAGCAACGGGAAACCACCCTCCCCGACGGCGTCAAGATGGGGGTAAGGCAGATAAGCCTGAGCTACAAGAGAATGGAGGGGTGGAAAGAGGTTTTGGAGGGGGTGTTAAAGGGGGTGGTGGTATAATGGGGATATAGCCTTATCCACATATGGATGGTGAGAAATTGGTAAATATAGTTGCTCCTATGGGGATACCAGCTGGCTTTGATAAAACGATACTTCAAAAGTATAAATGTGCCAACTGTGGCTCCATAAAGTTAAGACCTATAGCATTTGTTAGAGGAGGAAACAATAGTGCGTTCTTATTCGAATGTATTGACTGTTATGAACACGCTCCTCTTGTATTTACTAAGAGACAACTTTCAACTCCCGATACAATTATAAATATTGTCGAGAATGTAGGGGATTTAAATAAACAAATCCAAAAAGAACCATCACATGGAACCTGTCCAAAATGTAAGAACGGTAAATATCAGTCTATTGATCTAGTAAAATGTAATCGAATGGCTTTGGACATTGTTGAATGCGATAACTGCCATTTCTCAGCGCCAGTAATCTCCATTGTTCGAAGTACACTTTCCGCCTATAGTCATGATATACAGTTAGCAAAGAAGGTTGCAGAAGATTATCCAGACATAGCTTTAGTTTTCTGTGTCGCTGCATTAGAAACATACTTTAGGCAACTATTTCAATATCATAGTGAACTTAATACGTATCTTGTTGAAAGAAGACGTGTCAATTTTCAGAGTCTAGACGAAACCAAGACCATTATTAAAAAAGAATTCGGGATAGACATTGTAAAACTAATCGAAAAAGATTGGAGCTTTCTACGTGAGAACTTTAAGAAGAGGCATTGCATTATACATAATGCCTCTTATGACTTAGCTGGTAAGGAAATTAAGGTATCTACACAAGCAATTAACAAACTTTTCTCAGTTGTAGATGATTTAGTGTATAAAACTGAAATGGAGTTATTTAATAATAACGTTACAATCTAATTTGCATATACTGAACCGGTATATTCTGTATTTTTAATCAGGGCAGTCTAAGAGGGGCGAAGCCCCTCTTTTTTAATTAATTTCCCCCTCCCTTGCCAAGGGAGGGGGACAAAGGGGGTGGGTCACCCTATAAAGGTTTAAAGGGGGTGGAGGGGTGGAAGGAGATACTGGAAGAAGTAGTTTCTCTTTGTTAAATCATGACTATGGGTGAGAAGTAATCGCGAAAATTGTGATTATACCCTTAGAAGGACCATAATACCAAAAGACTCTGTAGGCTGCTGGTGTGTTCTGCTCTGCATATGCCTCAAACACCTTTTCTCCGTTTGGACCTTTCAAACTCAAATATTCGTGAGTTTGAAGGCTATTGTGCCGAGGATTTATTGCAAGGAATCCGATGGTCTTCTTGACAGCTTTGTAGCGTTTCTTTTGGGAGGTGTCGCCCTTAAGCAGGTTGTAAGTCCCCCTTGCTTCCTCTGTCCATTCTAACTCGAACAAAATGTTTGACCTTATAGAGTGTCAAGGTCAACTTTTGACACCCTGCCTTGTGCAGCATCGGAAAGACCCCGCCGAACTGATGCAAGGGCATCTGGGTTATTGAATAGCCATGCTTCTGAAGCTGGAATGGTTATTTGTGGGTCTAGTATAATTTGCCCAAAGCTGTTAATGTATATATGATATGTGGTGCCTTCCTGCACAGGAACCTTACTCAGAACTATGCGTTTTTTGGCATCTGGCCTCACGCTATCGGCTACCTTTTTTAAATCTGAATCCCTTATTATTGCAACCATTATGGCAATATTTTATCACGGGTGGGATTGTTTGTCAAGTGGGAAATTCCCACTTTTTGCAACACATTTCAATTTGCCCCTCATTCAAAATTCTTCCCCTTCCCCTCGTTAAGGGGAAGGGGATTAAGCGGGTCCCCGGGAAAATCGAAGATTTTTCTGGGTGCTTACAGGGGATGGGGTTGATAAAGAATCTTTAGCCCTTACTTTAGAAGAGAAAAGCTGCTATAATGGATGCGACTTTTTATCATCTAATTGCATGGAGGAGCGCAGTTTGAAAATACTTCTAGTTTATCCCCGATATCCAGACACCTTCTGGGGCTTTAAGCATGCATTAAGAATCGTTTCTAAGAAAGCAACTTCTCCCCCTCTGGGTCTATTAACTGTAGCCGCCATGCTCCCTAAAGAGTGGGAGAAAAAGCTGGTAGATATGAATGTAGCCAGCCTAAATGATGAAGACCTTAAATGGGCTGACTATGTGTTTATCAGCGCTATGGTAGTGCAAAGGGATTCGGTGAAGGAAGTTATTGCCCGATGTAAGAAACTTAATACCAAGGTGGTTGCCGGCGGTCCCCTGTTCACAACTGGCTACGAAGAGTTTGACGGGGTAGACCATTTTGTGCTTAATGAGGCTGAAATTACTCTTTCACCCTTTTTAGAGGATTTAGAGAGAGGATGCGCCCAACACCTTTACACATCTGATGAACGACCAGACATAAGTAAAACGCCTATCCCCCTCTGGTCGCTTGTCAACATGAAAGAATATTCAACAATGAATATTCAGTATTCCCGGGGCTGTCCTTTCAATTGTGAGTTTTGCGATATTATCATACTAAACGGGCATAAGCCACGAACCAAGGATAAAGACCAGATGCTGGCAGAACTGGAGGCATTATACAGTCATGGGTGGCGGAGTGGGGTGTTTATTGTTGATGATAACTTCATAGGCAATAAGAGGAAACTAAAGACGGAAATTCTGCCGGCAATAATCGAGTGGATGAAAGGGAAAAGGTATCCCTTCGCCTTTTCCACTCAGGCATCGATAAATCTGGCTGATGATGAAGAGCTAATGCGACTGGTGGTTCAGGCAGGATTCAACCAGGTATTTGTGGGTATTGAAACCCCAAATGAAGAAAGTCTGGTTGAATGCGACAAGTCTCAAAATCAAAATCGTGATTTAGTGGCTTCGGTTAAGAAGATTCAAAACTGCGGCTTTGAGGTGACGGGGGGATTTATTGTTGGCTTTGATAGTGACCCGCTTTCCATCTTCAAAAGCCAGATCAGTTTCATTCAGAGGAGTGGAATTGTTACCGCAATGGTCGGTTTACTTAATGCTCCCCGTGGCACCAGACTATATCAGCGTTTGAAAAAGGAGAACCGCTTATTAAAGGATAGTTCTGGCGACCAGATGGACTCACTCAACTTTATTCCTAAGATGAACTATGAAACCCTGATCAATGGCTATAAGCATATCCTAAATACAATCTATTCACCCAAGCAGTATTACGAGCGGATCAAGATATTTCTAAAAGAGTATAAACCTCAAAGAAGAAAGAGGGAATCCCGCTTTCAGTTTTATCACGTCAGGGCATTTATTAAATCTATGTGGGTTTTGGGTGTCAAGGAAAAAGGGAGAAAATATTACTGGAAGCTTTTGGTCTCAACCTTGCTGAGGCGTCCTCGGTCATTCCCTCTATCTGTGAGCCTTGCTGTTTATGGATTCCACTTCCGCAAGATTACCGAGAAATACACCAGCACACCAATTGGGAATATCCTAGGACCTCAGGCAACCGAGGAACCTGGTGGATAGGTAGGATTAACCGCTATAGGTATTTGGTTACTTCGGGGAGGGTGTGGATGTGGGGGCAATGGAAGCCTTCCTATTCTAAAGTAGTATACAGGCAGTTTAAGAGGGGCGAAGCCGGGGCACCCGCAAAAATGAAATTTTTGTGGGTGCTTACAGGGGATGGGGTCACCTTAATAAAAATCTAAAGATATTTAACTATCGTGGGGTCACTCCCCTAACTAAGCATCCTTAATGCCATGGTCTCTTAAATAATCAATAGCATCCTGAACGGTTACTATCTTTTCTGCATCTTCGTCCGGTATCTCCACCTTCGGTCCGCCCTGACTGAACTCCTCCTCTAATGACATTATCAACTCAACCAAATCCAGAGAATCGGCGCCTAAATCGTCAACAAAGTTGGCTGAGGGCACTACCTCAGCTTCTTTAGCACCTAACTGCTCAACAACTATCTTCCTTATCCGCTCAAAAACTGTGGGCATCTTTTACCTCCCTATTTTCTGCCTGCAAGTGCGCTAACCGAGCCTAAGACTCCGTTAATGAATTTTGACGAGTTATCGCTGCCAAATGTCTTGGCCAGCTCAACCGCCTCATTTATGGCTACTTTAACTGGCATATCATTATCAAGCAAAACCTCAAATATTGCAAGTCTTAGAATATTCCTGTCCACGACGGATATCTGTTCTATCGGCCAGGCAGGAGCAAATTTCTTGATATGCTGGTCAATCTCCTCCCTATTCTGGATAACACCGCTGACCAGACTGCGGACAAAGGCAACATTCTCCTCAGATAGCTTCCCCTTATCCACAAGATGGGCAAAGGCGCTTTCCGCATCATGCCCTACCGAGTCGACCTCATATAATACCTGAAGGGCTATTGCCCTTGCCTTCCTTCTTGCCCCAACCATAGCTTGTCCCTCAACCCAAACTAATATTATATCACAGCCAGGATACTACATGCCCCCGTCTACACCTAGAACCTGCCCGGTGATATACCTCGCTTCTTCAGAAGCCAGAAAGGCGACCGCCTCAGCTACATCACGGGGAGAGCCAAAGTCGCCGAGAGGGATTTGTTTTTTGAGCTCCTGCTTCCATTCCTCCTTCAATTGCTGGGTCATCTCAGTAGCAATAAAGCCGGGGGCAATAGCATTAGCCGTAATGCCGTGGGAGGCAACCTCCTTGGCAATAGTCCGGGTGAAGCCAATAATGCCAGCTTTGGCGGCAGCATAGTTAGCCTGCCCCTTATTGCCCACTATGCCGACAATACTGGCCAGGCTGATAATCCTGCCCCAGCGCTGTTTGAGCATATGCCTCAACACGGCTTTGGTGCAGAGGAAGACACTCCTTAGGTTGACATTTATTACCTGGTCCCAGTCCTCGTCCGACATCCGCAGCAGGAGCTGGTCTCGGGTAATGCCAGCATTATTCACCAGGATATCAATCTTGCCGTAGGCGGCTATGGTCTCCTCCACCAGCCGGCTGACATCTGCTGATGAGCTGACATCAGCCAGAACCGGTAAGCTCTGCCTGCCCATGGCTTTAATTTCCTGAGCTACGGCTTCAAGCGGCTTAACGTCGCCAATATCATTGACCACCACCGTGGCACCAACCTCAGCCAGTTTCAGGGCAATAGCTCGCCCTATGCCCCGACCACTGCCAGTGACTATAGCTACTCTAGTAGAAAGGTCCATTTATCTACCCTTGCTCAGCCGTGATACTCTTTACCGCCTCGGCATCACCTATGTTCACAATTTTAACACCTTTGTCAATGCGCTTAATCAGGCCCGCCAGCACCTTCCCCGGCCCGAGCTCAATAAAGGTGGATACCCCGTCACCTACCATATACTCTACAGAACGCTGCCACTGAATACAATTGCATAGTTGCTCCAGAAGCTCTTGCTTAATCGCTTCGGCAGTGGTCAAGGGCTGAGCCGTGGTATTGCCGATAATAGGAACGACTGGGTCGCTGAAGGAAAGGGTGGCTATAATTTCAGTCATGCCGTCAACCGCCGGCTGCATCAGCGGGGTATGAAAGGCGCCGCTTACCTGCAAGGGAATGGCACGGTAGGCTCCCTTGGCTTTAGCCAAATCCATAGCTTGATTTAAATTTTCCTCGGCGCCACTGATTACTATCTGACCGGGACAGTTGATATTGGCAATGCGGGCGCCCGTCTGCTCACAGACCTCAGCCAGCAGCGGGGCATCAAGCCCAATCATCGCCGTCATGCCCCCGGGCGTTATCTGCCCTGCCTCATGCATCAGCCTTCCCCTCTCCCGAGCTAGATAAACGGTGGTGGCAAAATCAAGCACCCCAGCCGCCGCTAGCGCCGTATACTCGCCCAGACTGTGACCGGCAACAAAGCGGGGTGGGGGCAGACTATTGCCAGCGCTCACACTACGGGTAGCCTCCAAACAGGCAAAGCTGACGGTTACTATCGCCGGCTGGGCATTGATGGTCTGGCGAAGCTCATCCTCCGGACCCTCAAAGCATAACCGGGAAAGGGGAAAGCCCAGAGCCTCGTCAGCCTGCTCAAAGACGGCCTTAGCCGAGTCAAAATTACGGTACAGGTCACGCCCCATGCCTACCCACTGGGCACCCTGCCCGGGAAAGACATAGGCTACCTTCATCGGTTCAGCCACAGTTCATCCTTTTCCACCTAGTTTAAAACGAAATAACCGAAAAGCAGCATTAACCCTGTTGCCCGTCATAGGTCACCCGGCGGCCTTTTTCTTGGGGCCTTTGACTTTGATGACCTCCCTGCCAGCATAGCTTCCACAAGTGGGACAAACATGGTGAGATAGCTTGGGACTATGGCACTGAGGGCAATAGTCCAGCGGGGGTAAGGCTAAACCAAAATGGCCACGCCTTTTACCCTGACGCGCCTTAGCATATTTTCGCTTGGGTAAAGCTCCCATAATCTATTCCGTTCCTTTCTCCTTACTTGCCAAGTCATCGCCAGCCAAGGTCAACTTGCTCAGCTCAGACCAGCGAGGGTCGGCTCCCTGAGGCGGACAGCTACAAGGTCCCAGATTAAGATTGCGACCACACTGAGGACATAACCCGGCACAATCTTCGCCACAAAGCGGTTTCATGGGAATAGCCAGTAAGGCACACTGACGTATCGCCTCAGTTAAATCAAGAACATGATGCTCATCTATAGTAAAACTGCCCGACTCCTCAGGGAGGGGCAATGAAGCACCACTGACGACATCGGTAGTAGGAAAATACTCCTCCTCAATATTTAGGGCTAGAGGGCAATCGTATAGGCTCAGGCAGCGGCTGCAGGTAAGTTCAACATCGGTATCCAGCACACCCTTAACTAAGATTCCCCGGTCAGTGCGCATCAAATTGACCTTGCCCTGAACCTGGCTACTGTTGCCATCACCGGTAATATCAATAATTCCGTTCACCTCATACTCACGTATTGACCCGATAGGCGATTTAAGCTGCTGGGATACATTTATCTGCATCACCCACCACCCCCACTCCAATAGAAGTTAGCTTATTATAGCCGGAGCCACACAGCGACTGTCAAGCTGAGAGAAACCGCCATATTTAGTCCCCTACCACTTTTTCTTCCTCAGTTCAAAGGCAATGGCGTTTCTCAGCACCTGATTGGCACCCTCGTAGATCTGGGTAATCTTGGCGTCTCTAAACATCTTCTCAATGGGGTAATCACGCATGTAACCAACGCCACCGAAAATCTGCATGGCGTCAGTGGTAACTCTCATCGCCACATCCGAGGCAAAGACCTTGGACATCGCCGACTCCCCGGTAAAATCCTTGGCCCCGCTATCTATCATCCTGGCGGTGGCATAGACCAACGCCCGGGCCGCTTCCACCTGCATAGCCATATCCGCCAGCATCTGCTGAACCGCCTGCTGGGCAATAATGGGGTGCCCAAATTGAACACGCTCCTTGGCATAGCCCACGGCTGCTTCCAGAGCCCCTTGAGCCAGCCCCATCGCCTGGGCGCCTAAACCGGGACGGGAGCGGTCTAAGAGCCTCATGGTCAGAATAAACCCCATCCCCTCCCGACCAATCAAATTCTCCTCGGGGACGAGACAATCTTCAAAAACTAGCTCTCTTGTTGAAGAAGCACGAATGCCCAGCTTCTTCTCTTTCCTGCCGAAGGTGAAGCCTGGCGTGTCCTTCTCCACCAGGAAAGCGCTGGCACCGCGAGGACCTTTTTCCTTGGCAGTGAGGGCAATAACGGTATATATCTCAGCGTCACCACCATTGGTGATAAACTGCTTGGTTCCGTTAAGGAGATAGCCTCCGCTGGTCCGCGTAGCCGTCGTCTTTATGCTACCGGCATCACTGCCGGCGGTGGCCTCGGTCAGGCCAAAGGCAGCCAATTTCCTGCCGCTGGCAATGTCAGGCAGGTATTTGCGCTTCTGCTCCTCAGTCCCATACTCCAATAGAGTGAATGTTCCCAGACCGCTGGCGGCATAGCTGACGGCTACCCCGCTGCACACCCGGCTTAGCTCTTCCACCACCAGACACAAATCAAGAATGCCACCACCCAACCCCCCATACTCTTCAGGAATATAGACGCCGAACAAGTCAGTATCAGCCAGGGTTTTCATTATCTCCCAAGGAAATTCTTCCTTTTCATCCAGCTCCGCCCTCACCGGCAATACCTTCTCTTCAGCAATGGTTCGCGTCAGAGCCTTGATTTCCTTTTGCTGCTCAGTTAAAAAATATTCCAAGACGCCCCTCCTGAGTGCACTTTTAAAAAGCTAAAACGAGCTTATTATAAGCAGAGCTCGCTACCTAGTCAAGGCTTGGGCCGCCTTGACATTAGCCCGAATCCAGTATTACAATCCTAGATGAACCTGGGAATAGGTTCTATTGTTGCTTTCTCCATATCTTTGTATACGCTACACTATGCCAACTTTAAATGTGTATCGATATGCTCCCAGGGTCGGTATAAGTTAAAGTGGTAGGAGGTGAATTCAATGACAGACAAGGCATATGTCCTAATCGAAACGGCAGTGGGCAGAAATAAGGAAGTGGCTACTGCTCTGAAAAAGCTAAAGGGGATAAAATCGGTTGATAGCGTAACTGGTCCCTATGATGTAATCGCTATAATAGAGGGAGAAAATCTAAACGATATTGGCGACCTGGTTACCGGAAAAATCCACCCCATCGCTGGCATTTCTAGAACCGTAACCTGCCTGGCAATACGAAGCACTTAAGCCCCCTTTATATTTCGGATTTCAAGGAGATGAATTAACACCGACCGCAGGAAGGGAGAAGCGAGTATGGATTTTAGGTTGAGTGAGGAGCAGGAGAAATTCAGGCAGGAAGTTAGCGGCTTTCTGGAAGAAGAAATAAAGCAAGGGCTGTGGCAGCCAAGCTGCGATGCCTGGATAATGGGCCACGACCCGGAGTTCACCAAAAGGGTAGCTAAGAAGGGCTGGATTGGTCTAACCTGGCCCCAGGAGCAGGGGGGGCAGGGGCGCTCCTATGTCGACCGGCTCATCTTGACTGAAGAGATGCTGCGCTACGGAGCCCCAGCCGCCTGCCATTGGTTCGCTGACCGTCAGATAGGTGGGGCCATCGTTCACTACGGCACCGATGAGCAGAAGAGGGAACTATTGCCCATTATTCTAAAGGGTGAGGCCTACGTCGGTCTGGGTATGAGTGAGCCCGACGCCGGCAGCGACCTCGCCTCGCTTAAGACCAAAGCCACCGAGGATGGCGACAGCTATATTATTGATGGCCAGAAGACATGGACCAGCGGGGGCAGCAAAATGAACTGGATCTACCTGGTGGCCAGAACCGACCCCGACGCCCCTAAACACCGAGGGATTAGCGAGTTCTTTTTCGAGACCAGCTTACCGGGGGTAAAAGTCCAACCGATAGTGGATATTACCGGCGGTGTGCACTTCAACGAGGTCTTCTTTGACGGGGTGCGTATTCCCTCAAAATGCCTCATTGGGGAGAAAAACAAGGGCTTTTACCAGATTCTGAACCAGCTTGACTACGAGAGAAGCGGCATGGAGCGACTGATGGCTAACTATCCCCTGTTTGCAGCCCTCATCCAATATACCAAGGAGACCAAGCGAAACGGGAAGCCGCTATCTGAAGACACGGTAGTTCGCGCCAAGCTGGCTCAACTCAAAATAGAGCTTGAGATTGGGCGGCTGCATATGTATAGGGTGGCCATGGTTATGGACGAGGGCCGGGCGCCTAACTGGGAATCGTCAATGTCCAAGGCCTACGGCACCGCCTTTGAACAGCGCCTGGCCAGCACCGCGATAGAGATTCTGGGACTCTACGGGCAGCTTTCGCCCCAATCCAAGTGGGTGCCGATGCAAGGCATGGCCTACCATTCTTACTTGTCATCTAAGGGCTATAGCCTCCAGGCTGGCACCTCAGAAATCTTGAAGAATATCCTGGCGTCAAGAAAGCTGGAGCTGCCCAGCCAATAATTAGCAGACTGATAGGAGGCAATGATGGATCTGGCTCTCTCTGAAGAACAGGAAATGTTAAAGACAATGGCTCGCGATTTTCTGACCGATAAGCTGCCCAAAACGACGGTCAAGGAGATAGAGGAGAGTGAGGAGGGCTACTCAGCGGAGTTATGGAAGGAAATGGCCGGGCTGGGCTGGACGGGGCTGGCCTTCCCCGAAAAGTACGGCGGCAGCGATATGAACTTCCTTGACCTGGCAGTACTACTGGAGGAAATGGGCAGGGCTTGCCTGCCCGGTCCCTACTTCTCCACGGTGGTGCTGGGGGGTCTGACCATTCTTGACATCGGAAGTGAGGAGCAGAAAGAGGAGTATCTGCCCAAGATAGCCAGCGGTGAGGCAATCTGCACTTTAGCCCTGACTGAAGCCAGCGCCAGTTACGATGCCGCTGCCATCGAGACTAAAGCCACCGCTGATAAGGACGGCTATATTATAAATGGCACCAAGCTCTTTGTCCCCGACGCTAATGTGGCCGATTATATGCTGGTGGTAGCCAGAAGCGATGAAAAATCTAAGGGTGAAGCGGGGATTAGCCTATTTATTGTCGATGGCAAAAGCCAGGGCATAAGCCATACCGTCTTGAAGACCATCGCCAATGACAAGCTGTGTGAGGTGGTCTTTGACCAGGTAAAGGTGCCCAAGGAGAATATCCTGGGAGAATTGAACCAGGGGTGGCCAGAGGTACAAAAGATAATCCAGCGGGCGGCAGTGGCTAAATGCTGCGAGATGGTGGGCTGTATTCAGCAGGCGCTGGATATGACCGTCGATTACGCCAAGGAAAGAAAGCAGTATGACCGCCCCATCGGCAGCTTCCAGGTTATCCAGCACTATTGCGCCGACATGGCCACCGATGTTGATGGCACCAGGCTTTCCGCCTACCAGGCTGCCTGGATGCTGAGCCAGGACCTTCCCTGCACCCAGGAGGTAGCCATTGCCAAGGCCTGGGCCGGCGAAGCCTGCCAGCGAGTTATGGCTCTGGCACACCAGATTCACGGTGCCATCGGCGTTACCATAGACCACGATTTGCAGTACTACACTAGGCGGGCTAAAGCGGCTGAGGTTAGCTTTGGTGACGCCAGTTTCTATCGAGAGATAGTGGCTCAAGAGATGGGGTTATAATTTAAGCCAGGGCTTCCAGCTTGGTGATTACTTCATCTATGGTCTGCTCAGCAGTGGAGGCTCCCGAAGTTATGCCTATATGATTCTTGCCCTGAAACCAGGCAGGGCTGATTTCTTCCGCCGTCTCGACCAGGTATGTTTTGGTAGCCGTAGAACATAACTCGGCAAGGCGATTGGTATTAGCACTGCTATGCCCCCCGATAACCAGCATCAAGTCCACTTTATTGGCTAGCTCCAGGGCTACTGCCTGCCGTTTTCTAATATCATGACATATGGTGTCAATAATGCGCAGCTCGGAGTCCCGGGTAAAGGCAGAGTCAATGAGCTTCTTGACAAATTCGGTAAAATTGGCTGGTATCTGGGTGGTCTGAGATAAAACGCCTAAACGGCGTGGTAAAGGGTCCAGCTTGGCGATAACCTTATCATCCAGGGTAGCCAGCCCCTTGCCATTAGCCCAACCAAGAACACCCTTAACCTCAGTATGGTCAGCATCACCATATATAATGACCAAAAAACCGGCTTGGGCTAACCTCCGGGCTGCAATCTGGAGGCGGTGAACGAAGGGGCAAGTGGTGTCAACTATGCCAATATGCCGAGCCTGAATCTCCTCCTCCGCTTTGGGGGCTATCCCGTGAGAACTGACTGCCACCACATCACCCTGAATATCACCTACACCCTGAGCCACCCTGACCCCAATCTTAGCTAGCCTTTGTAGCACCTGTTGGTTGTGAACCACCGCCCCCAGGGTTTCCACCCCACCACGCTCACCGGCAACCTTCTCTAAGATATCAATGGCTCGCCTAACCCCAAAGCAAAAACCTATTTCCCCGGTTTTTTCAATCTTCATGCCTTCGGGCTTCCTTGCCGGCATACTCCCCCCGATATTGTGGGGGGAGGAGTTCAGCTATACGCTCCATTATGAAATGGGTGTGCTCAGCCAGCTCGGCTTTGGTCAACTTACTATTCACCGGCGGTAGAGAGAAGGGCTTACCAATATTGACCGTTAGACGGGGGCGGCGCAACACCCAGCCTATTCCCCTAAGCCTTTCGGTGCCGGTAATGCCTACCGGAAGAATAGGGACACCACTACGGGCGGCTATCAGCGCCGATCCCGATAAAGCAAGCTGAAGTTGGGCGTTCTGGCTCCTTGTTGCCTCAGGGAACATAGCCAAAGCCATACCATCAGCTAACACCTTTTCTGATTGGCGTATTGCCTTCCTATCCAGTTTCCCTCTATGCACCGGGAAGGAACCAAGGCCACTAAGGAAGTAGCCTCGGGGCCGGAAGCGAAATATCTCTTCTTTAGCCATAAATATCACTTTCCTGCCCAGGCTAACCCCAATGACGGCCGGGTCGCCGGCATGAAGATGATTAGATACCACCAGCAGGGGGCCCTGGCGGGGGACATTTTCCTTGCCCTTGACCTGCCATCGGGTCAGGAGGAAAAGTAGCATCCTGGCTACCACTACAGCTACATAATAGAACCAACGCAATATTTTAACTCCACACAAAGGTAAACCAGCACTTATTATAACCTGAGATAAAGGGGAAGACAAACGGCGTCTTGATTAAACTTGCTTTTTATTCCATAATACCCCGTAGAAATATGCCAAAATTAACCATTGGTAAAATAAGGGGCCTGCAGCAGCTGGCCAACCCCGATGGCATCTTTACTATGTGCGCCATGGACCACCGTGGTTCATTACGCACTATGATTGATGAAGAGAACCCACAAGAGGTCGACTATGAAGAAATGGTCGAGCGCAAGCTAGAGCTGTGTTCCACCCTGGCGGAACATGCCAGTGCCGTACTGCTTGACCCCCTATTTGGTGCCGCCCAGTGTATTGGTCATGGCGTTTTACCCAAAACTACCGGGCTACTGGTCAGCATAGAAGCCTCGGGCTACGGTGGTGGCCGGGAATACCGCATAACCGAACTATTGGACGGGTGGAGTGTTGACAAGATTAAGCGAATGGGTGCCTCGGCAGCCAAGCTCCTGGTTTACTATCGTCCCGATTTAGTCGAGCTGGCAGGTAAACTGCTGGACATGGTCGATATGATTGCTATGGAATGTATAAAATATGACCTCCCCTTTGTCGTTGAGCCGTTGAGCTACCCTGTAGGCGCGGAGGTGAATAACCCCAAGCAGTTTGCCACGGTAAAAGAGCAGTTGGTGCTCAAAACAGCCCGGGATATTACTGCCTTACCCATAGATGTGCTTAAAGCTGAGTTTCCCGCCGACCTGCGCTATAAAAAGGACATACCTGAACTCGTCGACCTCTGCCGTCAGCTGGATAAGTCGTCACAGGTTCCGTGGGTGGTCTTAAGTGCCGGGGTAGACTTCGAGCTTTTTTGCCAACAGGTAGAAATCGCCTGCCAGGGTGGGGCTTCAGGCTTCCTCGGTGGCCGGGCTATGTGGCAAGAGGCAATGCATATCGATGACGCCAGGGAAAGGGTTAACTTCCTTTCCACGGTGGGGGTAGATAGGCTGAAAAGGCTAAACGAGATAACCGCTAAATACGCTGTGCCCTGGTATAAGAAGCTGGGACTGGCCAGCCATGAGCTAGCCTCTACCTCAGGAAGGTGGTACCAGGAATACTAAAATGAAAGAAGCTATTATTGCCACCATAACCATTAACCCCAGCCTGGACCAGCACATTACTGTGGATGGATTGGTGGTAGATGGGACTAACCGCTGGTCTAGGCTGCACCGCTATGCCGGGGGTAAGGGTATAGATGTGTCGCGGGCTGTCCACGAGATGGGGGGCAGGACCACCGCCTACGGCTTCATCGGTGGCACCATCGGCCGGGCGGTGGAGATATTGCTTGATGAAGAAGGAGTGGCCTTCAGCTTCAACCCCATCCAGCGGGAGACAAGGACTAATTTCATTATTACCGATAGCAAAAGCTCCCAGCAGACCAGAATAGACGCTCCCGGTCCCCACATTTCCAAGAGCGAGTTTGAAAGGTTCCGCAGGAAAATGATGCGGATTCGCCCCAGCCCGGATTTAATCGTGGCTGGCGGTAGTGCACCCCCGGGCATCCCCAGCGATGTCTATTACACCATAATTATGGAAGCTAAAACCTTCGGGGTGAGAACGATTTTTGACTCGGATGGCCAATGGCTAGCCGAGGGCGTGAAAGCTAAGCCCTACCTCATTAAGCCCAATGTTAGGGAAGCTGAGGAACTGCTCAACCGGCAGCTCCCCACCGAAGAGGCAATCATCCAGGCAGGGCTGGACCTGGTTAAGATGGGCGTTGAAATAGCGGTCATCTCCAGAGGCAAGGATGGCATCATTGCCACCACTAAGAAGGAGATTCTGAAGGTAGTGCCGCCTCCAGTAAAGGTGAAAAGCGCCGTGGGAGCCGGCGATTGCACTATTGCCGGTCTTGCCTTAAAGCTAGCCCATGAAGAGCCATTAGCCGAAGCCTGCCGATTGGCGGTGGCTATGGGGACAGCTGCCGTGCTAACCCCGGGCACGAAATTAGCCCACAGGGATGATGTGGAAAGACTGCTGCCCCAAATCAAGGTGGAGGATTTAACCAAAAGGCAGCAGACTAAAACAAGTGGTTAAGTTGACTTTGGTCTGCCTTTTTTGATATGCTGACTAAAACTGAATAGAGCTATTAGGGGTGCCCGAGCAAGAGCCAGGGCTTAAATGGAGGGCAAGTGCGGTGGAAATCCGCCACAGTCCCGCCTGCTGTGATTGAGGCTAAGACCTCATAAGTCAGAACATCAGCCCCTGAATGGTTTTCGCCTCCGCGGAGAAGGGGGGCAGATTACAGGTAATGAAATCCCCTTGTTCTGCAGACGAGGGGATTTTTTGTATCAATTAGCTAGCTGAGGGTTTGTCAAATTGAGACGCCGTAATAAGCTAATCTTGGTCTTGTCCCTGCTGGGAGCTATCTTGATAGCCGCCTTATTCCTGGCTAGCGCCTTTGGCGCAGTAGATATCTCTTTACCTGATATAGCGAAGATGACGCTTAATAAGTTGGCTATTTTTAATTTTCCATCGACATGGCAGGCGGCTGAGGAAACGATAATTTTCCAGATTAGGCTGCCTCGGGTAATCGGGGGGGCACTGGTGGGAGCGGCTCTGGCTACCGCTGGCGTGCTGTTTCAAGGGTTACTGCGTAATCCTATGGCTGACCCTTATATCATAGGCACCTCAGCCGGAGCGGCTCTGGGGGCTACCATTGCTATGTTATTGCCGATAAACCTGGCTTTCCTCGGCTTTGGCCTGGTGCCGATGGCTGCCTTTTGCGGTGCCCTGGCTACAGTGTTCCTGGTCTATAATCTGGCCCGGGTGGGGGGTAAGACGCCTATCATCAGTATGCTCCTGGCGGGAGTGGTCGCCAGTTCCTTCCTGGCCGCCATTATGGCACTGCTGATATCCGTAAGCGACCGCCTGCAGCTAAACCTGCACTCAGTTTACTCCTTCCTCCTGGGTCATATCTCGGTGACCGGCTGGGAGCAGATAGCGGTTATTAGCCCGCTGGTCATCGGTGGTATTATTATCGCCCGACTTTTTGCCTTCCGTCTGAATGCCTTTTCCCTGGGGGAGGAGGGGGCTGCCTACGTGGGTGTTGAGGTCGAGCGGGTTAAAGTGTTTATCCTGGCTTTGGGCTCCCTGCTTACCGCAGCCGCCGTTTCCATCAGCGGCTTGATTGGCTTCGTTGGGCTGGTGGTGCCCCATGCGGTACGGTTGAGCTTTGGGCCTGACCACCGATTTCTCCTGCCCGCTTCGGCATTAGCCGGAGGTGCCTTTGTCGTCATTGCCGACCTGCTAGCTCGCACCATCCTGGCTCCAGAGGAACTTCCGGTAGGGGTTATTACCGCCATTATTGGTGCTCCGTTCTTTATCTACCTGTTGAGGCGTACCAGGAAGGAGTATGCTTTCTGATGAATAGCCTAGAGATTAGCCAGGTTTACTTCTCCTACTCCGATGGGCTGGTGTTGCATGACATCGACCTTTCGGTTAAGGCTGGGGAGATGGTGGGACTGCTCGGCCCCAATGGCTCGGGCAAGACCACCCTGCTTAAGCTGGCCAGTGGCGTCCTCAAGCCGACTCAGGGGGAAATCAGGCTTGATGAATACAACTTGAGCACTTTAAGCCGAAAGTCTATCGCCCGTAAGGTGGCGGTGGTGCCACAGCAGTTTCATATACCCTTTGCCTTTACCATCGGCGAGGTGGTTATGCTGGGCAGGACCCCCTTCCTCAGGGCGCTGGTTGAGGAAGGTGAAGCCGACAAGCGAGTGGTCAATGATGCCCTGGAATTGGTTGGTATCAGCGAACTGGCGCCGCGGCGTTTTGACGAGCTGAGCGGAGGAGAAAGGCAGAAGGTTATCCTGGCTATGGCGCTGGCTCAGCAGCCTGAGCTTTTGCTCCTCGATGAGCCTACCGTGCATCTGGATATCGCCCACCAGATGGAAATCCTGGAGCTGGTGAGAGGTCTCAATACGGGGCAGGGGCTTACCGTTATTGCCGCTATGCATGACCTCAACCTGGCAGCACTCTACTTTGACCGCTTAATCCTGCTCAAGGAGGGGCGGGTTTGGGCTGATGGGACGCCGCATCAGGTTCTGACCGAGGTTAGTATAAGTGAGGTCTTTTCCGCCTCGGTTAGAGTGGAGCCGCACCCGCTAACCGGTGTTCCCCATATCGTGGTTATGCCCCGGGGAAATGCTATCAAGCGACAGTAACCTCCAGTGGACAGGACTAAGGGTAAGGGCTATAATCTCAAATAGTTATGGGTTCTGAACCTAAACTGAGTGTCCTCTTCACCAGTGATGAGATAGAAGCCGCCGTCAACCGGCTGGCGGCTGAAATCAGGCGGGATTACCTCAATAAAAACCCCATTTTGATAGCCGTTCTCAAGGGTTCCTTTATCTTCCTGGCTGACCTCATCCGGCGGCTTGACTTCCCATTGGAAATAGAGTTTGCCCAGCTCTCCAGCTACGAGCGGGGGACAGAGAGTTCGGGGAAGATTAAGGTGGTGCAGGATGTCCAATCCAATATTAAAGGGCGGCACGCTCTGGTCATCGAGGACATTATAGACACCGGTTTTACCGCCGCTTTTTTCTTAGACCATTTACGCCAGAAAAAGCCCGCCTCGCTGAAGCTCTGCTCGCTGACCGATAAGCCCTCGCGGACACAGGTCGAGGTCAATATTGATTACCTGGGGCTAACCGTTCCCGATAAGTTTATCGTCGGCTATGGTATAGATTGGGACGAGAAGTTCCGCAATCTCCCCGATATATATGTCTTAGAGCAATAAAGCTAGAGAGTCTTAAAGGGGCGAAGCCCTCATGGGGCGGGTGGGGAAAATAAGAGAGTTAAAGAGAGGCGAAGCCTCTTTTGGGCGGGTGGACAAAGAGTCTTAAGGGGGTAAAACCCCTATAGGGTGGGACAGGGTGGGAAGAAAGAGAACTGTTAAAAAGGGGGGTGGGGTCAATAAATAATCGCCTAATCCAGGTAGCCAAAGGGGAGCTTCCCGCTGACCTGCTCTTGGCTAACGCCAAAATAGTCAATGTCTTTAGCGGTGAGATTGAGCCGGGCAATGTAGCTATCTGCGGGGACAGGATAGCCGGGGTGGGGGACTACCGTCAGGGGAAAAAGGTCCTGGACTTGAGGGGCAAGCATATTGCCCCCGGTCTTATCAACGGGCATATTCACCCTGAGAGTTCTATGCTTGATATTGGTCAATATGCCCGGGCAGTAGTGCCCCACGGCACCACCACCTTGGTCACCGACCTTCACGAGATAGCCAACGTCTGCGGGCTGGAGGGCATAAGGTATGTGCTGAAATCTGCCCGCCGTTTGCCCTTTGACCTGTTCCTGATGGCTCCTTCCTGTGTACCCGCAACCCACCTTGAAACCTCAGGAGCCAGCCTCGGTCCAGAGGAAGTGCGTCAGGTTCTAAAGTGGAAGGACTGCATCGGGCTGGGGGAGGTAATGAATTTCCCCGGCGTTATCAATGGCGATGAGGCGGTGCTTAAGAAAATCGGTTTTGCCCGGGGGAAGATTATTGATGGCCATGCCCCCGGTGTCACCGGCAAAGACCTAAGCGCCTATATCGCCGCCGGCATTTATTCTGACCACGAGTCTGTTTCTCTGGATGAGGCTAAAGAGAAGCTGAGGCAGGGCATGTTTATCATGATTAGGGAAGGCTCCTCGGAGAAAAACCTGGAAGCCTTGCTGCCCCTGGTCACTGATAAGACCTACAAGAGGTGCATGTTTGTCGTCGATGACCGCACCTGTGTTGACCTGCTCAAGGATGGCGATATCGACGCTGTGGTGCGGAAGGCAATTCATCTCGGGCTCGAGCCGGTGCGGGCGATTCAGCTGGCTACCATCAATCCGGCACAGTATTTCCGGCGGGACCAGCTTGGAGCAGTAGCTCCGGGCTATATAGCCAATTTAATGGTGCTCGGTGATTTACCCCGCTTGCAGATTGACCTGGTTTTCTACCGGGGTCAGCTGGTAGCCAAAGAAGGGAAGCCGCTATTCCCCTCCCCCAAAGCCACCGGCAGAGGACTGACCAATACCGTGAATATAAAACCCTTCACTATAGAGGCATTAAGGCTCCCCGCTTCGGGGGAAACCATGCCCATTATTGAGATCGTCCCCGGTCAGATAATCACCCGGAAGAGGCTAGAGAAAACCAAGGCAACCCGTGGGGCTATTATGCCTGACACCGAGAGGGATATCCTGAAGCTGGTGGTGGTGGAGAGGCATAAGGCTAGCGGCAATATAGGGGTGGGGCTGGTTAGCGGGTTTGGCTTAAAGCGAGGGGCGCTGGCTTCTTCCATTGCCCACGATTCTCACAACATCATTGCCGTCGGCACCAGTGATGAGGATATATTTGCCGCCATTAAGGAGATTGAAAGGCAGCAAGGCGGTCTGGTGGCGGCTGCTCAGGGCAAGGTACTAGACAGCTTAGCCCTACCCGTTGCCGGACTGCTATCCGATGAACCACTGGAGGTAGTAGTCAGTAAACTGGAGGGACTGGAGAAAATAGCTACTGAATTGGGAACAAGGCTATCCTCACCCTTGGCCACTCTCTCCTTCCTGGCTCTGCCGGTCATTCCTGAAATCAGGCTCACCGACCGGGGAGTGGTAGAAGTATAGCTAACAAGAGGGGCTTAGTAGCTTATTAAATACTCCAGCAAGGAAACCCTTTTATAGCTTGTTACGGTTCGCGTCTTTAGTACAGACACCTCTTCGGGGACATATCTTTCCTTGGTAACCTCACCATACTCTATTACCGGTTGATACTTGGTAACCTCTACCTCTCTATATGTCGGGTTGGCCTTTGTCGGAGCCGAAATAGAATAGGTAAAAGAATACAAGGTTTTCAAAGGCAAATCGTAATATGCTATGACCTTTTGCGTGTTGCCTGCCTCTATATATTTCGACCCAGATATGATGGTGGTTACGTCTCCTTGTAATGTTATAAGGAATTCCGCGGTAAAAATGCCGCCTATTACGTCTGTGTTCTCGATATATAATTCAACACTGCACGCTGGACTACCATCAGATTCAAAATAATTGTAACCCCGTCCACTAATTACTGAATAGTCAATTGGAATATACTCCTGGCAGGGCTCCTCTTCACAGGAGATTTCGATCTCCGTATAGGGCTCCATGACGGTATAAGGTTCCTCCACGGTATAGCTTTCTCTGACATAATAGGTCTCTGTAACCGAGTACATCTCTTCAACCACGTAAGATACCCGCATGATAGGCACAAATGAGAAAACGAGTAAAAGGAATACCGCTGAAGCTAAGCCTATAGCTAGCGCTTTCCCCTTTTTGGTCAACTTCTTCCACTTTTCAGTCAACTTATTCCCCACATCTTCTGCCTAAGCATTATGATGATATTCCTATTAACTAATGGGTGTCAAGAAACTACAATAGTGTTAAGCAATATGCTAAACTATTAACTAACTTTTTATATGGGGAAGTGTCGGAATTGGCAGACGAGCATGATTTAGGATCATGTGCCGCAAGGCGTGGGGGTTCAAATCCCCCCTTCCCCACCACCAATCATCTGCCTCATCCCACTACAGCCGTGAATTGGGGGAAATTAACCCTTTTTATAAAAAATAGTCCCAAAAGGTATTGACAAAAATTAGAGTTCGTGGTATCATATAAGTTTGTAATTATGCCACTCAGGTTTTCACCCTATTATACCCCTTCATTAACCACTGGTTTGACTTAAGGTTAGTGCTGCATTGTGTGAAATTTTGCCCACTTTTTTATGAGTAGGACATAGAGACGATTTATGTTGCCAACCAACATTGAACAGAAAGTGCCTCCTATTGCCAGAAAGTCTTACGCCAGATTGCCCCAGGTATTAGAGGTACCCAATCTGATTAAGGTCCAAACTGATTCATTCCGCTGGTTTCAGGAAAAGGGGCTAAGGCAGCTACTAGCGGAGATATCTCCTATTGAGGACTTCACCGGCAACCGACTGGCGCTTAGCTTCATAGACTACGAATTCCGCGAGCCCCATCACACCGAGCAGGAGTGCCATCAAAGAGACCTGACCTACGCCGCCCCTCTTTATGTCAGGACACAACTATTGGTCAAGGAAACCGGGGAAATCAAGGAGCAGGAACTATTTTTCGGTGATATTCCCCTGATGACCGCTGAAGGCACCTTTATCACCAGTGGTGCCGAAAGGGTAGCCGTAAGCCAGTTACTCCGTTCTCCGGGTGTCTATTTCACCCTGGAAGAAGATGCCAACAGTGGCCGCCAATTGTGCCATGCCAAGCTAATCCCTACCCGCGGGGCCTGGCTTGAGTTTGAGACCAGCAATCGGGATGTAATCTCAGCCAAGATAAACGGCAAACGCAAGATACCCATTACCACTCTGATGCGGGCTATCGGTTATGGTAGTGAGGAACAGCTAATTGAGCTATTCGCCGACGAGGATACCTCCCCAGAGCACCAATTTATGCGCTCCACTGCGGAGCGCGAGCCTTTAGTCAGGGATGAGCCTGAGGCTTTGCTCGATATCTATAGAAGGTTGCGCCCCGGGGACCCACCTAATATCGAAAATGCTAAGAAACTGTTAAAGAATCTATTCTTTGACCCCATGCGCTATGACCTGGGAGGAGTAGGCCGCTATAAGCTTAATAAGCGATTGCGGCTGGAAGATAAAGTCCCGGAAAGTCAGCGGGCGCTAACCAAGGAAGATATCGTCGAGATAGTAAGACGCATTATTATGATTAATAATGGCAGAGATAACCCCGACGATATTGACCATCTGGGAAATCGCCGCGTGCGCACCGTGGGTGAGCTGATTCAAAACCAGTTCCGCATTGGGCTACTGCGCCTGCAGCGAGTGGTTAGGGAGCGAATGAGTATCATCAGTGCCGATGTAGTGACTCCCAGCGTTCTGGTCAACATCCGCCCGGTAGTGGCTGCGGTCAGGGAGTTCTTCGGTGGCTCACAGCTATCACAATTTATGGACCAGACTAATCCCTTGGCTGAGCTAACCCATAAGCGCCGCTTGTCAGCCATGGGGCCAGGGGGGCTATCTCGAGAGCGAGCCGGGTTTGAGGTCCGCGATGTCCACTTCTCCCACTACGGTCGAATCTGCCCCATCGAGACTCCAGAGGGACCTAATATTGGTCTTATCGGCTCTTTAGCTACCTATGGACGGATTAACCCGTATGGCTTCATCGAGACCCCATACCGCAAGGTTATTTCCGAGGTGAACAATACCTATGACGAGCTGGAGGGCAGGACGACCCAGGAGGCAGTGCGTGACAAGGGCAAAACCATAGTCGCCGCCAAGCATATCATAACCCCCCAGCAGGCTACCAGGCTATCTAAGCTACCTCCCAGAAAGATAAAGGTGGCGCCTTTTGTCTCTGATGAAATCGTCTATATGACGGCAGATAAAGAGGATGAATATATTATCGCTCAGGCTAATGCCCGACTTGATGAGAAGAACCAATTCGTCGATGAAAGGGTTGAGGCTAGATTAGGCGACCGCTATCTACTGGAAGGGCGTGACCGAATAGAGTTCACCGACGTATCACCCAAGCAGATAGTTAGCATAGCCACCTCGCTGATACCCTTCCTGGAGCATAATGATGCTAATCGTGCCCTGATGGGGTCTAATATGCAACGGCAGGCGGTACCTCTGATTTGCCCTGAGGCACCGGTGGTAGCTACCGGTATGGAAGTAGAAGTGGCCAAGTACAGCGGGCAGGTCATCTTCGCCCGAAACGCCGGGGTGGTTACCTCGGTTACCAGCTCGCAGATTGTGGTCACCACGGATAACGGCAATCAGGACATATACCCGTTAATGAAATTTGTGCGCACCAATCAGGGGACCTGTATCAGCCAGCAACCTATAGTAAGCAAGGGAAGCCGGGCGGAGCCGGGACAGGTCCTGGCCGATAGCTCATCTACTGAATATGGGGAATTGGCTTTGGGACAGAATGTGACCTGCGCCTTTATGAGCTGGGAAGGCTACAACTTTGAGGACGCTATTATCATCAGTAGCCGCCTGGTGGAGCAGGACAAGTTCGCCTCCATCCACATTGAGAAGCATGAGATAGAAGCCCGGGATACCAAGCTGGGACCGGAAGAAATCACCAGGGATATACCTAATGTCGGCGAGGAAAGCCTGCGCGAGCTGGACGAAAATGGCATTGTTCGCATTGGGGCTGAGGTGGGACCGGACGATATATTGGTGGGCAAGATTACCCCCAAAGGGGAGACCGAGCTATCAGCCGAGGAGAAACTGCTTAGGGCTATCTTCGGGGAGAAAGCCCGGGAGGTGAAGGATACCTCCCTGCGCGTGCCTCATGGTGAGTGGGGCAAGGTGATTAATGTCAGGGTCTTCTCCCGCCCCAATGATGAACTGCCGGCCGGGGTTAATCAATGGGTTCAGGTCTGGATTGCCCAGAAGCGAAGAGTCTCGGTAGGAGATAAGTTAGCCGGCAGGCACGGTAACAAGGGGGTCATCTCCCTCATCGCGCCGGCTGAGGATATGCCCTTCCTCCCCGATGGCACTCCGGTAGATATTATCCTTAACCCCATAGGTGTCCCGTCACGGATGAATCTGGGGCAGGTTCTGGAAACCCACCTAGGATGGGCTGCCCAGTTGCTGGGCTTCAAGGTACTTACCCCGGTTTTTGATGGCGCCAGTGATACTGACATTGAGGACGCTCTGGCCAGAGCCTGGATAGCTCAAAGAGCTGGAGCCATCGACCTTAACCCCAGCGATGACCACCCCACCCTGCAACTGGAGAAGGCTAAGGCATGGCTGGAAAGCCAGGGCTATGATGGGGATAGGGTGTTCGGCGATGACCATCCCGGGGAGGCCAAGGAGGTTTGCCTGCGCCTGTGGCTTGAAGACCTGGGCATAGCCAGCCGAGACCTCGACCAACAGCAATTGGAGCAAGCTGTGGAGAGAGCAAAGACGGAACGGAACCTCCCCCCACCTACCACGGGGAAGGCAGTACTCCGCAACGGACGAACTGGTCAGCCCTTTGACCAGCCGGTAACGGTGGGCAATATCTATTTGATGAAGCTAATCCACCTGGTTGAGGATAAGGTTCACGCCCGCTCTACCGGACCCTACTCCTTGATTACCCAACAGCCCTTGGGCGGTAAGGCCCAATTCGGCGGCCAGCGCTTTGGCGAAATGGAGGTCTGGGCACTGGAAGCCTACGGCGCTGCCCACATCCTTCAAGAAATCCTGACCATTAAGTCAGACGATGTGGCCGGTCGAGCTAAAACCTATGAGGCTATAGTTAAGAATGAGGATATTCTGCAACCTGGTGTGCCAGAATCATTTAAGGTTTTGGTTAAGGAACTGCAAAGCCTGGGGCTGGCCATCGAGGTAATTAATGAAGAGGAAAAGGCGGCACCAGCCGAGGAGGTTAAAAAAGTCCCCGAGCTAGAGGCAGTGCCTAAGGCTGCTGAGGAAACTGCTGAAGCCCCTAAACTGGAGGCAGAGCCTGAGGCTGCCGAGGAAACTGCTGAAGCCCCTAAACTGGAGGCAGAGCCTGAGGCTGCCGAAGAGGTCGCCGAAGCCCCTAAAGCAGAGGCGGAGATTACTGAGGAAACTGCTGAGCAAGAGGTAGAAAAGAAAGATGCTTGAAGTTAACGATTTTGATGCTATTCGTATCTCACTGGCTTCACCAGAGCAGATTAGGAGCTGGTCATACGGAGAGGTGACCAAGCCAGAGACGGTCAACTACCGCACCCTGAAGCCGGAAAGAGACGGGCTCTTCTGTGAGCGAATCTTTGGCCCCACCAAGGACTTCGAATGTTATTGTGGTAAGTACAAGAGGATACGCTATAAGGGGGTTATCTGCGATAAGTGTGGTGTCGAGGTCGCCCGGGCTAAGGTTAGAAGAGAGCGCATGGGGCATATTGAGCTGGCCTGCCCGGTGAGTCATATCTGGTTTGCTAAAGGGATACCCAGCCGAATAGGATTACTGCTTGACTTATCCCCTCGGAGCCTGGAGCGTGTCCTCTACTTCTCCCATTACATCATTACCTCCATAGACGAGGAGGCACGCCAGGAAGCAGTTAAGCAACTGGAGGAGAACAGCTCCCAACAGATAGATGAAAAACAGAGCGAGCTGGAGGCTAAAGTTGCGGAGAGGGAGGCGGAGAAGGCAAAAGTAGAGGAGATAAACCAGCTGCGGCAAAGCTCTGCCGAGGAAAAAGCGCAGCTTGAGGAGAAGCTTTCTGCCGATGTGGAACAGCTAAAGGACTTGCGGGAAGGTGCTCTGCTCACCGAGAACCAATATCAGGAGCTGAAGCAAAAATATGGTCCAGTTTTCAGCGCCGGCATGGGAGCCGAGGCTATCATGCAGTTACTCAAGGACGTCAACCTGGATGAAATACGTAATGAGCTAATCCAGGAAACCCGCTCGGCTTCGGGTCAACGCCGCCGAAAGGCGGCTAAGCAACTCCAGGTAGTGGAGGCTTTCCGCCGCAGTGGTAATAAGCCGGAGTGGATGATTTTAACCGTGCTGCCCGTCCTCCCGCCTGACCTTCGGCCTATGGTTCAGCTGGACGGGGGCCGGTTTGCCACCAGCGACCTTAATGACCTCTATCGGCGGGTGATTAACCGCAATAACCGCCTGCGCCACCTGCTGGAAATAGAGGCACCAGAGGTTATCATCCGCAACGAGAAGAGAATGCTCCAGGAAGCAGTCGATTCCCTTATCGATAATGGCCGCAGAGGACGAGCGGTCTCAGTTAGCGGTAACCATAAACTTAAGTCACTCTCCGATATGCTGCGGGGCAAACAAGGGCGCTTCCGCCAGAATTTGCTGGGCAAGCGGGTCGACTACAGCGGACGCTCGGTTATCGTGGTTGGTCCCGAGCTGAAGCTACACCAATGTGGACTGCCCCGACGGATGGCGGTGGAGCTATTTAAGCCCTTTATTATGCGCCGACTGGTGGAGCAAGGGCTGGCCCACAACATCAAGAGTGCCCGCCGACTGGTGGAGAGAAACAAGCCCGAGGTTTATGACATACTGGAGGAGGTGGTCAAGGAGCAGCCGGTTTTGCTTAACCGGGCTCCCACCCTGCACCGACTCAGCATTCAGGCCTTTGAGCCGGTGCTCATCAATGGTAGTGCTATCCAGATACATCCCCTGGTATGCTCTGCCTTCAATGCTGATTTTGATGGCGACCAGATGGCAGTTCATATTCCCCTATCTAAAGCTGCGGTCAAGGGAGCCAGGGAAATCATGCTCAGCATCCATAATATGCTGCTGCCCAGCTCTGGTGAGCCAATAGTAACCCCTACCCTGGACATGGTCCTTGGTTGCTATTACCTGACCACTGTCATGCCCGGAGCCAAAGGCGAAGGCTCAATCTTGGGTAGTTTTGAGGAGGCAAAGCTGGCCTATGAACTGGAACATATTGACCTCAGAGCCGAGATTGAGGTCAGGAAGCAACAGGAAAACGGAAAGAGGATTAAGACCAGCGTGGGGCGTATCATCTTTAACGATGTTTTGCCCCCTGAGCTAGGCTTCTATAATGAGTCCATCGATAAGGCGACCTTAAAGCAAATAGTAACTGATTCCTATAAGCTGCTAAGTAACGAAGATACCGCTAGAGTGTTGGACAGCATCAAACAGCTGGGCTTCCACTACGCCACCAAATCGGGAACTACTATTGCTATGGGTGATATTGAAGTTCCCCAGAGCAAGCCCAAGCTACTGGAAGAGGCCGGGGAGAGGGTGAACATTATTGAAAACCAGTATAACCGGGGCTTAATCACCGAGGATGAAAAGTATAATAACACCATAGGGGTATGGATGGAAACTACCGACAAGATTACCGATATCATCTCCCACACCCTTGACCGCTATGGTGGCATTTACATGATGGCAACATCAGGGGCCAAGGGTAATATTTCCCAGATCAGGCAGATGGCCGGTATGCGGGGATTGATGACCGACCCCTCGGGTAAAATAATAGACTTCCCCATTAAGTCAGGTCTCCGTGAGGGCTTGAGCGTTCTGGAATACTTCATCTCTACCCACGGTGCCAGAAAGGGACTGGCCGATACCGCTTTGAGGACTTCAGACAGCGGCTATCTCACCCGACGCCTCATTGATGTCGCCCAGGATGTTATCACCCGGGAAGAGGACTGCGGCACTACCGATGGCATGTGGCTATCTGATCCTGAAGAAAAGGAACTGCTGCCAACATTTGCTGAACGAATAATCGGCCGGCTGGCGGCCAGTAAAATAGTTAAACCCAAAACTAAGAAAATCATTGTTGACCGAAATGAGGAAATTGACGAAGAGAAGGCGAAGGAAATTATTGCCGCCGGTATAAGCACGGTTCACGTCCGCTCTCCCCTCAGCTGCCGCTCCCGACACGGTGCCTGCCAGCGGTGCTATGGCCGAGACCTCGCCCGGGGGCATCTGGTTGACCCCAATACGGCGGTAGGCATAATTGCCGCCCAGAGCATCGGCGAGCCAGGCACTCAGCTGACTCTACGCACCTTCCATACTGGAGGGGTGGTGGGGCTGGATATCACCAGCGGTCTGCCCCGAGTGGAAGAACTCTTTGAGGCCAGACCACCTAAGGGTCAAGCCATTATCTCAGAAATAGACGGGGTGGCTGAGGTGGTTCAGAATGAGGGGGCGAAGGTAATAAATGTCACCAGCTCCGGGGTTTACCGTGATGAATATTCACTGCCCTCCGGCTGGAAGGTTATGGTAAAACAGGGGCAATTGGTGGATATAGGAGCCGAGTTAGCTGGCCCAACTGAGGCTAAAGCTAAATCAAAGAAGAAAGCAGCCCTAGCCACTGAAACTAAACCTATCCTGGCCCGTGTCGCCGGAGAGATAGCTATTGAAGGCAAAAAGCTATTTATTAGCTACATGGAGGAGGAACAGCAGGAGTACGCCGTTCCCGCCAGTGCCCATATCCGGGTTAAAACCGGGGAGAAGGTCAAGGCGGGGCAGCGACTTACCGAGGGCTCTATCAACCCGCAGGATATCCTGCATATTCTGGGTAAGGAGGCAACCCAGCAATACCTGGTAGATGAGGTGCAAAAGGTATATCGCTCCCAGGGGGTGAACATCAACGACAAGCATATTGAGGTTATCGTCCACCGTATGCTGTCCAAGGTTCGCATTGACTCCTCAGGTGACACCGATCTGGTGCCCGGGGAGCTGATAGACATGTTCCGCTATGAGGATATTAACGCCAAGGTACTGGCTGAAGGGGGTGAGCCAGCCACCGCCCTCTCGGTACTCATGGGTATAACCAGGGCTTCGCTGAATACCGATAGCTGGTTAGCCGCCGCCTCCTTCCAGGAGACCACCAGAGTGCTCACTGAAGCTGCGGTCAAAGGCCAGATTGATAGGCTGGTTGGGCTAAAAGAGAATGTGATTATCGGTAAGCTGATTCCAGCTTACTACCCGATTCATGAAGAGGCACCGCCTCCGGAAGCCGAGGAAACCGAGGAGGTGCCAAGTTGGGTAGTCGGGGAGATGCCAAGCGCAGCCGCAGAGGTGGAGACGCCAAGTGAGCTGCCAAGCCTGTTAGCCGGGGAAACTGAGAAGACGCCAAGTGAGTTGCCAAGCTTGACCGCCGGCGAAGAGCAGGAAGAGACAACCAGCTAAGTATCTGCTACCAAAGCTGATTGGCTTTAATATTAAGAGTCGCCCTCTTTTAGTTTGGGCGACTTTCCATTTTATGCCGGCTAAGATGTGTTATAATAGGCTAACTTAGCAGGGGGTATTAAAAAAATAGACCGCATTATATCAGGTAAGCCCAAAGCTGAGGATGTAACCCTTGACAGTAGCCTCCGACCCCGACATTTTGCTGAATTTATCGGGCAGGATAAGATTAAGGAAAATCTGAGGATAGCTATTACTGCGGCTAAGGGCAGGGGCGAGGCGCTGGACCATGTTCTACTTTATGGTCCACCCGGCCTGGGCAAGACCACCCTGGCTTATATCATCGCCGCTGAGATGGGGGTTAACATCAGGATTACCTCGGGTCCAGCAGTGGAGCGCACCGGAGACCTGGCCGCTATCCTGACCAACCTCCGCAGCCACGATGTACTGTTTATCGATGAAATCCACCGCCTGAGTCGGGCAGTGGAAGAGGTATTATACCCGGCTATGGAGGACTTCGCCCTGGACATTATCATCGGCAAGGGGCCCGGAGCCAGGAGCCTGAGGCTAAGCCTGCCTGCCTTTACCCTGATTGGTGCCACCACCCGCTTCGCTCTGCTCAGCCCCCCCTTGAGAGACCGATTTGGCGCCGTTTACCGCCTCGATTTCTATGACCAGGCGTCGATAGAGACCATTCTTGAGCGCTCGAGCCGCATTCTCCAGGTAAAAGCGGAAGCCGGAGGGCTAAAGGAAATAGCCCGCCGGGCCAGGGGCACACCCCGGGTGGCTAACCGACTGCTTAAGCGAGTCAGAGACTATGCCCAGGTGATGGCCGAAGGTGTAGCCACCAAACCGGTGGCCGTTGAGGCACTATCCAAGCTTGAAGTAGACGAAATAGGTCTGGATGAGATAGACCATAAGGTGCTCCGTACCATCGTTGAGAAGTTCAACGGGGGGCCGGTGGGACTGGAAACCATCGCTGCCTCTATCAGCGAGGAGGCAGATACTATCATGGATGTCTATGAGCCTTACCTGCTGCAACTGGGCTTTCTGGAGCGCACCCCGAGAGGCAGGCTAGCCACACCACTTGCCTATGAGCACCTGGGCTTGCCCTACAATAAGGAAAAACCTCCTCAGCCAACCTTGTGGGAAGGATAATTTATCTACCTCACCCCCCACTTTGAAACCATCTTTTTCTCACACCAATAAATTTTTATGAAATAATGTAACAAATACTTGACAAAGTGTTATTAGTATGTTACAATATGTCTTGTGTAGAGTACTTATACACCCTTGAGAAAATAATTAAATAGAAAAGGGGGACAAAATTATGGCACCACTGCAAAAACGTGCCTGGTACGGTCTGGCGATAGGAGCTGTCTTTGCCATTGCCCTATTGCTTGTTTTCATTATTAAGGGAAACGTCACTACCTTTGAGGAAGACCTGGGATTCAGAGTGATTGTATACGCGCTATGGGTTGGAGGGCTTGTAGCCTACCTGATAGTGATGAACCTGACCCTCCGCAAACCCGGTCAGATTGACGAACGGGACAGGCAGATAATGAACCGGGCACCAAAGACACAATTAGTAGCGGTCATATTTTCGCTGGCAGCCTGGAGCATAGCGCTAACCGAGGTTTACTGGGAGTCGGGACAGATACCGGTTGTGTTCCCCACCCTTATGCTCATATCCATCCTCATTGTCAGTACGCTGGCTCAGTCTATCGGCATCCTGATTGGCTATTGGAGAGCGAACAGATATGGCTAACGCCAAGATAAAAAACCGCATCAGAAGACTGCGCTTTGACCACGATGAAATGACCCAAGAGGAATTGGCCAGCCGCGTCGGCTGCACCCGGCAGACTATCATCGCCCTGGAGCAGGGAAAATACGTGCCGTCTATTGAGCTGGCTTTCAGGATTGCGAGAGCTTTTGGGGTAACGCTAGAGGAGGTCTTCCAATACGAGGAGTAAAGCAGGTAAAGATATAAATCATACCCTCACACTCTAGCCTTGATAAATAACCCCTGATAAAGCTAAGATTATAAAGTGAAGTCGCTCCTAGTCCATAGTTGCTGCGCCCACTGCGCCGCCTATACCGCCAGCTACTGGCGGCAGCAGGGATACGCTGTTAGCGCTTTCTGGTATAACCCCAATATCCACCCTTATATGGAGCACCAGCACCGCCTGGAGGCAATGCAGTCCCTGGCTATAACAATGAACCTGCCCTTGATAACAAATGAGGGTTATGACATCATTGATTACTTCCGTCAGGTAGTGGGGCATGAATCCGAGCGCTGCCAGTATTGCTTTAAGCTCCGCCTGGCCAAAACGGCGGAGACCGCTAAAGCGATGGGCTTTGACGCCTTCACCACCACCCTTCTCATCAGCCCCCAGCAGAAGCACGAGCTGATTCAAGAGATTGGCCATGAACTGGCTGGGGAAAAGAGTATAGATTTCCTCTACGCCGACCTCAGGAAGCGCTACTCGGATAGCCGCCGCATGACCAAGCCTATGGGTCTCCACCGCCAGCAGTACTGCGGCTGCGTTTATAGTGAGTGGGAACGCTATGCCGAGAGTTAGGCTGCTGGTAATCGTCGTCCTCTTGCTCCTGCCGATATGTGGTTGCACCTCGCCGCCCGATACGGCATTGGTTACTCAGGTAATCGATGGCGATACCATCGTTATTGAGGGGGGCTACCGGGTAAGATACATCGGCATTGATACCCCGGAAATTCACCCCGAACTGGAACCATTTGGTATGGAGGCGCTTGAGGCTAACCAGGAGCTGGTAGAGGGTAAGATAGTCCGCCTGGAGCGGGACGTCTCTCAGACCGATAAGTATGGCCGGCTGCTGCGCTATGTATATGTAGACGGTATTTTAGTCAATGCCGAGCTGGTAAGGCTGGGGCTGGCTGAGGCCAAAGCCTATCCCCCCGATACCAGATACCAGGAAGATTTAGAGCAATTAGAGGGAGAAGCCAGAGAGGCAGGCTGGGGGATGTGGGCAAAATAAAGGGAGCCTCGGAACGAGGCTCCCCCCTGATATTAGACGTAACCAACGGCAGGCTCAACCACCCGTGGAATACACTACCACCGTCTTGGCCAGCATATTATCACTGTCATATCTGAGGAAACACCCTCTATAGTGCCGCTGACACTAGCTTAGTCGGTCGGCGTTACAATCAGCACCCTCTGCGCCAGGTTATCCCCATCGGCTAACCGGACCACTACCATGTCGCCAACGGCAATGTCACCGAATTCAGCCCCTCCGCCAAAGGCACAGAAACACCTCAGCCAGAGGGAGCCAGACTGTAATGCATCCTCTGCATTCTCTGTTTGAGATATCTGGTTTTGGAGCCTGGCTTGATTCCGGGCTGAAGCTCTCTCCCTTACCCGGTTTTGAAGCCCCGACCCCTCGCCATCTCCGGCTTGAGCTTGTAGCTCTTCCTGGTTTTGCAGCCTGAATTGCAGCCGGTGCTGAATCGAAGCCACAATCCGCCCCAGCATAGACATTCTGTAGTACTTGGTATTGTCATCTACTGATATGGTAAGCTCCTGCTCCCCAGACTGGATAACAAATTCCTGGTCACCAACACTGAGTACTTTGCCTTTTACCACCTTACCCTGAGAATCATCAGCCCAAGAAGGGGATGCCAGAGCGGGAAGGGTTAGGCCTAGAACCAGAGCGAGGGCCACTACCGAGGCTCCAGCTATCTTTAGAACCTTCGACATTCTACCCTGACCTCCTGTAATTTGGTCTTTCTTCCGGTGGTTAAAATCACCCAAAGAATGGCTAACAGCTTGTTCATCGCTAACCTCCGTTTAAAGATTTCTTCTCTAGTCCACGATGTCATAGATTACCTGAACGGTAAGGCTGAGCTCAATCTCCCCAGGGCTGATTGGTGTCGGAGGCGCTGCTGATTCCATCCCCGCGTCTCTATATATTACGGGAGGATATAGGACGCCCTCAGAGATATAGGTGGGCTTACCCAGCTCAACTCCAGCCAGCTCTGCCAGTTGCTCTGCCTTGGCTTTGGCATCAGCCACTGCCTCTTCCCGTGCTTCTTCATAATAGGCTGTGGGGTCATCTACAGAAAAGCTTATGTTATTGATGCGTGTGTAGTCTCCACCAGCAGCGGCTACAGCATCGATAATAGAACCGGCCTCATCTATCTCCCTTATCTTGGCCGTTACCATATTGGTTACCCGGTAGCCAATCACAATCTCCTCTTCCTCATCTCTATCCCACCTGGTTACCTGAGTAATGCTGAAATACTGGGTTTGAATGTCATCCTCATCCACGCCATTGTCAGTCAGGGCGGTCATTACATCATTCATGGCTTCCGCTGCCTGGGACTGAGCCTCAGCCACAGTGTCGGCTTGAGCCTCAATGCCCAACCACAGGGTGGCAATGTCAGGGGTGGCAGTAACCTCCCCTGTGCCGCTGACCCAAATCCCTTCCTGCTGGCTATCTAGGTCTACCGCTCCTATGGTGGTAGGGCCAGCAGTGCAGCCGCCAAAGCCGACCACGGCTAGCACCAACACCAGACTTATAGCCACCAGCCAACTCTTTTTCATTTTTTACCTCCTACTGAAGATTTCTTTCTTGTTGTCTGCAAAACTCTATTTAACAACCACGGTTAGGTTGAATGTCCACTCCCCCTTCTCACCCCCTTCCCAAGGTCGACTATATTCCAAGGATATAATGCTTGTGCCCTGCTTGAGTGCCTGGAAAGTCCATATTCCCTGACCTGGGGTACCGGGAGGAGGAGGTTCACCTTCAGGACCGACAAACTTGTAGTCTATCTGCTGTAATACGCTTTGGTCACTTATTTGCGCTGACTCCCACTCAAAGCCTGTCGACGGGTTGGAGCACAAGGTTACGGTGAATGAATCGCCAACTGCGACGTCTACTTCCTGACTGATATGATTTTGCTCATAAAATTCATCGCAGGAAATCTCTACCGATGCTTGCTTTGGGGAGCAAGCAAAGAGGCAGAGCGAGAGGGCAACCATGAGACAAGTGAGACAGGTTAGGCTTAGCTTTGATTTCACCATTAATTCCTACCTCCGAGTTTATTATTCCACTAATATATAACGAAAAAGTCGCCCATTGGTTAGTGGCGGCCGGGGGCAATTTTGAGCCAAGAGTTTCGGGCTAGTCTAAAGCCTCGAGGGCTTCCTGATAGCCAGCTACCGAGACCGTAATCGCCCGGCGTAGGGCAGGTTTCATCGACGCTGGCGCTTCCTCCAGTATAGCCAGTAGCGCCGCCTGGTTTTCGGCAGCACGATTCGCCACTTTCATCCTGAGTTCAAACCGGCCGTTGGCTCCGGCACCGACATCTTTGTTACCCCAAGCCTCTCCTGGTGCCGAAGCCTCTTCATCTGGTGACGGTGCCAGTACCATGGCTTCGCCATCCCCCCCCAGGGCTGAGACTAGAACTGCCAGCATTTCTAGACGCTCGTTCAAGCGCTGGGTGGTTAACTCTACTTGATGGGCGTCGCCTTTACCGGCCATATAGATTATTTCTGCCACCCTCCTATCCACCAACTCAGCACACAGCCTTGCCTTACCTATCTCAGAGGGGGTTAGCATTAACTGCGCCTCCTCTGTAGCCAGCTTCACCGAATAGAGAGGGCTATCGGGCATACTGTTACTAGCCACTACCACCGTGCCTCCCCCAGCCAGCAGCAAGACCAGAACTATAGTCACTACCGTTGCCCACCGTGGCAGCCAGCCAAAGAAGGGGCGACTTCTGCGGGAGGCTGTCTCCTGAAGCGCTGAGCGAAACTGGTATCTGGCTTTGGCTTTAAACTCAGCTCGGGGCTGAATAGTGGACGCCTCCTTAGCCTCCAGAGCCGTCTGCAGCAACGGCTCAAGTTCGGCTGCCTGCTCAGGATAGCGCTGAAGACACTGCTCTATAGTCTCGCCCTCAACCAGCAGTCTTTCCAGACATTCATCCAGGATATTGTCAAATTCTTTATCTGTGTTCATTTTCCGTCACCAACAGTGCCTTGCGCAGGGCTACTATGCCACTGTGCTGCAATGCCTTGACCGCCCCCTCACTCTTGCCCATAATTTTGGCTACCTGAGCAATTGGTAGCTCGCTGGTAAAACGCAGGGAAATCACCTCACGCTGTGCCTCAGTTAGCTGCTTGGTAGCCTGAAGTAGCCACTCAATATCTAGCTTGCGCTCGGTGATTTGCTGGGGGGCGTCATCATTGCTGGCCAGCGATTCATCCAGGAGCACAGGGGTGCGCTTTTTCTTCCTCAAGTAGTCAACCACCTGATTGTGGGCAATACGGAATAGCCAGGCGGAGAAGGGTATTCCCTTCCACTTAAAGGAAGAGATGGACTGGAGCGCGTTTAGAAAGACCTGCTGCGTCATATCCTCCGCCTCCGTCTCATTGCCTATCCTGAACGTTATATAACGATAGATCTTATCGAAATTTTCCTCATATAGCTGGGTAAAAGCCTCCTGGTCACGCTTTTGCGCCCGCCGGACCAGGCTTTCTTCGTTTTGCACCTGACAACCCCCTGCCGCTTTACGACAATTATGGCGTTATCCTGTGCATATAGTATAACGAAGGAAGCGATGAAAAGATAGTTTTTGTACTCGTTTTAGTTCCTTAGTGAGGCCTCAACTTTCTGTACCTCACCCCCTTAGACATTTACTTAGTAACCCTCCCCTTTTATCCCTCTCCCTTACAAGGGAGGGGGAATTAATTGTATTAAGAGAGACTTCGTCTCTCTTTGACTCTCCTTTAGCCCTTACTTCCCACCCTCCCACCCTACAGAGGTTAGCACCTCTTAAACACCCCTTAGAGGGGTACAAAAGCAAAGCCCCCGAGGGCGGGGTGGGGAGAAAGAGAGTTTTAGAGGCGCAGCCTATGAGGGCGGGAGGATGGGAAGAAAGAGATATGTTTAAAAAGAATATGTTACAATAATCACAGAATTATTACTTCAGGGATGAGAATTTGGCTTACTATCTGCGTTTGATGCGTGAAGAGGACATCCCCCAGGTCAACCAGATTGACCATGAAGCCTTCCCTACCCTGTGGCCACCGCCTAATTATCGGCGTGAGCTGGCAAACCGGTTAGCCCGTTATATCGTAGCCTGTGATGAAGAGAAAAAGGTTGAAGAGCCCGAGATGAAAGCTACCCCCCGCAAAGGCTTCTCTGGCTTGATATCCAGGCTGAGGCGGTTGTTTAACCATGACCGTTTCTCTGGCAATGAGCTTACCACCTCAGAAAGGCAATACATCTTCGGTTTTGCTGGTTTCTGGATTATGGCTGGGGAAGCCCACATAACTAACATTGCGGTGCGGGAGCAACGCCGCCGCCAGGGGATAGGAGAGTTGCTGCTTATAGCCCTGATAGACCTGGCCATGGAGTTAGACGCTCAGCTTATCACCCTGGAGGCACGTGCCTCCAATACCGCTGCCCAAAGCCTTTATGCCAAGTATGGCTTCAACGAGGTAGGCGTGCGCCGTGGCTACTACACCGATAACCGAGAGGATGGGGTATTGATGTCCCTGCAAGATGTCACCTCAGCCACGGTTCAGGCCAAACTCCAGCAGTTAAAGCAGGCTCACTCCCGGAAATGGGGAATAGCGACTACCGCGTTGTCCCATAGCCGCTAGAACCTGCCCAGCTCAGCCAAACAATCAATAATCCGGGGTATGGTATAGGTAGCTATAGCCCGACCTGAGCCGCCGCACAGGATAGTAATCAGCCTGCCATAACAGACCTTATCCGCTACCCCCTTGATGAGCCTCGCCACCTGGAGGTGGCAGTCCCTAGTCAAACCCTTGTCTCCGTATTCCCCCTGGGTAGCATCATAGCCAAATTCCCAGAAAATATACTCAGGTTGGAACGCCGTGGCTCTGGGAACAAATTCCTGCCTCATCCGGGCAAGATAGTCCTCATCTGAGGTGCGATGTGGAATAAGGACATCCACATTGTTGTGTTCATCAACGTAATGCTGAGAGCAAAGGCATACATGAAGCACATCATCATCGCCGGCAAAGATGTCCCTGGTGCCATCGGCATGATGGCTATCGGTATCCACAATGGCGAACCGCCCCACTCCCTGCCCCTTGAGCGCAGCTATAGCTAAAGCAGCCCCATTGAAATAACACATCCCACCATAAAAATCTCTGCCGGCATGGTGGTCACCAAAGCTGGTAAAAACAAAGGCGTTGTCTATTTTGCCGCCATAGATTTCCTTAGCTGCCTGCACCGTGCCCCCGGCTGAGTATAACGCCGATTCATAGTCGCCGCTTAGCTTTACCCTCTGCACCATATCTGGTGTGTGCACCTGGAGCAGTAATTCCTCGGGTGACGGCTCTAAATAGTAAAGTCCGTCAATAGAGTCGTAAACGGCATCATAATAAGATACATTTTCTTTATCCAGGATACCG
>Ga0114930_10000581_pt1 | contig 37687 bp, 37 predicted proteins | sample AnhtaG_FD_87300 | JGI IMG/M metagenome (GOLD analysis project Ga0114930, IMG submission 87300) | Deep subsurface microbial communities from Anholt, Denmark to uncover new lineages of life (NeLLi) - Anholt_01485 metaG | ecosystem: Environmental > Aquatic > Marine > Oceanic > Sediment | place... | reverse complement strand
CTGATAGCTGCCAGCTGTCAGTTTTGACCTTGTCTTTAGTTCCTCAACGCTACCTACGCAGTCAAGATTACCACAGGATTCACATCGCCAAATATTCAACGGCGTCCCCCAATAGCGCTCCCTGGAGATAGCCCAATCGACGTTGTTTTCCAGCCAATCACCGAAACGACCATACTTGATATACTCAGGATACCAGTTTATCTCATCGTTACCACCAGTAAGCCTATCTTTTACTGCCGTTGTTTTGATATACCAAGCTGGCTTAGCATAATAGAGAAGAGGCGATTCACACCTCCAGCAGAAAGGATAGGTATGAACGATTCTGTCACTGCGGTAAAGCAAACGACGATATTTAAGGTCTTCAAGGATAAGTGGGTCAGCATCTTTCACGAACTTGCCGGCGAAGGGGTAAGTGCCGGTAATATTCCCCTGTAAATCCACCGTGTGGACGAAGTCCAGGAGATTATCAAGCCCTGCCTGATAGTCCACCTCGCCATAAGCCGGGGCGATGTGGACAATACCTGTCCCCTCCTCTAGCGACACAAAATCGGTAGCAATAACAGGGTAATTTAATATGCCACCTTCCTTCCATATTATATCCGATGAAGGTTCTCCAGATTTTTTTAATACGTCCATTCTGGCGATAGGAACGTTGAACTCACTAGGATTAAATAATGGCTCATACCTCAAATCTACCAAATCGCTGCCGCTGACCTTCTCCATTACAGGCATATCACCCAACCCCACCAAAGCACGTAAGGGGTCAGCCATAATAATATATTCATTATCAACTTCCACAATCACATACTCGGCATCAGCAGCCACCGCCAGAGCAGTATTACCAGGTAGCGTCCAGGGTGTTGTCGTCCATGCCAGCAAGTAGACAGGCTTATCCTTAACAAAGTCAAGGAGCCATTTTGCAAAATCAGCTACCTTGTCACCATAACCACCTCGCAACTTATAGAGAAAGCCTGGTTCTGAGTATAGTGATTTCGCCACCCTAAATTTTACATAAACCGAAGGGTCATCAACCTCCTCGTAACCCAGAGCTACTTCGTGAGAGCTAAGAGATGTCCCACACCGGGGACAATGCGGCGTTACCTTGTATCCTTGATAAACAAGCCCTTTGTCCCACAATTGCTTTAGAAGCCACCAGCAAGATTCAATATAGCCATTATCCAGTGTCACATAGGGATTCTCCATATCCAGCCAATAACCAATACGCTCAGTCATTACCTCCCATTCCTTGATATACTTGGAAACGCTTTCCCGACACTTCTGGTTAAACTGGGCTATCCCGTATTCTTCAATTTGAGCCTTGCTGGTAAATCCAAGGGTATTCTCCACCTCCAACTCCACAGGCAGACCATGAGTATCCCATCCAGCCTTGCGTGGCACGTAATAACCTTTCATCGTTTTATACCGGCAGACAACATCTTTAAATAGACGGGAAAGCACATGATGGATCCCCGGGCTGCCATTAGCCGTAGGTGGACCTTCATAAAAGACGTACCTCCTCGACCCTTCCCTCGCCTCAACACTTTTGTCAAAGATCTTGTGTTCCTTCCAATAACGGAGAATATCTTTTTCCAGTTGAGGGAAGTCTATTTTACTATTGACCTTCTTGAACACAACTTAGCTCTGTTTAGGTGAAATAACTACTTTCCTATCCTCACCGACACCTATACTATGAGTTACCACTTCAGGATGCTCAGCCAAGGCGAGGTGGATGATGCGCCGTTCACTAGCAGGCATTGACTCCAAAGTTATAGCACGATGTCTTAATTCAACCTGTTCCGCCAAGTGCAACGCTAATTCCTGAAGTGCGCTACGGCGCCGTTCCCGGTATCCACCAACATCGATAGAAAGTGGCTGCCAATTCTCTAATCGTCCAGCTACTATAAGTTTAACAATGTACTCCAATGAGGCTATGGTTTGCCCATGACGTCCAATCAAAATACCCAAATCATCGCCTTTGATATTGAAAGTCACCGGTATTTGGTCAGGCAGAACTTCAACCTCGGCTGTTACCTCTAATAAATCAAGCAACTTATTCAGAATCTCTTTGGCTATCTCAACTAAATCCTCCTCCGCTGGAGGTAAAGGCTTCACCCTGATTACAGCCTCTTCAGCTCCTATACCCAGAATCCCTGACTTCCCTTCATTAACAACCTCTACTTCAAATTGGTCTCGCTTCATCTCAAGTCGCCTTTCCGCTTCCTCCAGCGCTTCCTCAACCGTGCCTGCAACTATCTCCAGCTCCTCCATATTTTAACCTCCCCTTTGAGTAATTCACCACAGTATTGAATTGCCTTAAGACTGTTTTGATGATGTTGTTTTAGTTTACCGCCTTAATGGCAACTTAGGCAAAGAACCACGGCCCAGGTACCCCCACCCAGTAACTAAATACTGAATTACAATGCCAATCACATTGGAAACTGCCCAAAAAAGAGCCAAACCGCTGGGAAACATCAAGGTAAAGAAAGCAAACATAAATGGCATCATTAACTGCATCATGCTATTCATCGACCTCTGCCTCGGGTCAAGCGTGGGAGCAGTTACCATCTTCTGTTGTACCCACATTGAGCCGCCCACTATAATGGCTAGAATCATGGTGCTGTCAGGCGATCCTAAATTGAGCCACAGGAAATGGCTATCTAGCGGAAGGGCCTGAGCCACCACCTCCCATGGGTAAAGATGCTCGAATAAGTTCAGCAGGCTTTCGGGAGTAGTAGCTAAAGCCCTCATGATAGACTGATAGAGGGCAATCCACACTGGAAATTGAACCAGCATTGGCCACAAACAACCCAGCGGATTGACTCCAGCTTCTTTATAAAGCTTCATCATCTCCTGCTGAAGTTTTTGCTGACTTTTACCATGTTTCTTCTGTAATTCCTGGATTTTAGGTTGCATGCCTTGCAAAGCCTTGGTGGATTTGAGTTGCTTCAAAGTAAGGGGCACGAGTATCAAACGAACTATGATGGTGAGCGCAATGATAGCCAGTCCACAACTGCCATCTAAAACGCTGCTCAGCGCAACCAACCCATTAAGCATCGGGTTGAGGATAATTAAATTCCACAGGTCAACCATGACTATAAAACCTTTATTCGGTAGTTAGAGGAAATTTCCAAATCACCTCCCCTTGCTCAATATCTAGCGCATATAGCCAGTTATCCTGCCCACGAATGTAAACTATGCCTTCCTGAGCACAGGGGGTGGCTTGAACAAGCGCATTAATGGTCGGCTTATTATCATTTTCTGGATTCTTAATTCGCTCGCCGATGCCCGTCTTTGGGTTAATGACATACACATTACCTGATTCAGCAACTACCACTAGCGAGTCATCCACCAGAAGTGGTGAGACGGCTATAGGACTTCCCGCATCAAAAGACCACAATTGTGTGCCATTGCCAGCATCAATAGCATAAATATTGTTATCAAGACAGCTAGCATAAACCACATTGTTGCTAACTAAAGGAGTAGCCCAAAAACAGTTGTCTCCAGCGAATTTCCATAATGTTTCATTGCTTTCTACTTCCACAGCATAGAGGTTGCGGTCGAAGGAACCTATAAATATCACTCCGTTAGACACTACCGGAGAGGAAATAAATCCTATTTTGGACTCTGTGGCAAAACTCCAGGTTATGCTGCCATCGTCAGCCGATAAGGCGTAAAGATACCCATCAAAGGTACTTATGTAAAGCTTATCCCCCTCAATATAGGGAGTGGACCATGACTTGTCACAAAGAACAGTCGAGTTCCAATTTTTATCACCAGTATCTCTATCTAAGGAATACACCTTCCCATCTGAGCTTGTTATATATATAGCGTCGTCACTCACCACCGGACTGCCTACAACGCTTCCTATCACCTCGTTTGTCTTGGGATAGAACCATTCCTTGTCTCTGGTCTGTGGGAAATTCAGATTCTGACTTCGGGCTAACGTGCTTAGCGCATAGACTTTGCCATTATAGGTACCAATAAACACTAAATCTCCATCTACATCGGGTGTGCCATATATGGCAACAGGGGTGGATACTGGACCGCATGACAATCCCCCCTGAGAAGTAGTAGTAATAGCGTAAACCCACTCCCCATCCACCGGGAAGTGAAGTTGCTGACTCCGCGCAGAGGCATTCACCGCCATGATTTTGCCATCCATTGAACCTAAATAAAGAATCCCATCACTACAAGTAATTCCCGAGAACCCGGTTGGTGCTTCAGCACAACCAAATGCCAATAAGCTAAAAAGACAAAAAAGGACGACAAATTTTGTTAGATTAGTTTTCACTTCAATGTCTCACAGCATGGCGGTCAAGGCACAGGGTCATATCCCCCTCTAGAGAAAGGATTGCACCGAGCCAATCGTTTAGTTGCCAACCAGCTACCTTTAATAAATCCATACCTTTCAATCGCTCCATGAGCATAGTGCGAGCAAGTGGGTTGATAACGGCAGGAATGCGGAGTAACTTCCGATATCGTCGTTTGATATAGTTCAATCAAATCGAGGATTAACCGTTTTGTCATCGTTCATCAGCAACTGCGCCTGCCCCAATAATCTAGCTACCAAATTTTTCAATTCATGATAATCAGCACCCGCTGCTTCGGGTTGGGCAATAAATACTATATCCCATCCCGGCTTTATCACTTGTAGCCTCATTATCTCCCTTAATAAGCGCTTCAACCGATTGCGTATTACCGCGTTGCCCACCTTCTTGCTCACCGAAAGACCATACCTGGTCGAACCTAAGCCCGTGGGCAAAGTTCTCACCACTATTAGATCTCCCCTCCATACTTTGCCTCTTTGGTAAACCGAAAAGTAATCTGCCTTCTTGGTTAGAGTCAAGGGTTGTCTCATACAATTAAACCGGGGTCAGCTTCCACCGCCCTTTAAGCCGCCTTCGCTTAAGCACTCTCCGGCCACCTCGAGTAGCCACTCTGGCACGGAAGCCGAGCTTTCTCTTCCTGGAAAGCCTCTTTGGCTGATAAGTTCGTTTAGGCATTTAACTCCTGCGATGTCTTACTGCAGACAAGCCTACACCGCCTGTCTTCCAGATATGAACCGAGGCATAAGGCAACAAAGCCAAAAAACGAGCCCTCTTTATAGCTCGTGCCAGAGCCCGCTGATGCTTAGCACAAGCCCTGGTTGTGTGCCGTGACCCAATGCTTCCCTGGCTAGTGAGACACTGAGATAAGGTAGCCACATCTTTATAGTCTATGGTTGTCTTTCCAGCGCAGAAAGGACAAATTGCAGGCTTACGGATGAAGCTTCTTGTCCGCCCTGTTGCTCTAAAATCAGCCAATTATTTGCTCCTTCGAATTACTCAAAAGGCAGATCCTCAGGCTGGATCTCACCTTCCTCAGGAACGCCCTCTTCAGGAAGGGGAGCTACAGCTCCTGGCTTACCAAGGAAAAGTACTTGATTTGCAGTCACTTCAAGGCTGGTGCGCACCTGTCCATCCTGCCCTTCCCAGTTGCGAGCATGCAGCCTCCCTTCTACATAAACCTGCTTACCTTTGGTTACGAATTGATTACAAGCCTCCGCTTGCTTACCCCAAACGCTAATTCTAAACCAATCTGTTTCTTCCTTGGTCTCGCCGCTAGAGGTGGTGTAACGGCGACTAGTAGCCATGCTAAAAGAAGTAACCGGTTTGCCATTTGGTGTGTAGCGCATCTCAGGGTCACCGCCTACATTGCCGATAAGTATCACTTTGTTCAAACTTGCCATCTCTTAACCTCCTCCTTTCACTATGAGATGCCGCAGAATTTCCTCCGAAGCTCGTAGTTCAGCACCAAGTTTCTTCGTCAAATCGGGCTCCAGTTTAAATCGGGTCAAAACATAATTAGCTTCCATGAACTTCTTTATAGGATAAGCTAACTTCCGTATTCCCCATTGTTCAGTTGATTCCACCATTCCACCTTCGTCAGTAATAAACTTGCCCACCTGCTCGATAATCTCAGGCAGTCTTTCCCCGTCAACTTCGGGACTTATTATAGTTACCAACTCATAATCAGTCATCTCTAACTCTAGTATTTTAATCCATATAGTATATCATACTAGTAGCCATAACTTAATCGTTCAGTCAAAGGCGAAGGTAAATTATATTCCATCATTTTTTGCTGAGTAGCACTTATATCGTAGTTAACCCGATAATAATATACCATTTGAGCCTCGCCATCATAGATGGCATAGCTAGCTCTAGGGTCACCATCACGGGGTTGTCCCACCCCACCAGGATTGATAATCAAGCGCTCGCTTTCAAAGCTTAACCTTATCTCACTGGGGATTTTAGTCACAGAGTAATGTTTTAAACTATCCTGCTGGAAGACTATCGGCTTATGAGAATGACCTACAAGGCAAAACTTGGTGTCAAACTGGTTAAAGTTATCCTCAACATCCTTTGTTGATAGCCACCCTGGCTCAAGGTATTCCCAGATTGGATGGCGAGGACTGCCATGAACTAGGGTAAAATCCCCCCTCTTTATCCTCTGAGGAAGACCTTGCAGATAATTCATATCCCCGGCAGCCAGTTGCTGCCTCGTCCAAAGGATGGCTTGAGCTGCATAGGGATTAAAATCGGAGATATCAAGTTTACTAATAGCTGCCCAGTCATGATTGCCGGCAACACAAATATGCTTGTATTGACACAAAAGCTCAATGCAGGCATGAGGCTCAGGTCCATAGCCCACTACATCACCCAAGCACCAAATTTCATCAATGCCGCCCTTGCTTTCTATATCCTGAAGCACAGCTTGAAAGGCAACTAGATTGCTATGGACGTCGGCAATGATAGCATACCTCACAGCAGTAACTCCTTAATTCACCATCGCGAGCCAAAGGCGAAACAACCTCACAGCCTTTCTACGCGATTGCGGTGCTTACACACCCCAATGACTATAGCATCACAGACTAGTTTTTGAAATGTTATAATTCAAGTGATGAAACTATCCGAGTTGGGGGAATTTGGCTTAATTGAGATTATACAGGGCATCGCCGAAAAATCCCGAAATCCCCGATTTGATTCCTGGCGCCGACTTTTAGTCGGCATTGGCGATGACACCGCTGCCTGGCAGGCCGGCGATTATATTGAGTTGGCCACGACAGACACCCTGGTTCAAGGAGTACACTTTAACTTGAATGTTATTAGCTGGAAAGAATTAGGCTGGAAAGCTCTAGCGGTAAACTTGAGCGATATTGCTGCCATGGGCGGTATTCCTGTATACGCTTTACTGTCTCTGGCTTTGCCCCAGGATCTTGAGGTGGAAAATGTCACCGATTTTTGTCACGGCTTGGCAGAGCTTGCTAACCAGTTTGAGGTAGCCATAATAGGAGGCAATCTAGCTTCCTCTCCTGATGTGGTTATCACCATCACCATTATAGGTTTCTCTAAAAGTAATCGGATACTCAAACGGTCAACGGCTGTACCTGGAGAACAAATAGCAGTTACCGGCTTTTTAGGTCTTTCATCAGCGGGACTAAAAATGCTCCAGAAGAAAACGACATTTGACAATGAAACCACCAACATTTTAAGACAAGCGCATCTTCGACCTACGCCAAGAATAAAAGAGGGACAACTCTTGCTACAGCGAGGAGTCAATACTGCCATAGACATAAGCGATGGGCTCATTGCTGACCTTGACCACATATGCCAGGCTAGCAAAGTTAACGCCCAGATAAAGATAGACAGGGTACCTGTGCACCCTTTGGTTAAAGCCAATTTCCCGGGCTATCAGGAACTGGCTCTAAGCGGAGGCGAGGACTATGAACTGTTGTTCACCGCCGATAAAGCTACTATGGGAAAAGTTAAGCGTGTTTTAGATTGTCCGGTGAGCGTAATTGGCGAGATAACCAAGAAAACTCTACCCACACGGGTGACTCTGATAGATAGCATGGGGAATGCCGTCACTCCCAGAAAGGCAGGTTGGGAACATTTCAAAAATGAAGCCCCTGAGAGTAAGGTCACGTAGCCCAGAGGAAACTCAGCTTTTAGGAAGCCACCTTGGCGAATTAGCCCAACAAGGCGATATCTTCCTTCTCATCGGTGAGCTGGGAACTGGCAAGACCTGCCTCGTTCAGGGCATTGGTAAAGGTCTGGGCGTCAAGGAATATCCCTTCAGTCCCTCCTTCGTAATAATCAGGGAATATCGAGGCAATCTCCCCCTGTACCATATTGACTTCTACCGCCTTACCCACATCGAGGAAATCAACGACCTGGGGCTTGAGGAATATCTCTACGGCCATGGAGTTTGTGTGGTAGAATGGGCAGAGAAAGGAACTTCGGTATTACCTGAGGAAAATTTAGTTATATCGCTAAATTACATTCCCAATTCCGAGACAGAACGTTCCATTTGCCTCGAGCCTAAGGGTGAACGATACCTAGGATTGATGGAAAAACTCAGGTCAAGATTGAACCAGGAGAAATCATGGAACTGGCTATAGATACCTCTTCCAATATTGCCAGCACTGCTCTGTCCCATAAAGGAGAACTTCTATCTGAGCTAACCTGGCAATCAACTTATAACCACACGGTAGAATTGATACCCAATCTAGCTTATCTGCTCAAACAGGCTAAATTACAACCAAGCTCTATTGAAGCAATCATCGTGGCTAAAGGTCCGGGAAGCTTCAATGGCTTGAGAGTAGGAATAAGCGTTGCAAAAGGAATGGCCCTCTCCTTGAACATTCCTCTGCTTGGCATAAGCACATTAGAGGTCGAAGCTTATCCATTCAGTTACAGTAAACTCCCGATACGCCCTATCCTTAAAGCAAGCCGACAGGAAATTGCCACTGCTCTTTACCAACAAGAAGATGACCATTGGCGTCGGTTGGAAGAAGAACACTTAACCACACTCCGGACTTTATGCGACCAGAGCAACCAAGAAACACTCTTTTGCGGCGAAATCTCCAGTGACATGGCAAACGAAATACACCAAACTCTGGGCGAATTAGCTATAATACCACAAAGCATCGCCAGGTTACCTCGAGCTGGTTACCTTGCTGCTCTGGGTTGGCAAAGGCTTGGTCGGGGAGAACGAGATGACCTTGCAACGCTTCAGCCAATGTATCTCCGCCCTCCCCAGATAACAAAGCCCAAAGAAAGGAGGAAAAATAATGCGGAAACGAAGCCTTAAAGAAGTAGAATACACGGGAGGATTCTGCTTTGCTTGCGGTCAAAATAACCCTATCGGGTTGAAGCTAGAATTTGTTTATGATGGTGAGAAAGTTAAAAGCAAATTCACTCCACAGCAGTTTCACGAAGGATGGACGGGCTTTACCCACGGTGGCATTCTTTACGCTATTCTCGATGAGGCAAATGTTTACGCTATACTCTGCCATGGGCTTGATTGTGTTACTGGGACAAGCGAGGTGAAATTTAGACATCCTGCACCAACTGGTGAGCCAATCCAAATCTCTGCTCAAGTTACCCAAAAAACACATAGAGTAGCCAAAGCAAAAGGGATGCTGACTCTTAAAGATGGCACAATCATAGCCGAAAACACCTCCTTGTTTTACATAGTCGGGAAAACAAGAATAACGATTATGTGGGATATGGATGGCGTGCTGGTTGATTCTGCTTCTTTCCATTTCGCTGCTTGGCAAGAAGTCTTTTCCAGAAGGGGAGTAAAGTTCAGAGAGGAGGATTTCATCAGGCTTTTTGGCTCTAGAAACGACTTCATAGTTCGTAGCATTTTAGGGCAGAACATACTTGAGGAGGACATCAAGAGCATAGTGCAGGAAAAGGAGCTGGAATTCCGCGATAAGATAAAAGGAAAAGTCAAGCTATTCCCTGGCGCATCCAGACTATTAGACATGCTGAAGGGGAATTTAAAAATGGCTTTGGTTTCCTCAGCAACGAAGGAAAATATCGATTTAATTATCAGTGAACTTAATATAGAGGAATATTTCGATTGTATAGTCTCAGGTCACGAGGTAGCGGAAAGCAAACCTAGCCCTGAGATATATTCCCTGGCTGCCCAAAAGTTGGGAACCAATCCCAGGAGTTGCCTCGTAATTGAAGATTCCCCCCTTGGTGTTAAGGGAGCTAAAGCTGCCGGTATGAAATGTCTAGCGATAAACCGTAGCCATCCCCAACAGAGCATGATTGAAGCCAACGTAGTGGTCAATACCCTGGAGGACATGGACTTACTCTCTCTATTAAAAATCGTATGGAAAAGCTGATATAAAGCGATGTTAGAGGTTTTAACTCAAAAGTTAACCAAAATATTTCAGGGACTTGCTAGTAAAGGCAAGCTCAGTGAGAAGGATATCGATACTGCTCTGCGAGAAGTGCGATTATCGCTTTTGGAAGCCGACGTGAATTTCAAGGTGGTAAAGGAGTTCCTATCCATAGTAAGAGAGCGCACTGTCAGCACAGAAGTGTCGCAAAGTCTAACACCAGCCCAGCAAGTTATCAAAATCGTTTATGAAGAACTAATTGGCATCTTGGGACATGAACCGAGCAAACTCGCCTCAATTGTTCATCCCCCAGCAATTGCTTTGCTTGTTGGATTACAAGGCTCTGGCAAAACCACGACAGCAGCTAAGCTGGCTTTTCACCTTAAGAATTTGGGGCAATATCCGCTACTGGTAGCTGCTGATACCCGCCGACCTGCTGCCATTGAACAAATCAAGCTATTAGGCAAACAGCAAAATGTCCCTGTGTATAGCGAAGATGCCAGTGCATCGTCAATAACCATTTGTAGCAACGCCCTAAAACAAGCCAAACAAACAGCTACAAACTGGGTGGTTGTTGATACCCAAGGACGACTCCACATCGATGACGCTATGATGCAAGAATTAGCTGACATTAAATCCAAGCTACAGCCATCAGAAGTATTACTTACTGTAGATGCCATGACCGGGCAGGAGGCTGTAAGAGTGGCTCAAGAATTTCACGGTCGAATCGGACTTACCGGGCTTGTCTTGACAAAGTTGGATGGCGATGCAAGAGGCGGAGCAGCTCTCTCCATCAGGTTTGTCACCGGAGTACCCATAAAGTTTCTGGGCACTGGGGAGAAAATAACTGCCCTTGAGTCTTTTTATCCTGACCGTTTTGCATCCCGTGTATTGGGTATGGGAGATGTGCTCAGCTTCATTGAGCACGCTGAAAGTACCTATAGCCAGCAACAAGTCAAGGAACTGGAAAGGAAAATGCGCACCACTAGCTTTGACCTTAACGACCTTCTTGAGCAATTACATCAAATGCGTAAGATGGGACCTTTAACGAGCTTAATTGAGATGTTGCCAGGCTTTTCCAAATTCACTTCTAATATACCCGCCGATGAAGGAGAAAACCGCTTAAGAAAGATAGAGGCAATTATCCTCTCCATGACCACTGAGGAACGGCACAATCCACACGTCATCAATGGTAGTCGAAGGCGTCGAATCGCTCGGGGGAGTGGTACCACACCTCAAGACATTAACCAAATGCTTAATCAATTCTACCAGATGCAGAAACTGACCAAATCGCTAATGCGGGGAAAACCATCCAAGAATATGACCAGTATGTTTGGTATTCCCTTCAAGTAGACTCATTCGAGATAATCCCTAAGCTTTCTACTATATTGAGGATGGCGCAGCTTGCGCAAAGCTTTAGCTTCGATTTGGCGAATTCTCTCTCGAGTTACACTAAACTCTTTGCCCACCTCCTCAAGTGTTCGAGGATGCCCATCTTTAAGCCCAAACCTGAGCTGTATCACTCTCTTCTCTCGCTCACTGAGTTCACAAAGCACCTTATCCACTTGCTCTTTCAGTAGCTGTTGTGAGGCTACCTCAGTTGGCGCCGGGCTAGCCCGATCTTCAACAAAATCACCAAGCCGACTATCTTCATCTTCGCCTACAGGTGTCTCCAAAGATACAGGCTCATGGTGAAACAAGTCTATAATTTCTTCTACTCTTTCAGGAGTTAAATTTAGAGAATCAGCAATTTCCTTATAGCTTGGTTCATGTCCGTATTCTTGAGTTAGCTGGCGGGTTGTTCGCAACAGTTTATTGATTGTCTCCACCATGTGTACCGGGATACGGATGGTACGCGATTGATCAGCTATAGCTCTAGTTATTCCTTGCCTGATCCACCAAGTAGCATAAGTGCTAAATTTGTAACCCTTTCTATATTGAAACTTCTCTACAGCCCGCATAAGGCCGATGTTCCCTTCCTGAATGAGGTCAAGAAAGGACATGCCGTGTCCAATATACTTCTTGGCAATACTGACCACCAACCTCAAATTAGCTTCGGTAAGGTGCTTTTCCGCCCGCTCAGCTTCTTTCTTCACCTCATCAAAGTGAGCCCTGAACTGACCAGCATGCTGCTTGAGATGGGAGATAAACTCCTCATCAGCCAGCAGACCTTTTATCCTTTTAAAAGTAATCTTCTTCCCAATTACAGACAATGATTGTGGCGGCAAAAGGGAACTGCTTAAGGAAAGTTCCACTATGGCTTCTATTGTTGAAACTCTCTTATCCATCTCTTGAGCAACTGCCTCGGCTAACTCCGGCTTAATTTCATCATCAATGGCAGCACGGAATTTAGGGTTGTTTATCGTTCCTATCACACCATCTGAATAACCAATGCCTGCATGCCTTCCAACAACCTTGCCAATGGGGTAAGCTCGGGATAACCGAGAAAGCAAGTAAAGTACCGTATCAACTTCTGAGGGATATCGTCCTTGTTTATCAAAATAATTATCCTCAAATTTAACTAAGTATCTGCCTCGCTCTATCAGCTTTGCTAGGTTTTTTTCCTCAACAGCTTTTAGTAGCTTTACCCTACCGATTTCATGAAGATACGTACGAGTTGAATCATCAATTATTTCATGCTCTTCTAAACCTATCTCCGCCCTAGCCTCTTGGGGGATTACTGCAACAGCTTCCCCTTCAGCTTCCCCCCCAGCACCACGTGACTCTTCTTCCTCCTCTTCGTCCTCATTATTTACATTAGTCACTTCGCTCTTACCAGAATCCATAAATTAACCTCACCTTGTTCTTCCTGCTTTCGACTGCTTGATGAGAATTTCTCTGATTCTTTGACTGGAGGCTATTCCTTGCTCTTCCAATTTGGCAAGCTCTGCATCAATGCCTTGCGTCTCCCTCTCAAGATTAAGTATTGCTTCCTTCTTAGCTTCTAAACTTCTGGAATGCCTCTCTTGCAACCGGAGAACACAATCAGCGAGTTCACGCTGTCTATCACCTTTTTGAGCCTCAGGCGGGAAAGTTTTATTCAACAAATAGTTTAAATGTTCTAATAGATTCGTGTCAAGTTTCTCTTTGAGTTCAGAAATGCTTTGAGATTGCTGCCACTTATTAAACAGTTCGCGATTCTCTGTGTATACGAAAAACTCCAGTGTTAATCCCTGCACTACGTCACGATATTCAGGATGCTGAAACAATAATGCTAAACAAATTTCCTCGATCGGACTTGATGCGAGTTGACGGAAAAGACGCGAGTGACCCACTTCAAGCAATTGCTTCCTTTTCGTGACACGCATCTTCTTCAACGCTGCCATCAATGTGGGTCTATCCAATTTCAACAGATGTGCCATCTTCTGCACATATTGAGCTTGCCTTATAGGATCCTTCACTTCATAAAGCAAAGGTAATAACTTCTGTATTGCCAACGATTTGTCTTCAGCTTTGTTGAAATCGACTTTGCTTACCACTGCCTCAAGAGCAAATTCCAATATGGGCAACGCTTGAGTTACCATGCCCTGCCAAAGCTTTGGGGTTTCAATTATTACTTCAGCAGGGTCTTTACCTGAGGGCAAAGGAATAACCTTTATTTCAGCGACAAGCATACTTTCGCATCTAACCAATCCCGACCATAGCGGAACCGGAATCGCTTTTCTATCCAAAGAACGAGCTAGTATCTCCCCACTCCGCAAGGTAGCTTCCTCACCAGCCATGTCCGCATCGAGGGCTAAAGTTATATTCTTGGTTAGCCTTTTAAGGATATTCACTTGCTTCTCGGTTAAAGCAATTCCCATGGAGGCAACCACATTCTGCCAACCATTTTGATGAGCGGCGAGGACATCCATATAACCCTCCACAATTATAGCTAAATCTTCCTTTCTAATAATGTCCTTAGCTTTATCAATTCCATAAAAGTTGCTTCCCTTATCAAAAAGGAGTGTCTGCGGGGAGTTGGTGTACTTAGGTTGAGAGTCATCCAATACTCTGGCACCAAAACCAATAACACGACCCTTAATATCCCATATGGGAAACATCAACCGATTGCGAAACCTATCATAGCTTCCCCCATCTTCTTTCTCTATTATCAAACCGATATCAACCAGGTCTTTTTGTTCATAACCCTTATTAATCAAAAAACCCTTACCTGCCTCCCAATCATCGGGACTAAAACCAAGCCGGAACTTCCTGATGGTCTCAAGACTGATTCCCCTGCTATTAAGATAACTTCTGACTCTCTCGCCTGCCGTGGTATTTAGTAATAAGTGATGATAATATTCACTTATAAGCTCATTAATCCCAAATAATCTCTCTGTTTCCTTATCCTTAGCTTTCTCTGCTTCTGTAGGTTCACTTAAGACTATACCAGCCCTCCGCGCCAGAAGAGGAAGAGCCCGACCAAAATCGACTCCTTCCTTCTTCATAATGAATGCGAAAACATCGCCCCCAGTATTACAGGCGCCAAAACAATGCCAGGTCTGTTGATCTGGGAAAACGAAAAAGGAAGGATTTTTTTCGCTGTGAAATGGACATAATGCCTTAAAATTACGCCCCGCTTTCCGCAAAGGCACGTAATCAGAGATTAGTTCTACAATGTCTACCCTTTGTTTTACATCGTTGATCACGCTCATCGGGATATTTCCTCAGCCAGGCGTGATGCATATTGGTCAGTCATCCCAGCAATATAATCAGCGACTTTGCGCTCTTTGCCATCATTCAATAGGCCAAATTCTCGAGGCAGTTTATCCTCATGTCTCAGAAAATAAGAATACAGCAGTTGCATTGCTTTCTTTGCCTTCTTAGCCCCTTCACTTTCTAAGCTAGGGCGATATACTTTATCAAACAAGAACTGCCGCAATTCATTGGTAGCCTGAAGCACACTCAGATTCATGCCTATACCTGATTCCCCCACCCCACCTTTCCCACTGACTACCCAGGAATAGCTTACAATATCACAAACCAAGGTGTTGATCCGCTGCGAACGCCTAGTACCTAGAATAGCTATCGCTGAATTAGGTAGATCGTTTTCAGTAACAAGACCAGCCCTCACAGCATCATCAATGTCATGGTTAATATAAGCTATCACATCAGCTATCTTGCACACCTGACCCTCCATAGTGCCAACATCTGTCCATCCTTCCCCTAAGATATCAATTTGACCTTTAGAATGATTAAGAATGCCATCTCTTACCTCCCAACAAAGATTGAGTCCATATCCATCATTCTCCAGGAAATCAATCACTCGCAGGCTCTGTTCATTGTGCTTGAACCCTTCAGGACATAGCCCATTTAAAATTTGCTCACCTATATGACCAAAAGGGGTATGCCCCAAATCATGCCCCAAGGCAATGGCTTCAGTTAAATCTTCGTTCAAATTCAAAGCCCGTGATATAGTCCTAGCAATTTGAGAAACTTCCAGAGTATGAGTTAGCCTAGTTACATAGTGGTCTCCTGGGGGAGCGATGAACACTTGTGTCTTATGCTTCAGCCGTCGAAAGGCCTTGGAATGGATGATGCGGTCGCGATCACGCTGAAAGCAAGTCCTTATCGGACATGGTTCTTCCCACCTCATCCTGCCACGACTATCCCTGCTTTTAGCCGCATAAGATGAAAGAGCTTCTTCTTTTTGCTCTGTTTGCTCCCGTATACCGAACTCATTGACCATTGAGATATACTGTTCATAACAAGTTAAAGTAAAAACTCTTATTTTTCAACTGGGGTGATATGCTCTTTCTTCCCTACCTCCTGGCCTTCACTTTCTTTTCCGCCTCCGCTACATCCAACCTTGTTTTCAACACCACGTCCGGGTTCAAAGACATTGAATCTATTCCACACTCAACCAAGAACTCAGCAAATTCAGGGAAATCACTAGGTGCTTGACCACATATTCCTATCTTTCTTCTCGGTTTGTGTTTATGCGCAGCCTCTATAACATGCTTCACAAGTCTTTTCACTGCTTCATTTCTTTCATCAAATATATGAGAAACAAATTCAGAATCTCTATCCAAACCAAGTGTCAATTGCGTTAGGTCATTCGACCCTATGCTGAACCCATCAAATATATCTGCAAATTCCTCAGCTAGAACCACATTTGATGGTATTTCACACATCATATATACTTCTAATCCATTCTCCCCCTGTTTTAGACCGAACTCCTCCATTGCAATTATCACTTTCCTCCCCTCTTCTGGCGTTCTACAAAAAGGAACCATCACCTTGACATTGGTCAATCCCATCTCATCTCTCACTTTCTTTACCGCCTTGCATTCTAAGCCAAAAGCAGGCTTAAACTTTTCATCATAATAACGCGAGGCACCCCTCCAACCTATCATCGGATTACTTTCCTCCGGCTCGTAAAGATGCCCTCCAATTAAATTAGCATATTCATTTGTCTTGAAATCGGAAAACCGAACGATAACATCGTTGGGATAAAAACCTGCTGCTATCTTTGCTATCCCCATTGCTAAATTATCAACGAAGAACTGCGCCTTATCCCGGTACGATACACTTCTCTTGTCTATCTCCTTAATGACTTTCGCCATCTCTTCATCCTTATTTGCCTTCTCCTTCAACTTATCGTAGTCTATGAGCGCCATTGGATGAATGCCGATATAGGAATTGATGATAAACTCCTCCCTGGCTAAGCCTACGCCATCATTGGGAATTTGTCCTTGAATAAATGCACCCCCAGGAATACCAAAATTCATCATTATCCGAGTGCGGGGTCTTGGGATTTCAGATAACGCCACCTCATCTACCCTATATTTCAACTTCCCTTCATATATTCTACCCTGACCACCCGAACAATCCACCGTAATTTCCTTCACATCTCTTAGAACCTTGGAGCCATCACCAGTGCCGATTACACAAGGTACTCCAAGCTCACGGCTAACTATGGCAGCATGGCATGTTCTCCCACCTTTGTTTGTGACTATCGCGCCAGCGATTTTCATTATGGGCTCCCAATCAGGATCTGTCATATCAGTAACTAAAACTTGACCATGTTTGAACTTATCAATTTGGCGAGGGTCTTCTATCACGTTTACCTCACCTTGGCCAATCTTCATGCCAACCGCTTCCCCTTCAATCAGCAATCTCCCCTCCTCTTCAAGCACGTAGGTTCTAAGCACAGCTAAATCTCTCTGTGAATGCACTGTCTCCGGTCTCGCCTGCACGATGTAAAGGTCACCAGTTAGCCCGTCTTTTGCCCATTCAATATCCATCGGCAGGCCGTAATGTTCTTCTATGATGCAAGTCCACCTGGCAAGGGCGAGCACCTCATCATCATTCAACGCAAATTTCCTTCGGTCTTGTGGAGTAACTTCCCTCTGTTCCGTTCCTGTCCCGTTTCCCTTATAAACCAGTTTCTTTTCCTTTGTCCCCAGTTTCTTTTCCACAATAGGCCTGAACCCCTCTTTTAAAGTCGGCTTGAAAACATAAAATTGGTCTGGGTTCACAATCCCTTGCACTACATTCGCTCCCAAGCCATACGCACCAGTGATGTAAACCACGTCCTTGAACCCCGACTCAGTATCTATGGAAAATATAACTCCAGAGCACGCTAAGTCAGAGCGTACCATCTTTTGCACGCCAACTGATAGAAAAACCCTCAAGTGGTCGAATCCCTTATCAACACGGTAAGATGTTGCTCTATCGGTAAATAAAGATGCAAAACATTCCATAACCTTCCCTATTAATTCTTTTTCGCCCTGCACATTCAAATAAGACTCCTGCTGTCCGGCAAATGAAGCCGTGGGTAAGTCCTCCGCAGTAGCACTGCTTCTCACCGCAACGTCAACATTCCTCCCGTATCTCCGCTCCATCTCCCTGTAAGCAAGCCTTATCTCTTCCTCCAGTTCTTCAGGACAAGGCGCGGTTTTTATTAGATTTCTTATCTCTTTACTTCTCCGTGACAGATTCCCCATGTCATGTGTATCCAAGCCGGCCAGAATATCTCTGATTTTTCCCATTATGCCCGCTTTTTCAATCGCATATGTATACGCTTCAGCAGTGATAGCGAATCCAGAGGGAACCTTCACCCCATTCTTACCTAGATTCTTTACCATCTCGCCAAGAGAGGCGTTTTTGCCACCCACCAAAGCCACATCTCCTGCTCCAATCTCCTCAAACCATTTTACAAACTTCATGATATTATCCTCGCTTTATTATTCAGGCATAAAACTATGGTACTGGAGACCTTGGTCAAAAACAATGTTTTTCTTTCCAAGCAGCAAGCTAGCCATATTTAATATACCACATGAAAGGTAGTTAGACAATGCGGCATATACCAAAGCAGAAGCGATAATTAAGCAAAATCAGTCGTCTGGAAATGCCTTGACTGTAAGCAACGGGCAGATTATAATTTTCTTATAATCACTTGTTGCATATCGTGAGTAAACATGGCTACTGGATTTGAAAGATTCTCCGAAAGTGCTCGTAAGGTATTGACACGAGCTCAAGGCGCGGCACAGCGCCTAGGACATAACTATATTGATACCGAGCACTTATTGCTCGGTCTAGCACAGCAAGAATCAGGAGTAGCCACCAAGGTTTTAGCCAATTTAGGAATTCCCGCAAATAAGGTACAACCAGCGGTGGAGTTTCTGATTGGAAAGGGGCAGAAATCAAGCACTACTGAGGAGGTGGGGCTTGCTCCCCGGGCAAAGAAGGTCATCGAATTCGCTATTGATGAGGCACGTCGCTTTAATGCTAGCTATATAGGTGCTGAACACATTTTACTGGGATTATTACGAGAGAAGGAAGGGATAGCTTATAATGTTCTGGAAAACTTGGGCGTTACGTTAGAAAAGGCACGAGAGGAGGTTAATCGGGTCACCAAATATGAAGCAACGCATGCCCGAACTCTTGGCCGCAGCACCTCACGCACACCAACACTGGACCAAATGGGAACAGATTTAACCGCTTTAGCCAAGGCAGATAGACTTGACCCTGTTATTGGGCGCAATGCAGAAATTGAGAGGACAATTCAGATATTAAGCCGCCGCACTAAGAACAATCCTGCCCTCATCGGTGAACCAGGTGTTGGCAAAACAGCTATAGTCGAAGGATTAGCCCAGCGTATAGTAAAGGGAGAGGTCCCTGAAGCACTACAAGACAAAAGGATAGTTGCTCTAGATATAGGTGCTTTAGTGGCTGGGACAAAGTATCGCGGTGAATTTGAGGAAAGACTTAAAAGGATTATTGACGAGGAGAAAGCTTCGGGGAATTGTATACTATTCATTGATGAAATGCAGACCATCGTTGGTGCTGGAGCTGCTGAAGGTGCCGTCGATGCCGCTAATCTTTTGAAACCCTCCTTGTCACGGGGTGAGCTACAATGTATTGGTGCCACTACCTTGAATGATTATCGCAAGTATGTCGAGAAAGATCCTGCGTTGGAGCGACGCTTTCAACCCATCCTGGTGGCTGAACCTACCAAGGAAGAAACCCTGGAAATACTGCGAGGAATTAAGCATCGCTATGAGCAATTTCATCGCCTGGCCATTAGCGATGAAGCGCTGCAGGCAGCCACATCCCTAGCTACAAGATATATTGCTGACCGTTATCTACCCGATAAAGCTATCGATTTGGTAGATGAAGCTAGCTCCAGAGTGCGTATCAAGCGAGGTAGTGCACCAGTTAGTTTAACCGAGGCAAAACAGGCTCTGGAAAGTATACGCAAGGAAAAAGAGGCTGCTATTGCTGCCCTTCAATATGAATATTCCAGTGAACTGCATGAGCGGGAGTTACAACTTGCTAAAAAAATCGAAGCTCTGGAAAAGGAATGGCAATCAAAGCAAGAACTAGATAAACCTATAGTGGTAGAAGAAGATATCGCTGAAACAGTTAGTATGTGGACGGGAATACCAGTGGTGAAGTTAACCACTGATGAAACTAGCCGCCTTCTCCATATGGAAGAAGCTTTGCACCACCGTATCATTGGTCAGGACCAAGCAATAGAAATTATCGCTAAAGCGGTAAGAAGAGCTCGGGCTGGATTGAAGGACCCCAGACGCCCAATAGGAGCCTTCATATTCCTTGGACCCACCGGCGTTGGCAAAACCGAGTTAGCAAGGGCTTTAGCAGAATTTATGTTCGGTAGCGAGGATACATTAATCAGGCTTGATATGTCAGAATTCATGGAGCGTCATACTGTGGCTCGCTTGGTTGGTGCACCGCCAGGATACATTGGCTATGAGGAAGGTGGGCAGTTAACCGAGGCAGTGAGGCGGAAATCCTACTGCTGCATCCTCCTCGATGAGGTTGAGAAGGCACATTATGACGTGTTTAATATACTACTCCAAATTTTCGATGATGGTCATTTAGCTGACGCCAAGGGACGCCGTGTGGATTTCCGTAATAGCATCATAATTATGACTAGTAATATTGGAGCTGAGCTAATAAAACGCAATATGAGCATTGGCTTTGATATCCATGGTGATAGTGATAAGCAAATCGAATACGATAAGATGAAGGAAAAGGTGCTCGGAGAGGTGAAGAAAACCTTTCGCCCTGAGTTTCTCAACCGTATCGACGCCACTGTGGTTTTCCACGGCCTGACTAAAGAACATATCCGACAGATTGTTGATTTAATGCTCAGCCAGACCATTGATTCGGTCAAGGAAAAAAACATAACTTTAGAGATTACCGAAGCTGCCAAAGACCTCCTCGGTGACAAGGGCTATGACCCTGTTTTTGGAGCACGTCCATTGCGTCGCACAATCCAGGAAATGGTGGAAAATCAGCTCTCCGAGGCTTTGCTGCACGGCGATTTCCTCTCCGGAGACACCGTTGTGGTAGATTGTGAAGATGACAGAATCGTGATACGTGCGCTGGTTAAGGAAGGCCTATAATAGTGCCCCAAGAGATAATCGAAGCACCGATACCAGGCAAAATACTGAGCGTCGACGTTACTCAAGGCAATTCGGTGAATGAAGGCGATACAATTTGCGTTATAGAAGCGATGAAGATGGAAAACCCGATATTAGCCCCTGTGAAAGGGTCTATCATAGAGGTAGGGGTTTCGCCCAATCAAGTAGTTAAAACAGGCCAATTGATAGCTATCATCGAGTACTAATAAAAATCAGTTCCTGTGAAAGGGTCTATTACAGAGGTGGGGGTTTCACCCAATCTAGCAGTTAAAATAGGCCAACTGATAGCTATCATCGCGTACCAATGAAAATCAGTTCCTGCGAAAGGTCTATTACAGAGATGAGGGTTTCACCCAATCAAGTAGTTAAAACAGGCCAATTGATAGCTATCATCGAGTACCAGTGAAAATCAGCTAAGGAAGGAGGAGAAAAATGGCCGCCAAAATGTGGTATGCAGACCCCGTAATGCAGACAATGTTGCCCACAATGGGGGGTGAAGCTATTAAGGAAATCTATGGACACTGGTTTGCACCGAGGGCGATTCTTACCGGAAGAATAGGATCAAAGGCACTCGCAACGAGTGTCTCCTTTATGTGCGAAAGGAGAAAGGCGTTCATTTTAACCGACACTGTCGTGGAAAGACACGCCAGAAGTGTCGCTAAAGATTTCCAAGAAGCCGGCTTTCAGACAACGATTTGGAACGAGGCTGCTCCAGAACCTCCGATAGCCCTGGCGGGGAAGTGCGCCGATGCGATGTTAAAATTCGAACCTGACCTCATCGTTGCGGTAGGCGGTGGCTCCACAATGGACCTGGCCAAAGCCGCATGGATACTTTATGAATTACCGGGATACGACTTGAGAGCGGTAAGCCCACTGCTTCCCATGGGATTAAGGAAAAAGGCACTACTGGCAGCATATCCCACAACAAGTGGCACCGGTTCAGAGGTCACCTGGGCCTCCGTGTTGACAGATGATTCCGTGAGCCCCCCTGTAAAGATCGCACTTTCTTCAGCGGAAATAGTTCCCGACTTCGCAGTTCTACTTCCAGAATTCACCGTTGGGATGCCACCCAAGATAACTGCAGGTACAGGCTTAGATGCTTTAGCACATTCAGTTGATGCCTACTTGACCTGTTATGATACTGATATCTGCGATGCCCTGGCAATAAAATCCATAGAATTAGTATTCAAGTTCTTGCCCCGAGCATATAAAACACCAAACGATATGGAGGCAAGATACCGCATGCAAATGGCAGCAACAATAGCTGGACTTGCATTTGGAAATAGCCAAGCGGCACTAACGCATGCCTTGGGCCACGCAGTAGGAAAGGTGTTTGGCATCCATCACGGAGTAGCAGTAGGCATCTTCATACCCTATTCAATACAATACTATTCCAGAGCAAGCAAAAAATATGTGCAATTAGCCACGAAAATTGGGATTGAGGCAAAAGACGAGGCGGAATGCCTTCAAAAACTCGTTGACAGGTTCAAGAAATTCCTTTTGAGCTTTAAGGTGTCCTATGCCTTGAAGGAGCACGGCATCACCAAGGAGAGATGGCAGAAAAACCTTGCCGCTGTCGCCAGGTATGCCTCGGAAGACGTATGCACACCGGCAAGCCCAAGACCTACCTCCATCATTGACATTAAGAAAATCCTTGAGTATGCCTACGAAGGGAAAGATATCGACTTTTAAAAGGAGGGACTGAAATGTACGGCTATCATGGAAAAATCTTGCAGGTTGATTTAAGCACTCGACAGACAAAGGATATAGAGCTAAAAGAAGAGGATTTGAGGAAATTCATAGGTGGAGCCGGGCTTGCCGCGAAGTTGATGTATCCACTACTGAGCAAGAACCTCGACCCACTGGGCCCAGAAAATCCCCTCATTTTCATCACAGGACCCTTCACGGGTACTGCAATCCCATCCACAGGGCGACATACCATTTGTGCTAAATCACCACTTACCAATATATGGGGAGAATCAAGCACCGGGGGATTCTTCGGAGTTTCACTGAAATCCACGGGTTACGATGGCGTCATGGTAGTAGGACATTCCGCTAAACCTGTTTATCTCCTGATACACGACGGAGCTGCAGAAATAAAAGATGCCTCCCATTTATGGGGAAAGGGGTTTTATCAAACAAAGGACATCTTAATGAAGGAAGTGGGCCAGAAAAAGGCGAGAGTTGCTGGCATTGGGCAAGGTGGTGAAAACCTCGTCAAGTATGCTTCCATAATGAATGACGACGGAAGGGCAGCGGGAAGATGCGGATTAGGAGCTGTTATGGGCGCCAAAAAGCTGAAGGCAATCGTTACGTATGGAGATAGAAGACCAAGCGTGGCAAATTCAGGCAAACTCAAAGCAGCTATAAAAGCGGCTCTGGTTGTCCCAATAACAGAGCTGACCGCCTTATCTACCAGAGAAATGTTCAGGGAGTTCGGGACGATAGGGTATCTCGACATGGCGATGTATCTATCAGATGCCCCAGCGAAGTATTTTTCTAAATCTGTTTTTCCTGTTGAGGAAATAGACGCGAAGGCGCTGAAACAGAAATATACTGTGACTTCAACCGCATGTTCTGGCTGTCCCATAGGATGCGGAAGATTGACAGAATACGGTAACCATGGAATAGATAAAGTAGATGGTCCTGAATATCAGACCGCTACTGCACTCGGGCCATGCTGCATGAATTTTGATCTTGATTCAATCATTCACGCAAATCATCTATGCAACGACTATGGGATTGATACAATATCGACAGGAGTCTCAATAGCATTCGCAATGTATCTGTATGAGAAGGGTGTGCTCACGAAAGACCAGATGGGAATGGAAATGAAGTGGGGAGATAGCAAAGCTATTGTCGGCCTTGTTGAAAAAATTGCTAAAAGGGAAGGAGCAGGAGACATCTTGGCTGAAGGGGTGAAAAGAATAGCGGAGAAATTCGGTGTTTCCAGAGACGAAGCCGTACATGTAAAGGGGTTGGAAATCCCAATGCATGACCCCAGAGCGTTTTTCGGAGACGCCGTGGATTACGCCACATCACCTCGAGGCGCCTGCCACACGAAGGGAGATTATTATATGGTGGATATGGGGCGGGGTGTCTCTGATGCCGGAATTATGCCTGGAGATAGATTCGAATCATCTGAGAATAAAGGTGCCATGGTAGCTAAATACCAGAATTTAAGGGACTTGTTCAACTCACTCCCATTGTGTATTTTTTCAACCATAATATCGCCTGAACATATAGCAGGATTATTAAACGCAGTTACCGGGTGGGATTTCAATGCCAATTCTATGATGATGGCAGGAGAGCGAAGTTTCAATGTAAAGCGTATGATTAATATCAAGCTTGGTATCACCAAGGAGGATGACAATCTCCCAAAGATAGCCACCACGGCTCTTTCAGAAGGAACATCACAGGGCAAAGAGCCAGATATGGAAACTCTAATGCGCGGACACTACAAAGAGCGAGGATGGGATGTAGCGACTGGTAAGCCAACGAAGGGAAAATTGCAACAGCTTGGACTTTCTGGGATGATAAAGGAGATATATTAGTCATAGCATATTAACCAGTTAACTTGAAATCTAGTAATCGTGGCAAATTAAAATCCAAAAGCGTTTTTGTGTGTCAGCAGTGTGGCAAGGAAAGTCCTAAATGGTTGGGCCATTGCCCTGATTGTGGTACATGGAATAGCTTTGTAGAAACAGCAGTCAGTCCATATCGTGCCTCTTACAGTAGGCCTGCGCTTAAGGCGAATAAACCCCAGGAACTCTCCACAGTGGAGAAGAGCACGCTTTCCCGCCTCAGCATCGGTTTCTCTGAGATAAACCGTGTTCTGGGAGGTGGTTTGGTGCCTGGCTCTGTAGTGCTCATCGCCGGAGAACCAGGAATAGGTAAATCGACACTATTACTTCAAGCTTCAGCAATGATAGCTAAGGGCAAAAGGCCGACATGTTATATCTCCGGGGAGGAATCTGTCAATCAAGTTAAACTCAGGGCTGAGCGGTTAAACATAGATGGTGAAGGGCTCTTCTTTCTGTCTGAAGCCGACATAGCTATTATCATGGAGCACTTGGAACAGATTTCACCCAAACTGGTGGTCATTGACTCCATCCAAACTATGTACCTGGAAGATATCTCGGGGATGCCTGGTAGTGTCTCCCAGGTGCGTGAATGCACATCGAGGATAATGAGGTGGGCAAAGGAAAGTAATGTGCCTGTATTGCTTGCTGGTCATGTAACCAAGGACGGTTCTATCGCTGGTCCTGGAACGTTGGAACACATAGTAGATGTAGTGCTTTATTTCGAAGGTGAGCCTTTCAGCAGCTACCGTATGCTGCGAGGTATCAAAAATCGCTTCGGCTCCACCAATGAGGTTGGACTTTTCGAAATGGGTAACAGTGGGTTAATGGAAGTAGATAATCCATCTCAAGCTTTATTATCCAGGCATACCGATGCCACGGTCGGCTCAGTAGTAGTGTCTACCCTTGAAGGGAGCCGCCCCTTGCTCGTGGAGCTACAAGCTTTAACCACCGCAACCAGTTTTACTCTGCCAAGACGTATCGCCAACGGCGTTGACTTTAACCGCCTGCTTCTAATTATCGCTGTACTCACCAAACGTGCTGGCTTAAGACTTTTTAACCAGGATGTTATCGTCAACGTCACCGGTGGATTAAGGCTCAATGAGCCAGCGATTGACCTTGGAATTGCCTTAGCTATTGCTTCTAGCTTTAGCGACCGTGTTCCAATTTCAGGCTCAATCGTGCTCGGCGAAGTAGGGCTAAATGGAGAACTCAGAACTGTGCCACAAGTAGAAAGACGAATCGCTGAAGCAGCTAGACTAGGTTTCAAAACTTGCCTCCTCCCTAAACCCTCCCAAAAGCCCATGCTTAACCACGCCGATATTCAGTTGCTCGAAGCTAACTCTCTAGGCCAAGCCCTCCGATTAGGGCTTACCAGGAAAATCAACAGGGAAACAATCAATGGTGAATAAAGCCCCCGAATTGGGAGTCATCATAGCCGCTGCAGGCGACAGCCAGAGAATGGGTAACCTCAATAAGATCTTTGCCATTCTCAAAAACAAACCTTTGTTAGCTTGGTCAATAGATACCTGCCAAAAATGCCACTTGATTAACCAGATAGTTATCGCGCTGAGAAGCGATGATCTAGAGTTAGGACAAAAATTAGCCAGAGAAAGAGAATGGACTAAGGTCACTGATATATACGCTGGTGGTCCATTACGTCAAGATTCCGTAAAGCGAGGCCTGCATAAACTAGTAAGCTGTGACTGGGTTATGATCCATGATGGAGCACGTCCTTTCCTAACTCTGAATCTAATCCAAAAGGGATTGGAGGCGGTGAGGGAAACTGGAGCAGCTATAGCTGCGGTGCCGGTTAACGAAACGATTAAACTTGCCAATGACGCTGAAATAATTGAAAAAAACCTGCAACGCAGCAAGCTATGGATAGCACAAACCCCACAGATGTTTAAATTTGAGATAATAACAAAAGCCTACGAAGAACTCACAGTGGAAGTGACTGATGATGCTGCTGCCGTGGAGCGCCTTGGCTGTAAGGTAAAGCTTTTCCCCGGCACACATCATAATATAAAGATAACTACCCCTACCGATCTAGCTTTAGCGGAGGTCATTGTTAGCGATGTTGAGAGTGGGTATCGGTTATGATTGCCACCCCCTTGTTCCAGAGCGTAAGCTAATCCTGGGAGGAGTTTACATTCCTTTTGATAAAGGCTTATCTGGACATAGTGACGCTGATGTAGTAGCCCACGCCATAATTGATGCTTTGTGCGGTGCTGCTGATTTAGGCGACATTGGCACCCAATTTCCGCCAGAAAACCCAGAGTATGAAAATATCTCCAGCTTAACTTTGCTGAGCAAAATCGCTGAACAAATAAGTAGCAAGGAATTCAAGATAGTCAACATCGATGTTACCATCATTGCTCAACGTCCCAAACTATCTCCTCTCACCACCGAAATGAGGAAACAAATCAGCCATTCCTTGAATATCAAACCATCCCAGATAACGGTAAAAACCACCACCACCAATGGTTTGGGGTTCATCGGGAGAGAGGAAGGAATAGCTGCTCAGTCTATTGCTTTAATCCGCGGGGAAAGTTAGCTTATCACCATATCGTAACTGGGTTTATTATCCTGCCAATAAACTACAAATTTGACCGTTCTTCCTTCAACTAAATGCATCTCGCTTTCACTGCGAAGTTTTCTAAAATCCATCATTTCCAAAAATGCTTTAAGCAGCTCAATTTGCCTGGTAAGCTCTTTATCCTCTGGTTCATCCCTCATATACTTGTTTACCAGATTCCAGTATGCTTCTTTGGCCACAGTCTCGATGCAGTGAGAAAGTGAAGGAACAAGTTCTATACTACACATATTTTAAGTTATACAATGATGTCTCACTGTTTTCAAATGCCAAGACTATTCTTGCGATAATATTGCAATTCATTTGCTGGCAGGGTAACATCCCTTTGAAGCAATGGAGCAAATTTGGGCACCCTGGCGAACAGAATACATACAAAGAGCTAAAGAGCAAGGTTGCCTTCTTTGCCAAAAACCCGAAGAGAATAATGATGAAGCGAATTTCATCCTCTACCGGGGACAGAGAAATTTCATGATGCTAAATGCCTTTCCCTATAACCCGGGGCATGTGATGGTCGCACCTTACCGACATGTGGCAAATCTTCAAGATTTGACCGACGATGAAGCAAAGGAGCACTTCATCATTATCAAGAAAAGCATTGAACTTCTAACAGAGGTATTGAAGCCAGCGGGTTTCAATATTGGGCTAAATCTGGGTAGGATTGCCGGGGCTGGCATCGAAGGGCATCTCCATACTCATATAGTGCCTCGGTGGGAAGGCGATGTTAATTTTATGCCGGTATTAAGTGACACCAGGGTTATCTCAGAGGCGTTGGCTGATACTTATCGGAAGCTAAAGGCAAGGTTAACCTGATTGTTGTTCCCATTGAGGATAAGAACCCAGTATCTTAACAAAAGCGGCTTCCCGGGTCAGTTCCCCCAGCGCTTCCTGATACACCTTGCTACCCAAGCGACTTTCAAAATCAACGTAGAATATGTATTCCCAAGCCTTGTTTTTGCTTGGCCTTGATTCTAATTTCGTCAGGTTTATATTCCTGGTGGCAAAGATCCCCAACACAGAGTAGAGTGCACCAGGCATGTTCTTGGTGCCGAAGACCAGAGAGGTCTTGTTCTTTTGTCCTAGCCTGGCTTCTTGCTTGGAAATGGCGAAAAATTTAGTATAGTTATCCCTGTTGTCCTCTATTCCAGGAGCTAAAATCTGTAAACCATAAATATCAGCAGCCCTTTCGCTAGCCACAGCAGCACACCCCTTCAATGCGCTTTCTTTTATCATCTTGGCACTGCCCGCAGTGTCGTAGCTAGGTATTATGTTGAGCCCGAGTTTTCTTAAAAATTGTTCACACTGAGCCAGGGCTTGAGGATGCGAATAAATCGTTTTTATGCTACTTAGACTTTCGCCAGGTAAAACCATTAAACAGTGGCTTATCCTGAGGATAATTTCAGCAAATATATTAAGGGGGTATTCTAGAAGCAAGTCATAGGTTTCGTTGATGCTGCCTGCTTGCGAATTTTCCACTGGTACTACCCCAAAGTTAGCCCTATCTTCCAACACCGCCTGGAAAACATCCCTAAGTCGCGTACAAGATAAAAGAGGGATATCCTCCCCGAAGAACTTTACCACGGCGTCTTCGCTAAAAGCGCCTCTTTCCCCTTGAAATGCGACCTCAGGCATCGTGATTAACTTTCCCTAAATATAGCTTGAAGCAAGCTTATATTCTCAGTGGGAACCAAGCAGATGAGTTCATCACCCTCCCTTAGAACAGTGTTCACAGTTGGTACCTGAGATTCCTCTCCATGGGAAATGACCGCGGATATAACAGAGCCCAATGGCAATGATAGCTCCCCAATTGGCTTTCCCACTACTGGCGAATTCTTTCCCACCCTCACAAGCACAATTTCCAATCCCTTGTCTCTAATGGTAAATAGGCGAGTCAAAGGAAAGAGCATGGTTTCCGCTTTAATATGCTCCGAAACCAGGTACACGGCGTCTACGACGCATTCTATTCCTAATTTAGCAAATATCTTCTCATTCCTGGGAACGTTGATTCTAGCGATAACTCGAGGAACATTAAACTTTTCCTTAGCTATCTGACACGCTGCCAGGTTATCCTCATCCTCACCAGTGACGGCGATAACCATGTCTGCTCTACTTATCCCTCCCTTATCCAAAATGGCTATCTCAGAAGCCTCACCATGCAAGCATATGTCACCAAGTTCCTCCTCTATGTGCTCACACTTTCTGGCATCTTTTTCGATCACCAATACTTCATGCCCCTCATCAAGCAATTGTTTACCCAGATAATGCCCCACGTCCCCACCACCGACGACTATAACGTACATCTCCCCAGTTACCCTTCCAGCCTTTCTTTTAACAGGCGAACAAATACTCTTGTGGGGCTGATAGCCTCAACACCTAGCCCGCTGTAAAAATCCTCTCGTAGCGGGTCATAGATTCGACATAATACCCTGGGAACATCGAATATTTGCTTGGCGATTTGAGCTGCCATAGCATTCAGTTCATCATCGCGGGTCACTGCTACAAACGCACCAGCTTGCTCCATACCTGCTTTCCTAAGTACCTCTTCATCAGCGGCGTCTCCCAAAAAAGCCATACCACTGAAATCAGGCGGTAATCTGTCAAAACTAGCATTATCTACATCGATAACGGTTACTTTATGCCCCTCCACATCGAGTAAATGAGCCAATTCAGCCCCTACACGTCCACAGCCCATAATAATTACGTTCACTGTTCAACTTTAAGAAATGGAGTCTCTATATAATAAGACTCGGCAAGGAGCCTCTTTCAACACATAATAGACAGCCTTGCCCAGATCGGGTATACCAGGTGCTTTCTTATAAGTAGTCGCCATTATTATTAAATCTATCTTTCTTTCCACGGCCTCACTAACAATAGCTGGTCCAGCATCTCGCGCTTGGAGCAGATCGGTCTCTACTTCATAATCCGCGTCAACAGCAGCATCTTCAGCGTGTGTAAGTATTCTGTCCGCTTCATCAGTCTTCGGATCGATCTGAGTATCCAGAGGGAGGCTTCGCTCTACCTCAATAATGTGAACAGCGTAGACTTTCGCTTTAGACTTCCTGGCTAAACTGCAAGCTAGCTTTATGACCTCCTCATCAGCACCGCCACCATTTGTGGGCACTAAAATGTTCTTTATTTCCATCATCAACCCGAGATATTAACCTGCTACTCTTTTTTAGTCAACAGGCAATTTAACTTCCTGAGCCGAATGGATAAACGGTAACCGCTTTCGATAGCGAAATACGAGGTAAAAAATAAGCCCAAAAGCCATCCAGCCAAATCCAACCCAGCGAGCATAAGGTTGCGTTATGACCACCGTGAGCCAAATAGCACTGGTAGCTACCAGCCCTATAATAGCTGTTATGGGTAACCTCCACCCCTTAATCTTAATATTCCCCCGAAGCTTAAAAGGGCGAGGAAGTTCAGGGTGCTTTATCCGCAACCTGAGTATAGAGGCATGAGCGAGACTGAAAGCGAGGAGAGAACCAAAAACATACAGACCACCTAATATGACAAAGAATTTGGGAAAGGACTCTGCAAGGAATCCCGGAATCAAAAGCAAGATAGCCACCAAGGAGAATAAGATTATGGCCTTGTAAGGCGTTTTGAATTTATGGTGAATTTTCGATAATGTCAATGGGATGAGCTGGAACCTCCCCAGGGAAAAAGTTAACCTGGAAATGCCCATAAGCCCGGCATTGGTAGCGATAATTAAAATGGTTGTTGCTAACACAGCTACCAATATAGGCAGGAGTTTGATAATGCCTCCCAAAAAAGCGGTAATGACGATAATCCCTGCCGGGCTCGATGACAATCCTGCAGCTATCTCCTCAGGGACTATAGCTATAGAAAGCCCATGTGCGATGCCAGCTATAGGGTCTCTTGCCCATTGTGAAGCCATCTCGATCGGTGTCATAGTGGAGAAAGCCGCTACCGATATGCCACTGAATAAAAGCATCACCACGACTATCATCAAAATCATTGCTCTAGGGGCAGTTATCGTGGGGCGTCTTGCTTCCTCGGAAAGCTGTGAAATTGTCTCCACACCGGTATAAGCTATAGCGGCTATAGCGATGCCAAGAATTAAACCGGATGCTGAAGGCCAGTTACCTGTAACGTTATGAAAGAAGATTCCAGGGTTCGGAGCAAAAATGAACAAGATAGCCAAGAGTATGATAATCATCTGCGTAATTACATCCAGTAGAGCGAAAAAGGTATTAAGGATTGATGACTGCTTAACGCCGATGATATTGAGGCACATCAGGAAAAAAACGATTCCCATAGCGAGACCTGTGCCCCATGTTGGTTCTGTAAGCGGTTCCCAAAAATATCCCAGGTAGGCAGGGGCAGTGTAAGCAGAAATGGCAATAGTTACGATATAGCTAAATGCCAGCGCCCAACCAGCCACAGAGGCGAATAAATCATTAAATCCATGGCGGGCAAAACTGGCTGAACCACCAGCCTCAGGCATCATCGCTGTGCCCTCAGCGTAAGAAAGAGCGGTAAAGATGAAAAAAATACCGGCAATAAGTAAAACTACAGGGGTTGCCCCAAAAGCGATTAAAGCTACAAGCCCCAGAGCATAATAGATGGATGAGCCAACATTACCGTAGCCAGCACTGAATAAACCAAATACTCCCAGGGCGCGTCTTAAAGGATGAGCTTTGGCTCGGGGACGACGTACAAACTTATCTCCCAGCTTGGGTCGCCAATCAGTATCCAAAATAAAGCCCTACCATATATCGCTGGTTATTTTATTGCTGGGCGATTTTAGTTTACCCCACAATCACTGTCAACAGTAATCCCTCTCCTTAGCTGTTCTAGCCATGCCATCGATTTAACCTCCCTCTGCAACAGATACGTTATATACTCCTGCATTAACTGCCTCAATTCCGAAGATAGCTTGGAAGACATTTTCACCCGGCTGGCAGTAGAATAATTGCAATCCTGCCACAGCCGAAGAACTTTTAATGCGTCAATTGAAATAGTGCGAGAGGCAAATTCCGCATGATTACATCCGGGACACAACACTCCTCCCTGGCTAGGACTAAAAAAATTGAGCCCCGGCTTAAGAGATGAACTACAGACAACGCATTTATGCAACTGAGGGCGATAGCCAAGATGATGAAGAAGCTGAAGTTCGAAATACCGTAATACAGTTTCGTCACCATTGCTCGGTGATAGATTCTTCAAGGTATCAAGCAGTAAATCAAATAATGGCTCGTTGGGGCTACCCTCAGTAGTAGAAACATCAATGAGTTCTAAGATGTAAGAACCACAAGAGATGCACCATAGGTCGCCTTTCAAGCTCGAGAATCCATCCATAGTCTGGCTTTGAGTGATAATATCCAGGTTACGTCCCTTGGCCAGCATTAGCAAGCTGTAATTGGGAGGTTCTACATTACCACCTAGTTTACTTCCAGGACGACATGCCCCCTTAGCCACCGCCTTTAATTTCCCAAATTCCAGAGTATAAAGAGTAACAATTTTGTCAGCCTCACCAAGCTTGGTCTGCTTAATGACAATAGCTTGAGTCCGATACGTACGGGGTGACGTCATTGACAGCCCTCAGAATTCTTGTCTGCTCTCCAACGCTTGGGCAAGCGTCACATCATCAGCATACTCTAACTCACCACCGAATGGTAACCCGCGGGCCAGACGACTGATGTGAACACCCTGAGGCGCAAGGATCCGGCGCAAGTATAACGCTGTTGTTTCGCCTTCCAGATTGGGATTGGTCGCCAGAATCACCTCATTAACCGAACCATCCTGAAGCCGAGATAACAATTCATTTATCTTCAACTGCTCGGGGGCTATTCCTTGCGACGGGTTAATCGTTCCGTGAAGCACATGATATACGCCCTGATACTTCCCAGTCCGCTCTAAAGGCAGGATATCTGACGGTTCTTCCACGACACAGATTTTAGAATGGTCACGCTGTTTATCTTGACAAATAAGGCAAGGGTCACAATCGGTGATATTAAAACAGATTGAACAGAGTCCTATCTTCTCTTTAAGGTTCAAAATAGCCTCGGCCAGGGCTTTAGCTTCTTCGTCCGAATTGCGTAGCAAATAATAAACTAATCTTTGAGCACTTTTGGGGCCAATGCCTGGCAATTTGCTAAATTCCCCAATCAAGTTTGCTATGGGCTCAGCAACAAATGCCATTTCTTAAAGAATCCCTGGTAAATCAAGCCCGCCGGTCAAGCTACTGAGATGTTTTCTGGCAAGTTCCTGTGATTTAGCGATGGCTTCATTAACCGCTGCCATGATTAAATCTTGAAGCATTTCAGTGTCTTTAGCATCCACTACCTCCGGTGATATTTCCACCGAGCGAATTCTCTGGTGTCCGTCAATTACCACTTTGACTGCACTACCCCCGCTGGTAGCCTCAACGGTAATGTTCGCTAATTCCTGCTGCCCTTTAGCTAATTTCTGTTGAAATTGCTGTGCCTGACGCAATATCGATTTATCTATTTTCATCTTCCCAATTTATTGGTCCACAACTCTGGCACCCATTTCTAAGGCAGCCTTGATTATCGGATCTTCCCTCTTTGATAAACTGGGCGCCGTTTTCTTCCGCTCAACTAAGATGCACCTTACTTTACTGGGCTGCTGGAAAAACTCTTCAAGTTTCCTTTCTACCAGATGCTGATACTTGGGGTCTTCGATCTTTTCTTTATGGAACGAATAGTAAAAACCCAACACCAGGGTATCATCCTCCACTGCCACTGGCTCACAAGCACTACGTAAAAAGGCATCCAGATTACCGTTTGAACCTTCGCCTTTCAAAGAATTGATAAACTCTTTCCACCGAGCCTGCACATAGCTAATGCCCTCGCTCGCCTCAACTTTTTCCGCCAATGAGGTAGATTCTTCACCAAATCTCTCGGAACTTTGCGGCAAGGTAGCCTCTGCAATTTCCGAAGGTCTATCGATGGTAACCTGCTGCCCATCGGCAAAGGACAAAACACAATCCACTAAAGCCATCTCCAAAGGTAAAGCAGAATAACTATCACCGCGAAAATCTATTCCCGCAAAAGATTTGATCGCTTTTAGTAAGTAATCCAGCTTAACACTGGCTACGGTTTCCTTCATTTCATTTAAGTCTTCATGGGTAACATCTATCGCCTCTTCGCAATTGGATTTGGCTAACAATAAACCCCGAAAATACTCCACAAGCTCTCGATTAAATAAGCGGAGGTCAACGCCGTCGCTGTTGGCACTGTTGATAACCTGAAGACCAGCGGAGATATCCTTATTGACGACGTGCTTTGCCAATTGCCTGACCCTTAAATCGCTGGTTAACCCCAGATCTGCCTGAACCTGTCCAAAATCAATCTTGCGACCGTAATAGCCTACCAATTGCTGCACTAAGTTTTCTGCGTCACGAAGACTCCCCGTAGCCGCCCGAGCGACAGCCCTCAGAGATTCAGGCTCAATCTGGATATCTTCTTTTTGACATATCATCTTCAGTTTATCCACTATCGCTGATTGTCCCAGGCGACAAAAGTTAAACCGCTGGCATCTCGACATTACTGTGGATATCACCTTGTGTGGCTCAGTGGTAGCTAAGACGAAAATTACATGAGGTGGTGGTTCCTCCAGAGTTTTCAACAGTGCATTGGAAGCTGCTTCAGTAAGCATGTGGACTTCATCTATGATATATACCTTGTAGCGCGTGATGCTGGCACTATAACCCACCCTTTCCCTGAGATTGCGAATCTCGTCAATGCCACGGTTGCTGGCAGCATCTATCTCCACTATATCCAGAGAGCTTCCCCCGGTAATGGAGCGGCAAATATCACAATTGTTGCATGGTTCGCCCCCTTGTTGACTGAGACAATTAACTGCCTTGGCCAGGATACGCCCGGTACTCGTTTTGCCGGTGCCTCGAGGGCCACAAAAAAGATAAGCGTGGGCTACTTCCCCGCTCTCCACAGCACGGCGCAAAGTCCTGGTTATCGGCTCCTGCCCTACTACTTCAGCAAAACTCTGCGGTCGCCACTTACGATAGAAAACTTCAAACCCCATATGATATCTCTTATTATACTCCCCACAATAAAATTCCTAAAGAGATTTTGTCTATTATCGGCTCGGGGCTTGGTCATGCCGGGGGTAAAAAAGTTCAATTAATCTGATGGCAGAAATAAGACAGCGGCAGCCGTTCGGAATGGCTACCGCTGTCTTGCTAAAACACGATGCTTATTGAGTTAGCTAACAGAGTAGGATGTAAGCTCCCTGATCTCCTCGCCAGCCCAGAGGGCGCGGTCTATCTCCTTTACATTTGATTTCACATCATCTGCGTTGAACCAGAACTCATTGGTATAGGTGCCCGGCTTTGTGGGCTCGTATGCCACTATATGATAGCACTCGAATGTTCCCGCGGGCACGGTAATAGTTTCCATATCAAGTACCTTATTCTCCAACTCAGTAATTTCATCTAGAGGACCAGCTACAACGCGCACTGAAGAGCTCCAGGTCTTCCCGACCTCAAGGGGCCAGCCATAGTCTCCAGAAAGAGTCCAGCTGACGGTGGATGGCAACCCGGGAAGCTCTGCGATTGCTGAACTCATTTGCACATACACCAGATGGGCTTTGCTGGTCCATATATCAGCCGTCGAGATGTGTAACGTTAGCGGCATATCGGCGGCATCGCGGGTCCACGAAGGATCTATAGTACCACTGAGCTTGTAACAAGCTTCGCCCCCCATCGTCTCTTCACCTGCCACAGTGACCGTTAATGCACACACTACATCTTGTTTGGTGTTCCCGTCTGGATTTGCGTACGCGCAGTCATATACCCAGGTGTCACCAGTAGACCAGGTTGGCACTGCTCCATCTCCATCTCCATTTCCGTCTCCATCTACCCCTTCCTCTTTCACGGTAAGGCTCTCTGTCGCGGTATCATCAGGAGTCGAGAGAGTTACCGTGTAGGAGCCGGCAGTTGTTGCGTCATAATTAAAGCTGACGCTATCGCTTGCACCACCGGCTAATGAGCTGACAGACTCGCTATCAGTGTAGTCGCCGACGGTCAGGCTAACATCACAGTCGCCAGATTGTTCCCCCACATTGGTGACAGTGGCAGAGATGGTAACCGTGTCATTAACCTCCGGCGCTGATGGCGAAACAGTCACGCTGGAAAGCGTGAATTCAGCAGGGGCCCCAGGCCCACATGCCGCCAGAAAGCTTACCGCCAGCAGCAAAACAATCATCACACCAAAAACCCTTTTCATTTCTGTACCTCCTTTTTGTTTTTACCCTTAATTATATTCTTGTTACAAATAACATATAATATGGCCTGTGCTTTGTCAATAGTTTTATAACAAACTTTCAAGATTATAACCCTTTATTGGCAATGTAGGTAGCCAGATCAGCGAGACGACAACTATAGCCCCACTCGTTATCATACCAGGCTAACACCTTCACCAGATTGCTATCGATAACCATAGTACTCAAGGCATCAAAAATAGCGCTGGCTGGATTACCCTTAAAGTCCGAGCTTACCAGGGGCACATCGCAGTATTCCACGATACCTTTGAGTTCCCCTTCAGCAGCTCTCTTAAAGGCATCATTGACCTCTTCAACGGTCGCTTCCCTATTCAAATCAGCAACGAAGTCAACGATAGATACAGTCGCGGTAGGCACTCTTATGGCGATGCCATGTAGTTTCCCTTCAAGCTCAGGAATAACCACGGTTACCATGCGAGCTGCACCAGTGGTGGTGGGTATGATATTAACAGCGGCAGCCCGGGCACGACGCAAATCGCTGTGAAACACGTCCAGAATTTTCTGGTCATTGGTGTAAGAATGAATGGTGGTCATCAGCCCGTGTGTAATCCCGAAATTTTGATGCAGAACCTTGACCACCGGGGCAATGCAGTTAGTGGTGCAGGAACCATTGGAGATGATGCGATGCTTATCCGGGTCATATTGCCCTTCATTGACGCCGAGGACAATGCTTATATCCTCCCCACGGGCTGGCGCTGAGATAATCACCTTCTTTGCCCCGCCTTGAAGGTGGCTCGCCGCCTTACCAGCCTCGGTGAAAAGCCCCGTTGATTCAATCACAATATCCACCCCAAAATCACGCCACGGAATTCGAGCAGGGTCTCGTTCAGCTATTACCTTCACTTCCCCGTCATCAACTATAATAGACCCCTCCCGAGCCTCCACCCTGCCCGGATAAACACCATAATTGCTATCATACTTAAAAAGGTGGGCGTTAGTCTTAGCATCGGTGAGGTCATTGACTGCCACCACCTCCAATTCATCGCCACACCGCTCCTTAATCGCCTTCAGAGTTAATCTGCCAACACGCCCGAAACCATTGATACCAATTTTTATGCTCATTCTTACCCCCTTTTCATTAGTCCTTAACTAAAAATGAAGAAACACCATGTTTGTCAATCTTCCCAATCTTGTCCTGCAAGGCCAGTAACCTGATATGGGCAGCAGT
>Ga0114930_10000577_pt1 | contig 37797 bp, 29 predicted proteins | sample AnhtaG_FD_87300 | JGI IMG/M metagenome (GOLD analysis project Ga0114930, IMG submission 87300) | Deep subsurface microbial communities from Anholt, Denmark to uncover new lineages of life (NeLLi) - Anholt_01485 metaG | ecosystem: Environmental > Aquatic > Marine > Oceanic > Sediment | place... | reverse complement strand
TTCTGGATGGATTCACGATTACCGGAGGTACCGGTTCAAGGCTGGTAGACTCCTCTGTATCTGTAGACTTCTGGGTTGGCGGAGGTATCTTCTTCGATGCTTCTTCCGGGACCGTGAGGAATTATGCAATAGTGCAGAACAGAGTGGAGAACAGTGGCGGGGGAGTCTTTTGTGGTTATCCGTGTTCTCCTATCTTTATCCCCCAAAAGAACTTTATTTTTTATACATTTCTTTCCCACCGTATACTTAATCCGATTTCACACTGAAAATTCTCAAAAATATTCGTATTTTCGCAAAAAATTGACATTTATTCGGACTCGATATAGGCAAAATCAACATTTGTGGAGACATTTTGGAGACATGATGTCACCTGGAAATCAGGGTGTTTTCCAGCTTTTGAATGAGGCGACTTTTCGAAGAATTTTGGTATTTTTACAGCTCGTGGGAAGGATGACATGTGGTATCAATCGCGTAAGATTTATGCAGGCGATCTGCGTATTTCCAACCCTGAACAAGACCTGAAACAGAAACGATGAGGCGTAATGCACAGGCGATTCCCGAAGAAAATGAGGCAGAGGAGTGATGATTTTGGTCGTTTTGAAGCGTCTTCAATTTGCTTGTGACTAATTTCTACGCAGCGGATTGCATTACCAGACGAACTATGTATACTAAGAGCAGTCAATTCCAGTGGTGCTGTTTTGCTGAGGCCAATTGGTATACATCACTCGGATGTATCATGTTTTTTTATATTTGCCAGATGATAATCATAAGTATGTGAAAGGTTGACCTGTCATGTCAGGACGCAAGCGTAAACGAAGGGATCAAAAACGTAAAACAACACGAAGACAGAAAACATCCATTTCCTCACGACACCTGTTTGCTGCCGGTCTGCACCGCAGGCCATGTCTGTGGGATGTCCTAATCCATGAACTGGCAGTAGTTTTGTCCAATAGCTACCGGCAGATACGCAATGAATTGTCGACAGAAACCTTCCGATTAGCTAGCGAAGATTTGACCACTGTCGGATGGATGCTGGCAAAAGGCTTCGAAATCTTTGTCGGCCGAAACTGGCCTGCTGGGTCCTGCGAAGGTCTGAAGGGAGAACTCTGGCAACTTGACGAAGCTTCAGCGGAGCTAATTGCCGAATGCACAGCATCACAGTGTTTTGATCCCATTTTGCGTAAATATGTTGAGGATACCCGGGACATCTACCCAGGCAGGCCTCACGGCGATCTGACCAAGCTTACCAAGGCCCTGCGTGAAGCTTTGGGGTCATTCCTAATTTCAAGATGTTCCTCTGGCGGCAACCTGTACAAATGTCTGACGAATCCTCTTGCTGATGATAACCGTTACTTCCCGGACAATGGTGAGTCGCCCGATCCCCCGAGCAGTTGCGGGGATCCTATCCGTGACATTTACCGACTCGGCTTGATGATCCATGATGAAGATGACGGCAGCGATATGAAGAGGACGCTGGCACATTTCGTTCGTACTGACCCCTGGCTGTTTGCCGAATGGAAGTCTTTTGTAAGAGAGCAACTGGATGAATCCAAAAGAAAAAAGCGAATCAGTATCCAATCAATGGCGATCGATGAGGCCACCGACGAGTTTATTTTCAGAGCAACTCATTTGGATGGCAAAACACCCATCCGGCTGTTTCTTGAGCGTCAGAAGGACATGTGTGACCGGCAAAGGCAACGAATGCTGCGATGGGACACCGAGACCTTCTACGGGATATTTCTTGTAAGGAATGTGGAGCTTCCCTTTGTAAATGCCACAGACCTGGCAAGTGACAAGAGCTATCGCTTGAAAGCCACTAAGCCCGAGGCATTACGCCCTCTCAAATCCGATGACTTGCTCTTCTCCCGCGTAACGCCATGGGATGATCACTGGCTTCTTTCAGGCATACAACAACGGTTCGAAGGGGCTGGTAAGGATCAAGATTTGCTATCCAAGTTGAAACGGGACGCCCGATTCAGACCATCGTATCGCTATATTGATAACGATGACCCTCGTATTCAGGAGGGTTTCAAGCTCCAGGAGGCCCAATACCAGGCCTGGATAGCCCTGTTTGGTCAGGAAGAGCTTTTGTTTGAGGATGGCCTAAGGCTTGGTGCTGCCATGAATCGGTTCCACCGATATTGGACGCATGAGATGATCCTTCCCGACAGCGGTTTGACCAGGGCTCAGTCTTATCGGCAAACACACGGTCACGCGCCTCCGGAACTGAAATTCCCGCTGCCGGATTATTTGCTCAAAGCCAAAGACACGGCTGCGGTCTTTGACCGACGCCACGGGCTGGCGTTCTACGTGGGCTATGGTTTGTTCCGCTCGGCCTTTGAGGATCAAGGGCCGCTTACCCCGGAGCAAGTACGGCGAGTCTGGGATTATCTGACCGATAGGAGTACCGACTTCTGGCTATTCCAGAGAATGCGAGATCGGTATTCCGAACGCACACAATATGTGTTCAGGCAAGTATTGAAGGACAAACAGTTTCGGTTGGATCGCGATTTTGACCCGATCCTTGGCAAGTTCAAAGGAGAGTCAGTACGCAGGCCTGTGCGGCCGATGATTACTGTGATTGACCCTGAACCGGGCAATCAAGCCACAAGAAAGGTATTGAAATGAGCAAGCGTACCACAAAGCTGGCAGAGAGGACTATCGAGGCAGTGCTTGGCGAGTTTCTTGAAGAACAACGAAAACGCCTGAAGCCTTCAACCATGCGGAAGTATGAGGACATCATCGACTTGTTTCAATCGTGTTTGGACAACTACGCTTATCAGGGCCTCAATAAGCAAGAGGATGCGTTGTTCGACCGGCTTTATAATACCGAGGGCAATGAACATCGGGAATTCTGCCAGATATTCGGCCCGGAAAAGATCCCCGGCAATGTGAGCGAGTTCCTGAACTACTTTATGATTCGAAAGGTTATGTGCGGCAAGGAGTTGATGCAGGCGGCAGGCACCGTGATCAAGAAGCTGGGCAAATGGCTCAAGGAAAAGGGATACGTCCAGTCGGAAAGTGCCGCTGAGGTTGTGAGCTGCGGCGCTACTGCCGCCAAGGAATTGCCCGCCACGGAAGAATTAGCCTGGATGCTTGACGATTATGCTGACTGCACAGCTGTTGATTGTGATGAAGTGATCGAAGACTATTTTACCATCGAAACAGTAGAGGCGGGTAAGTTACACCTGTCCGCTTTTTCAGGAGATGACGAGATCATAGTTCCTGTCTCCCGGAACATCAGCGATACCTGTCGCGTGGGTTGGTCCATTTCCGGAACGGTGGGCAAGAAAGGCAAGGGCTGGCGCATTCTTGAGGTTTGGAACGTATATCCTTAGGACAACACCCAGCTCGTGACTTGACAACGGCCACCTATGAAGAGCTCAAAGTCAAATACTAAAATTCCTGTTGCCACAATTTTTCTAAGGTATCCTCGTTACGACATATCAGCCAAATTTCGTATTTTTAACTTTCCGTCGTATCGTATAATTCACAATGGACAAGTAAAAACTTGTTCATGATACCCGATATTTGCTACTTTTTGTCTTCGATAAGCATGTTGCGGAGGTAGAAGTGTAGGTTGCCGTTCCAGGGTTTGGAGCAGATGTCGATATCGCCGTCGCGGTCCACGTCGGCGGCTTTGGCTTCGTGGCAGCGTTTGCCTTCGAGAATGAGGTGTTGCTTCCACTTCTTGGCTTTGCCGAGGTTTTCCCAGATGAAGCATTGGTAGGAGGTCTGGGATATGGGTCCGCCGCCTGAGAAGACATCAGGGTCACCGTCGTTGTCTAAATCGGCAACGGCGAGAGAATGGAAATCTTGCTTAGTGTGAGCGGGGGAGATGAGATGGCAGGTCCATTTCTTATCTTTGCCCTGATTTTCGAACCAGAAGACGCGGCTGTCGGTACAGTCGGCTTCGGCTTCGACGACGTCGTTATCGCCGTCGGCGTCGAGATCGATGACCCAGATCTTCAGAGCCAGACCGTATTTATCCGGTCGGTTGCCGCCGGGAGGAATGAGGTCTTTGTGTTCCTTCCATTTCAGACCTATTCCATCCAGATTTTCGAACCAGACGTCGCCACGGACGACGTCGTTGTCACCGTCACCATCGAGGTCGCCGACGCCATTCGGACCGACGCCGCCGTGAATGCCGGCGCCGATTTTGTGTTGTTGCCATTTGTCGCGTGGATTGGGGGGGATTTTGTACCAGACAGTCCAAGCTTGCTTTGATAAATCGCCACAGGCGAGGACGTCGAGTTTTCCATCGCCGTCGATGTCGGCAGCGACGTTGTCGTGACACCTGATGGCGCCGTTATCAAATTTTTCAAACGTTTCCGTGCGGGGCTTGCCGGTATTGCGGTACCAGGCTGAGCCGGAGGCCTGATCAATCCAGCCGTCGCCATCGATATCGAAGGCACAGCCGCCAACTCGGTTGCTGCCACCCCGTGCCAAATCGTGTTGAATCCACCGATCCGGTCCTGCATACTCAAACCACCATATATTATTGGCTTGTCCGACAACCCAGTCTAGGTCGCCGTCTTTGTCGATATCGACCAGGGAGGTCTGGCCCATTTGATGACCGATCTCTACGATTTTGTGGTATTCAAAGCGTGGCATTTGAGCGAGGAGTGATAGAGGGGATAGAGAAACGATCATTAGAATTCTGAGGATAAGCACCATCTCTTTAATGCCGCTACGACACATAATAAGCTCCTTTATTCCTATTCGCCATCCACCTTGCTTTGCTTGGTGAATGGCACCCATATTTTCCGCTAATGTCTTAATATGAATTATTTATCGAAACATCGTATTTAATTTACCTCCATCGGTCCAGTGGTGTCAAGAGTGTTGTCTGAGCAGAATTGCAGAATGATAGGAAATTCAATTTTATCCCCAAAAAAAGTTGTATATTCGATACATTTCATTTCATCCGGATACTTAATCCGATTTCACACAAATAATTCTTGAAAATATTCGTATTTTCGCAAAAAATTGACATTTATTCGGACTTGATATAGGCAAAATTGGGATTTGTGGTGACAAAATGGTGTCACCATCAAAAGTTATTATAAACGCAGTACAAAGGCATGAAACAGCAGCATTCTTCAGAGATATTCACGAAGAAAGCTTTCTAAGTGCCGTGCAAACCGACATTATGAACCGATTGCTAATTGTATCAAACACTGATATCAAGATGGTGATGATTCCTATTAAAGATACACAACTTGTTGCAGTGAATTCAAGTCACCAGGTAGTTCTCAATACAATAAAAAAATGTTCTTTTACCCGCATACCGGTTTATAAAAGTGATCACAACAACATCATAGGTTTCATCAATGTCTATGATGTTTTATGTTCAAAGAAAGAGATAACCAATTTATACGATTTTGTTAAACCGATTAAAACAATTTCTCAAGACACATTGGTGACCGATGCTATGGAATCAATGCAGATGGAAAAAGAAAAGATAGCCCTGGTTGTACGAGTTGCCCGCAAAAATTGTGTGATACCTGTTGGTATCATAACAATGAAAGATTTGGTCGAAGAGCTCTTTGGCGAGTTGAGTTCCTGGTAAAGTGGTGGTTCCGGTGGCAAGATTTGTAGAAAGAAACTTCAATTAGTTATAATTCGAAGGATATTTTGATATTATTTTTTAAGTTGAAAGGTTAAAATTGTGCCGAAATGCATTAAATGGGAACTTTCAGATTAAATTGAGGGAAAAAATGACAAATATATTTGAATATGCAATGCAGATGGAAAAAGACGGCGAAGATTATTATCGTCAGTTGGCTCAAAAAGCAGGTAATAACGGTATGAAAACTATTTTGACCATGCTGGCAGACGAAGAAGTCAAACATTACAACGCCTTAGAGAAAATTAAAACACAAAAGACACAGATTACCGAGTCCGAAATTTTGACCGATGCGAAGAATGTCTTCGTCCAAATTAAAGAATCAGGTGATAGTTTTGACTTTGACATCAACCAGGCCGATCTTTACAAAAAAGCCCGGAACATCGAGAAAAAGAGCCGGGACTTCTATACGGAAAAAGCTAACGAGGTAACGGAAGAATATCAGAAAGAATTTTTCCTTAAACTGGCAGATGAAGAACAAAAACATTACGTCTTACTGGATAATATAATTGAGTTTGTATCCCGGCCGGAACAGTGGCTTGAGGATGCCGAGTTTTTTCACCTGGAAGACTATTAAACATAACCTGTTTATTAAGGGATGTTTATAATGAGAAAAGACCTCTCCATCGTTTTATGCGGCCAGGCAGGCCAGGGCATCCAGACCGTTGAGTATCTCCTGACAAGAATTTTCAAGCTCTCCGGTTATAACGTTTTCGCAACTAAGGAATATATGTCACGTGTCCGCGGCGGGATAAATTCCACAGAAATACGGGTATCATCAGGCTCTGTTTGTGCCTACGTAAACCGGATTGATATTCTTATACCTCTTAACAAGGGCGCCATTGGCCACGTTGAAAATAGAATTTCTCCTCAGACGATTATCCTGGCGGAAAAAGAAGCCATAGCCGACGATTTCGACCAAACCAAGCACAAATTTATTGATGTACCATTCACCAAAAAAGCTTCCGAGATCGGCGACAAAATTTATTCCAATGTTGTTGCCGTCGGAACAATCACCAGTGTGTTTGGAATTAAGCTGCAAACAGTAAGCAAGTATGTGAAAAAGTTCTTTTCTTCAAAAACCGATGACGTTATTGAAAAAAATCTTGCAGCAGTAAAGGAAGGTTTCAATCTCGGCATTGGTTTAGCCGATTCATCCAAAATTAAATTTGATATCAACGACGATGCCGATATTAAAGACCAAATCCTTATAAATGGCGCCGAGGCCGTAGCCCTTGGTGCAATTGCCGGGGGCTGTAACTTTATATCTTCCTATCCTATGTCCCCGTCAACGGGCGTGTTGATATTTCTTGCCAAACAGGCAAAAGATTTCGGCATAATAGCAGAGCAGGCTGAGGATGAAATCGCCGCTATAAATATGGCCATCGGGGCCTGGTATGCCGGTGCAAGAGCGATGGTCACAACATCGGGCGGCGGCTTTGCCCTTATGACGGAAGGTCTCAGTCTGGCCGGGATTCTTGAGAGCCCGCTCGTGATTCATCTTGCCCAAAGACCCGGCCCGGCAACAGGATTGCCCACAAGGACCGAACAGGCCGACCTTGAACTGGCCCTTTATGCAGGACACGGCGAATTCCCAAGAATATTGTTTGCACCCGGAAAGATTCAAGATGCCTTTTTTCTGACCCAGAAAGCGTTTAATTTGGCCGAGGAGTATCAGATACCGGTTTTCATACTCACAGACCAATATTTTGTGGATTCTTACTACAATACTGCGAGTCCTGATTTGTCGGATATCAATATCGAAAAACACATAATCAAAACTGATGCCGATTACAAAAGATATAAATTGACGGAAAATGGTATTTCTCCTCGTGGAATACCCGGCTATGGAAAGGGCCTGGTTGTGGTTGACAGCGACGAGCACGATGAAGCCGGACACATTACCGAAGACCTCGGTTTAAGAGTCGAGATGGTCGATAAAAGATTGAAGAAGTTTGCACTATTGAAAAATGAAACAATCCCGCCCGAATTGGTTGGTCCTGAGGACTACAAAAACCTGATAGTGTGCTGGGGTTCTACGTACAATGTCGTAAGAGAGGCCGTGAAGAATCTCGGCAGAGATGACACGGCATTTCTGCACTTCAAGCAGGTGTACCCCCTGTCGGGTCAAACAAGTGATTATCTAACAAAAGCCAAGAGAATTATAATGGTTGAGAACAACGCCACATCTCAATTCGCAAAGTTAATAAAACTTCATACAGGCATCGAGATTAATGACAGGATTCTCAAATATGACGGTCTGAGTTTTTATGTCGAAGAGCTGACTGAAAAATTGAATGACTTATTGAATTAGAGACAAAGCTATGGATACTGAAATTTTCAACATGGCCGACATTGATATAGCATGGTGTCCGGGTTGTGGCAATTTTCCCATTCTAAAAATATTAAAACAAGCTCTGGCTGAGTTAACAATTGAACCGGCAAACCTTGTAATGGTCTCAGGCATCGGCCAGGCAGCAAAGATTCCTCATTATATCAAGGCCAATGTATTCAATGGCCTGCACGGACGGGCCCTGCCACCGGCAACGGCAATAAAAGCGACAAACCCTGCTCTGACGGTTATAGCCGAAAGCGGCGACGGCGATATGTACGGGGAAGGAGGCAATCATTTTATACATACGATACGCAGAAATCCTGACATAACAAATATTGTTCATAATAATATGGTTTATGGCCTGACAAAGGGACAAGCATCACCTACAAGTCAAATAGGCTTTAAGACGCCAGTACAGGTCGGCGGGGTGTTTCTTGAGCCGTTCAATCCGCTCGCGGTTGCTATTGCTCTGGATGCCTCTTTTGTCGCAAGGGCTTTCTCTGGCGACGCAGAGCAAACAAAAGAAATAATAAAGCAGGCAATCGAACATAAAGGCTACGCTCTGGTTGATATATTCCAGCCCTGCGTAACCTTTAACAAGCGCAACACTTTCGAATGGTTTAAGAAGAATACATATTATCTCGACGTTTCACATGACTCCCTCAACAGAAATGAAGCGTTCAAAAAAGCCGCAGAAAATGGGCCATTCCCGCTTGGAATCTTTTATATAAACCCGGACAAAAGAACTTTTGAAGAAAATATCGGTATATATAAAGAAAACCAAAAACCTTTATACGAGCGCAAGCCGGATATCGGGAAATTAAAAAGTCTTATTGAAACATTCACAATAGCTAAGTAGGACAGGAATAATTGACGTTAAGGTGACGGGCAGTTTAAGATACTTTCAGTCCTTTCTTACATGTGGCACCCAGCCCGGTCACCTATGAAGAGCTCAAAGTCAAATACTAAATTCTCTCTTGCCACAAATTATTTTTTGATGCATCCTGTTACGATATCTCAGACAATGTTCATAGCTTATCTGAACAGCTTTTCAGCTTCACGATACAATCATAATGGACATTATGAATCTACCCTATGTCATAGCCCATCTGCTCAGGCGTAGTATCAAACTGTAATGTGTTCAGGATGTACACTCCTGCGTTTATAAACTTTACTCATAATTGTTCAGATTTTTTAGTATAAAAGCAAGCTATACTTCATATATATCGTTTAGGTAAATGCACTCTCTTTGAGGTTTCCTTTAAAATCTTTAAAATATGGCGGAATGATAATTAGACGAACTTACACTTTCCCAACTTTAAAGCATTTTACTGCCAAAACTCTTTTGTGTTTTTCTATAGAATCAACTTATTGCTTTTTATGGTTTTGCCGGTGTCTCATTTCCAGAAGTATTTTGAGGTACTTGCCTGGATTCCCTACCGTATCGGGTGATCATACTTTCAAGGCGCTGGGCTGTCCGTGTTGCTTTCTCTTGTATTGCAAGCTGATGAATGGATTTTAACTCGCGAATGGGTATCAACGGTTCTGTACTTTGTCTTCCTCTTATTACCGGTAATTTCTCTTCAATTGTTGTAAGTGCCCCTTGTCGTGCATATGCCGCTTTCGTCATATTTTGAGTCAATTTGGTCTTTTCTTCTTCAGACAGTTTCTCATAATTCAGAAGACCTTCTCTATTCACGTTTTGCAGGGCTGTTTTGTATTTCACAAGCTGTTCTTGAATTGCTTCAATCGCCTTTAATTGATCTGGTTGATCTTTTCTAATGTTGCTCGAACCACGCTTCTGGCGCATTTGGGCTTGGAATTGTCTCCTTTGTTCCGAGGTCATATTCATTAAACTTTGCCTGCTAATACCTTTTTGTCGTGGTTTTTCTTCTTCTTGTCCGAAAGCGGCCCAACTAACCAACAGAAATGCAACAACTGTACATATTGGAATTATATATCTTTTCATAACTTACACCTCCAGAATATAAAACTTTATAATCATACAATATTTCCCATGTTCACTCCGTTGAGACCCTCCTTTACCGTTCAAATCCCATAATAGCATAATTTGATCTTCATTTCAACAATATTTCGACAGGATAAATGTACCAGGAATGTGCCGAGAAGCCGTTGATATCCTAACGATATCTTTGTATTTGTGGGACTTGGGTAAGCAGTAATGTTTCAGTGAAGCATATAAGTTAAAGGCTGCGTCAAGGAGTTGATTAGGTGGATAGAAATGTTTGATGCGGATAAAGCCGAAGCCGCTATGGGCTTCTGGTATGAGATACATAAGGGTATTCAGGAATCTTTACGCGAGTTTTGACTACTATGTATATGTCTCGACGGTGCGAGCCACAACGGACAAACTAGACAGCTTCTGGTGGTTATTTTTTCTATCCTTAAGATAATGACCATTCCTTTATAGTAGCAGCTCCATTTGGGGTATTCGTATCATGTGATGTTATGGTTTGGGGACGAGATTTGTTTCGGCGGGCAGGTTCTTTAATGCAGCCCATTGGCTCCATCCGGCATCGTACCAGAGGACATTATTGTAACTGAGGATTTTATTGAGAATAACAAAGGTCTGGCTGGCCTGGTGGCCAGTTCGGCAATGCACAATGACTCGTGAATCTTTATTGGGAATAATTGAGGCATAGGCCTTTTCCAAATCCGCGGTGTCTTTGAACGTTGCGGCTTCGCCGAGCCTTTGAAGGTCCTCAGTGTATGGGCGGTTTATTGCGCCGGGAATATGGCCGGGGCGAGCCTCGTCGGACTTTGTTCCATTGAAATAGTCCGCCGGGCGGACATCGAGAATTATCGCGGACTTGTTCTGCAAGTGCTGCAGCACGGTCTTATAGTCAACTGTAAATGTATCGTGGGTTTCCGAGGGCAGATAATCAGTTTCAGTAACAACAGGCAGGTCGGCCGTAACAGGGTGTTTTTCATTCAACCAATTTTTGAAGCCGCCGTCAAGAATACCATAATTGGCGTGTCTGAGCCTTTCCAGTGCAACAGCGAAAAGCGTAGCATCATGAGGTTTTTCTCCATAGACCAGAACCACAGTATCCGAAGGTAAGATTCCCATAGAGGAGGCATGCTTTGCCAACATATCAACCGGCTGCAGTATAGAACCAACTGCCTGTCGATTCATACGAATGTTTTCCGCAGACAGGGCAAGTGCGCCCGGTATATGGCTGGTGTTGTATTCGGGCTGTGAACGCAGATCGATGATTTTGAGACCGGGTTTGTTAAGATTGCTATTTAACCAGTCCGTATCGAGCAGAAGCGGTTGGGGTAAATCAGTAGAGGGTTTGCTCTGGCCGGGTGGTGAGAGGAAATACGCACGCCAGGCGGCAACTTTGGCTGCTAACGAGGGCGAAAGTGGTTCGCTACGCAGTGAGGTTGGTGTCAAGCATTTCTGTATGAAGCCACCCAGACCGTCTGTGAGTATATAAGCATTTCTATAGCCGATACGGTACAATGAGTCACGAGCCTGTGCCGGATGTGTCATTCCATTTGAGTAGAGTACAATCGTACCGACGTTTCGATAAGGGGCAAGCGATTGATGGAGGTCTTTAAGAGGAACATTCAGCGCCCCTCGAAGATGAAACTGAATGAACTCGTTGTATGGGCGTACATCGACAAGAGTGAGATCTTTTTCACCAGACAAGATGCGGTCGGCCAATTCTTCGGGCTCGATGTGATCCTGCGCCAGGTCAATGCTCTCGAGGAGTATGGATTCTGATGCGGGATCAATAGTCATGGGTGTTCCGGCAGCCGGAGCGGAACCGGCACTAATGGCGACAAATGCAACTGCACCGGTCAATAATACCAGGCTGAACGATTTTAGGAAGAGTGTGTTCCAGTATATACCGGTCCGGGAGAGCCTGCGTTCGAGGTATTCACAGAGCCAGAACATGAGCAATCCTATTATGCAAAACAGCAATACAAATGCAGAGGCGGAGATACCGAGACTATCGAAGACAAACAGCACACCTCTGCCTCCCATTTCATAAAAAGGTTTGACCCATTGAAATACCTCGTTGAAAAGTGCACTGCCTATCACGGCACCGAGTATGAAGACCAGGGCATCGATCTTGCCGGATGTAATTCCGGCGGCGGCGGTACCGGGACACCAGCCACCGATAACAAAGCCGATTCCAAAAATTAAACCTCCGACAATTTGAGGGACGTAGTTTGTTTCAAGCAGATACACCTGGTCGAGGCGAATCAAGCCCAGGGCCCGTAAAGAGAAAAGACCAATCATAGCGGTCAGAACTGCTGTAAACATAACTTTGATTACTGTCATATCCTTGAAATAGAAGACCGAAGCCAGCTTGCGGCTGGAGCCGAAACCGGCACGTTCGAGGAAGAAACCAAATGCCAGACCGATTGCGAGAGATGCGAGAAAAGCCCAAGCGGTGTCCAGATGGTTTGAGCCAAAGAGTGTATTAATCATTCCACTGCCTCCTTACGAACCAGGCAGTCAGGTATCCACCGAGAAACAAAAAGATCATAAAGAGGAAACTTCCAGTGAGCAGCAAGGCCGAACCTGTAAGGGCCTGGCCGCTCGTACAGCCATTGGCCAATCGACTGGCAAAACCTACAAGAAGGCCTCCTGCAAATGCCAATATAAGCCTTTTACGAACAGAGCATTTTCGACCCCGTTCGACAATACATGTGATACGATTAGCCAGCAGAGCGGAGAGCAAAGAGCCCAAGAAGATACCAGCCAGCATAAAGACCAAATAATACCTCAGCGGTGCATCGCCCCATTTTCCGAAGTACTCGCTTGCAAGAGTATGCGTCCTTGCGATGCATAATTCCATGCAAGCGGCGACACGTGCAATTCCCGCCGAAGCCCCGAGTCCGGCCCCAAGAATCAGAAATGAAGCAAGGAGTGTCAAGCCCAGGCCAACACCGGCCAGATACGGATTCATAAATCGATTTGATTTGTCTTGTTTTTCCATGTCTCAGCACCCCGCACTTTTCTTTCTTACCGCAGGTGTTCCGGTCGAAGGGGCAGACGGTGAGACCGGCGCCTGACCGGGAGTCATCTTCGGCATCGGGCTCATTGACGGAACTGAAGTTGGGGGGCCGAACGTGGATTCCTGCCAGTATGCTTCCAGGCCGCCAAATAGCACTTTGATCTGGCGTTGTGTCTTTTGAGCAAGAATTCCCCCTACAGCCATAGCTAGAGTGCCGTCACGATCGACTATTATCAGAGGGCCGGTGCCGATAAGATAAGCGGGATTACTGGTTAGCTCGGCCATATCCACACTGCGTGAACCGGGAAGGCTGTAGTCAGAAAACATCTGCGGCGGACGAATATCCACGAGTTCGAATGTCCCCGGCAGGTCCATCATCAGGCGTTTTAGCTCAGCCTGACATATTCTTTCGGGTAATGGAATCATTCTTTGCGAAGGCGCTTGAGCATGCCCTTGGGTTTGTGAGCTATATACTGGAAGGCTTGCTTCAATCCATGCTTCGCTTCCGCCTTCCAGACTTGTAACGTTCTTAAAATTTTTACGTTCCAGAATTCCGATAGCCATGCTGGAACGGTAAGCAGAGTTACAGACAGCGACAACTGGTTGTGCAGGATCCAGCTTTGCAGAGAGTTCGGCCAGGTGATTCAGCGGCAGGTTCAAAACAGTGCCGATTCGTAAGCCCATCCATTCATTGGGCAAACGCACATCTAGGATCATTGGACTTTGCCCCGACTGCATCTGCTCATAAAGCGTCTTAGGGGCAATCAGTGTATTTTTCAGTACAGGCAGATTAGCCGAATACCATTGTGTCATAAGTAAGACCCTTGCCTGGTATCCTACTCGATGAAGTCTATGTACGGCTACCACTAAATCCGTTTCTTCGCCAGTAAGCACCAATTGTGAATTCCAGGGTACCATTATGCCCACCCATGTTTCAAAACGTCCCCTGATACCTATGTTGACAGAATTAGGGATATGACCAGCTGCAAAATCCTTGCTATCCCGGATATCCGCAACATAGTATCTCAAACTATCCGACAGGCTTGAATCTGCGACGACAGACTGCACGGGCTGCTGCCAGTCTACAATAGGAGGCCCATCCCTGTTCATAGCAGCGTTGTATCTAAAGTATTGCGGCGGCTCTTGCAATTCCGACAGGACCGAAGTGATAAATTCGGACCGGTTAGTGTGCTGCAGGTATGGGTTTGATGTTCGCTCCTCTCCGATGGTTGAGGACGGCTGGTCTTTGAGGTGTGCTCCACAGAGAGAGCCTGCTCCATGAGCGGGAAAAACTTTAACTTCATCTGGCAGCTTCGAGACAGTGTTTTTCCATGTATCGAACAGCATACCCGCAAGGGCCGACGAAGTAGTACTTTCCACCAGGTCCGGCCGGCCGACTCCTCCGACAAAGAGATAGTCGCCGGTCAAAATCAATTCGGGCGTTGCTTTGCCGATACCAAATACTTCGGCGCTGGTGCCGTCGATGACATGTCCGGGAGTGTCGATAAATCGTACTTTTGCCCTCCCGACTTCTATTGTCGTGCCCTCTCCAACAGGTTCAATCTTATATTTTGCATTGCTTTTGGCACTCTGGTAGATTGGACAGTTTACAGCTTTGACCATTTCCATATGACCTGCCACGAAGTCGGCATGACTATGAGTAAGAAAAATACCCACTACAGACAAAGACCGTTTCTTAATCAAATCCAAATAGAATTCAATGTCCCTGCCCGGATCGACGATAAGGGTCTTTGCGTCACTGACTACCAGATACGAATAATGTGACACGACCGGTAGGTTGACCTGAATCAATTCAAAGCCTGGGAATGTATAGGTATCTGTAATCTGATATTTTGCCGCATCATATCCATGTGTTGCAGATTCGGCATCCTTGATTTGCCCAGCGTGAGTTTGACAGCAAAGGACGGAGAATAGCAATGCAATGAGAATTGTTGATTTTTTGCAGAAACCTCTCATAAAACACCTCCATTATTATTGTAAGACACTTCATGTTTTCTTGTGTAATTATAAAGAACTTGTTTTTCCTCTTACAGAGTTAAGAGCAACGCTTAAGCATTGTTAAATCCGATTAATTCGGCAAAGATGAAATAGCCAAATCCGCTGATTGGCCATAAACTAAATATCTTCTTATAACATGTCAAGACTTAACTTCGCATATTTTGTCCAAGTTGAAATTCTTGTAACCGTTCACGGGGTAAATATGCCGTTTTTGAGCTACTAAGGACGATTTGATTAACTATTTCATCAAAAAACTTTAAAAATATTGTAAAATATTTTCACCCAGCAGCCAAAATAGGCTATATTGAGCAATAAACGCCGTTTTAACCCCGTGAACGGTTACAAATTCTTTAATTCTGGATATAATGAAACATTTTATAACGGAATTTATGCTGCGCTACAATATTTGATATATCACATAAGAGATTACCTGAACCGCTTACCTACGTTATTCGTTCTTTTAGGAACCAAGGGCGAATTTATGCAACCATTGCTTTGAGCCAGAAGCTACGTTCTGATGGCGATTTTATAGGCTGTTTAACCAGGTATATGTAGAGGCGTTCGAAATAATTGTGTTCTTAGAGAAGGTATTTGGGACGCAGAATCTCACATACCTCCCCTCATCAACCATGAATGACGTCGGCTGAGTATGTTTAGCAGTTGAAGAACAATATTTTGGATAGAGTTTCGTGATGACGTGTGGTTACAGGAGAAGGTGATTCCCAAAACATCGGGGCGTTACGACTGTTGCTGCGACTAAGTAGTGATATATTATATGCATTCTTATTAATTCTCGTGCAGTATGCAGTCTATATGTCAGATCGAATGAAAGCTAATTCGAAGATTATCTGAAAAAACGATTGATGATGACTAATTTACCTACTCTTCCATGTGCGCGAGAATTTATATAATTTTTATTAGATGTTCTCGATAGATTTGCGAAGTTCGCGGCAGGACTGGAAAAATTCATCAGGTGTCATTTCTTTCAGAAAAACCAGACCACGAGTCGCCCGAATCAGACCACTGGGATGGTTGTGGAACCATTCACGACCAAGGCAAGTTTTGATAGTGCGATACTGTTGAACCTGGATGCGTTGTGCAAGTTGTGAGAAAGGTCCATCGTATTCATAACTTGGGAAAGATGCATCTCGCTGACTAGTGAACGAGTTCATAAAAGCATCATGTGCTGTTGCAAACATGGCCATTGTTACTGGAACATACACATTAGCTTCGGATGGGTCGAAGCGAAACCAAACATTTCGATAACCCCAAATCTTCAGGTCAATTTTGCCAGTGTGTTGTAAGTATATTCGGATGGCTTCTGCACAGGCTTGCATGACCTTGTAGTGGGTATCTGGGCCACTGGCTTCGGGATCGAAGGCAACGGTGACGACATCCGGGTTGATACGCTGTAGTTCGTTGACAATAGGGAGCACGTCTTCGTTCATGGTCGGTTCACTAGTGAAGAAATCTCCAGTATAGAAACCTAAGCGCAAATGCTTGATATTCTGGCATTGCCAGCCATAATAGCCCCAGAGGCATTCAGCTTCCCATTCGCGACACATACCCTTGAGCTTCTGGATGTACTCCGGATCCTTCTTACCAGGGTAGACCATTGCAAAGTAGTCTTCCAGTTCATCGATTCGGCCTTCTATATTGTCCAGGAAACTGTCATCGAATAATTCGATGAGATTGCGGAGCATCCGGCGTGCACAACCTTCGGCTTTGTGGTGCTTATTCTGCGCGGCTACGCCATCAAGGTACTGCCAAACGTCACGGTTGCGATCGGTTGTGTTGCCCTGGGTAAAATAGCTTTCGTTAATTAAGGCTCTAAATTCGTCAATATCGAGAAATCGACGTAGGTTGACCATTTGGCTTCGCATAAATTCATTAGTCACAGAGGTAAAGCCGCTGGTAAGTGTGGCAAAATGATGCGCATTGGTATGTCGCCGGAAATGTCGTACGACCTGAGAGAAGTAGCCAAGCATAATATCGTCGTGATGTGGCTCTGTATGTAGGAAGCATTTGTTCTTGTAGACGCGCATACCATTTTCGATTCTGGAGATTAGCTGGTCATAAACTATTCTCGTGAGTTCTTGGAGCGACTCCGAGCGTTTCTTGAGGATCGTAGAGAAGAATCGGTCGGATCGACAATCGTCATCAGTTAGGTCGAGAAGAGATTTGTTTTGTCTGACAGCAAGATTAACCATAGCCTCTTGAACGTTGGTATCAGTAACTTTTTCTACATCTTGCAGGATTTCTATCTGTCGTTCAACTAGACGGCTCGCAGCTCCGCACGTGATATAGAAGCGGGCGTTGGGCAGTTGTCGCAGGCAACTTGCAGGAACACGAATGTGGTTGTCTGACCGAATGGCTTGGGCGACCACGTCTGCCTTTGCCTGGCCAGCGGCGATAATTATGGCCGTGCAATCGGGATTGAATATAATAGTTCGCAAGCCGATGGTGATAACCAGGCACTTGCGAGCAATTTCGATGCCTCCCAGATCAGTGGCAGCAGCAGCTTGTGTTTCATAGTTGATCGGACAGAGACGTGTGGTGGAGTTATGATCTGAGCCTTTAATGTTGAAACCGATGTGGCCATCCGGACCGATGCCACCTAAGAAGAAGCCAATACCGCCAAGTTCTCGGATGCGGTGTTCGTACTGCATGCACCACTGATCGACCTCTTCCAGGATGTTTTTTTTTTCTGTTCGAAGTCGCTAGTGGCTTGGCGGTATCTTAGTGTCAAGTCCACACGGTTATCGGGCCAGACGTCTTGGAGCTTTTGGCCCGATTTTAGGCCGATGGCCAAGGGGTCGATGAGCAGGGCCTTATTCGGATCCAAACCGAATCCTTTGATGTAGAAGTGTCTGACGTAGTAATTGAAGCTATTGTGTTGGGATGAATCCATAGGGTAGAATTCGTCAATCTGTACGAAGTGGAGACTTTCCATCTCCGGCTTTTTTGATGGATTGATGCCAGCCTGTTCGAGAATCTGTTGGATTTCAGACTTGTGCCAGCCTTGGAGCAGACGCTGCACCCACTTGATGAAGTGTTCAGGGGTTTTTCCAGTGGGCAGTGAGATTACGCCGCCTGGATTGTCTTGAATCCATTCGATGAAGCGCATGGCAGCGAGTTTTCCCAGTGAGGGGAAGTTTTCCACGACAATCGTAGGTATTTTCTCAGTCGGAGGATAAAACGTTTTAAAAATTGAGTTTTTCGCGGCAACCTTCTCGACCAGTGTCAAAACTACATTCATATTACGTCCCACCTAAATGTAAGTACGAGCTATCCATTCATGAAATAGCATATCAGTATTTATTATAATTTCAAGCATCCATGCTGTTTTCTCGTTAACGGCCAGACTCAAGCCGAAGTGTAAACTATTGGCCATGAAGCGTGACCGTAATCGAAGAAGGTCTTCTTCGGATCAATAGGATATTTCCACAACGGTTTGCCTTCGAAGTCATGGCAATAAGGTCCGTGTTCACGGAACAGAACATAGAACCGCTCAGGCCTTCAAAAAACTCAGGCAATGGGCCATATAATTTAAACTTTATCCCCCGAAAATTAATGTTAAAATGTACAATAAATCAGCTAAAGATGTCTATACTAACAAATGGTTAATTTACAGCTTGTTCTTGAAAATGGCATATAACATAACTAGGGAGACAAAAAAGATGAAAGAATCACTATCTGAAAAAGAGTTGAATACAATAGATGCTCATCTACTCACAGGTTGACATGGATTCTTCTCCAGTTAATGGCACAGAGTGAAAAGAAAAACATATACAAAAACAAAATCTGGATATATTGTGAAAATTGACCAAATTAAAAGTAAGAATGCATTTATTTGTGATATGGATGGTGTTCTTTATCACGGAGAGAAACTGGTCGAAGGTGCTAAAGCTTTCATTAGGTGGCTAAAAAGAGAAGAGAAACGTTTTTTATTCTTAACTAACAGTTCAGCCCGGTCGCCCAAAGAACTCCAGAAGAGGCTTTTGCATTTTGACATTGAAACAACCGAAAGACACTTTATGACATCAGCTCTGGCAACAGCGAGCTTCTTAGCATCTCAATGCCCTGGTGGAAGTGCTTATGTAATTGGAGAGGCTGCGTTATTAGACGCTCTTTTTAATACGGGTCTTACTATGAATGAAAACAATCCAGACTATGTTGTGTTCGGAGAAACAAAAGACTACAACTATGAAAAGATTGAGACGGCAATAAATCTTGTACGTAATGGAGCAAAGCTAATAGGTACTAATCCTGATGTAACAGGTCCGATTGAGAAAGGTATAGCCCCTGCTTGTAAAGCGCTGATTTCTCCCATTGAGCTTGCGACTGATATAAAGGCTTATTTCTTAGGTAAACCTAATCCCCTGATTATGCGGCATTCTTTAAAGAAACTACGCAGTCGTCGTGAAGAAACCATTATTATAGGTGACCGGATGGATACGGATGTAATTGCTGGGATAGAATCTGAAATCGAGACCGTCCTTGTTCTCAGTGGTATTACAACCCAAGAAGACCTCCGTGTATTTTCCTATAAACCTCATCACATTCTCAATAATGTTGGCGATATCTGTAAATGACTATGATGTCATAATGAGAAAGATACATAATACCCTTAATTTCAACCCAGTAAGATATTCATTAGCTTTGAATATCGTCTTCGGGAGTATTCATTATGCCTTATAATATACGAATAGTCAGTACTTATCCACCCCGGCGATGTGGAATAGGAACATTTACACGAGATTTAGCGAACGCCTTGGAGCATTTTACAGGAGAAGTTGGCGCTATTAGGATATCAGCAATTGATAAAGAGAATCTGCCTTACGATATTCCGGTAGACTTGATTATCGACCAGTACAACCCTCAATCCTGGAAAGATGGAATCAAAAATCTTTTAGCCAGAGCAAGTGAAAGTCCGAATCCTAGCGTGGTTTTATTACAGCATGAATATGGCTTGGATCCTGATGAAAAAGGCAACGATGGGGATGGTACGAACTTTGTCGAAATGGCCAAAGCTTTCACCTCAAGAGGCTTAACAGTACTTGTCTACTTACATACTGTCCTTGACGAACCTGACTCACACCAGAAACAAGTCCTTCAAGATCTTGCTAAATATAGTGATGGATTGATAGTTACAACTGAAAGTGCAACAAAGATACTTGAATCAAAAACTTATGGAATAGAGCATTCAAAGCTTAAACACATTGATCACGGCATTAGGATGCAACATCCTTCACAATATGACCGCATGGCGATCAAAGAACAATTTGGTTTAAAAGGCTGCTTTTTGGTAACCACTCTAGGCTTGCTCTCACCCGATAAGGGAATTCAATACGGGATTCGCGGATATAGCAAATTCTTGGAAGAATCACTGACAGATACACAAAGAGAAAACATTCTGTATTTGATAGCTGGCGAATGTCATCCTGAGTTTATGAAAGCTGGTGGAGGGCAAGAATATGAGAAATACCAAAAAGTGTTAAATGAAGCACTTGAACAATCCCATGTGCGATGGTGCAGAGTCAAAGAAGTGAACAGTTTTAATTTCAAAGAATATGACGTAGTTTTCATTGATTCTTTTCTGGATGAAAGTATTTTACTTAAGTTATACGGTGCAACAAATCTGATGCTTTTACCTTATCTTAATACTCAGCAAATATCCAGCGGAATATTAGCTGATACAGTCGGATCTGGAAGAGTGGCTGTTGTAACAAAGTCTAGGTATGCACTGGAATTGATCCATTCAAATAAACGTTGTCCGGAGGGTGTTGTTGTTGGAAGGCACGCCAGAGGAATACTTATTGATCCAGCAGAAGAGTCAATAGAGCAAATTGCGAAAGCTCTCGACAGCCTCGTTTTTAATCCAACCAATCGTATTCGCGTGGAAAAACAGGCACATCAGAGAGGCTATCAAATGAGATGGCAAAATAGTGCTTGGGCACTATTACAGCATATAGAATTTATTCGAGAGGAAAAAGAAATAGTGAAAGGCAGAGGTGTTAAGTTCACAAGGGAAATAATATCAAAATATCAGAAGGGTTAATAACTCAGCTGAATACGGGAAGAAAAAAATGAGATGGGCATAGTTATAGTAATTATTGTTTCTGTGCATTATGTTTTGTTGCCCGTATTACTAATTGTATCAAACACTACTATCAAGATGGTGATGATTCCTATTAAAGATACACAACTTATTGTAGTAAATTCAAGTCGCCAGATAGTTCTCAATACAATAAAGAAGTGTGCTTTTACTCGCATACTGGCTTATGATGGTGATCACAATAACATCATAGGATTCATCAATGTCGATGATTTTTTATTTTCAAAGAAAGAGACAACCAATCTATATGATTTTTTAGCCGAGTAAATAACTACGGATTTATACTCATAGCATTACGAAGGAATATTAAATAAGATGTGAAACGTATTTCGGCGGTTAAATTAATGACTCAGATGTTTCTGATACAGGAACATAATATTTTGCACGTTTGTAAGTGCCAAGCTGTTCAGGATTAACTCAGATTATGCGAGAGGCGATTTTGTTAGACAATCTGTTAAAATGAAGGAGTTTGAGACAGACATCAATGACAAACCGGAAAATTTTTAATAAAATTTGAGCACACGTTTACTAAATAGTAGCAAATACTGTTTAGTAACTACTATGGATAAGATGCAAAACAAAAATAATTTTATTTATATAATCATTACTATTGTCATTCAAAGACTTATTGGTCCATATATTGGAGATTGTTTTGTTTTCGGAGACTTTTATATAATTATTAGCATCGAATAGAGAAAAATATGTTTTGTAAGCATTTTAATGGGAAATGTCATGTTATACTATCTTAAATGATTCTTTTTTTTTATTGTTAGAAAAAGCAGTTTTTCACCGGTAATCTAAGGAGATAAAATGGACACCACGCTCAGTGCTGATGAGATATTCGATAAGGCAGAAGAAATTGAACGCCAAGACGCTCAGTTCTACAGAGAGGCGGCACAAAAGGCCTCGACCCGAAAAGTCAGGCAGGTCAGGCAATTGCTACTTGATTTAGCCACTATGGAGGATGGACACCTGAAAATATTTGAGAATATGAGGAAGGATTTCAATAAAAAGGAAGACGATCCCTCGATCCTCGATACTGAAAGTATTTTCTACTCTTACACGCAAATAGTGGCTGAAAGTCCCAAGAGTGAAGGAGCTGAGAATTCACTTGAGCGGCTAACCGATAATAAGACGGTAGAAGAGGTTATGCTCACAGCCATTGAGAGAGAGAACAGGTCGATCTTATTCTATGTGGGCTTACAGAATCTGTTCCATACACAGGCCGATAAGGATAGACTGGAAGCTATCATACGGGAAGAGATTAACCATGTTGTAAGTTTGAATCTTTGCCTGACAACATTAATATAGCGTTTATACCATGAAAGATAATCCATGGCCAATATATGGATTAAGTCTATTAAAATAAGATAGCTTCCACAATATGTTAATACTATAACGATTCCTGTCATGTAATTAGGTGCTAACGTTGCGTAGAAGTTTCTTAGAAATCCTGGTTTTTTAGCTCAGTAATGGAGTTTGTATTATGTGAGCTACAAAATCTTCATTTTGAAATCTCGATTTTTCTGCCAAAAACAGTACTTTGAAAAATCTGTACACGGCGTTAGGTTCTACAAGAATATAGACAAACGACTTATACCCTCTTGGCTCACTCAACTTTGATTCCTTTTCGTTGAATTACCGCAACTCTTTAAATATTATTCGCTGGTTGGTGTCTGCCGGGCTTGAATCAAATGAATCACATGCTTAGGATCATCTGTACACTGGAACGGAGCAAGGTTATCCGCGAATAATAGATAAATTCTGCCTGACCACTGATTTCGAACGTTACTTCAAACTCTATGACCTGATCGTTTTTGTCCTTTAAAAACTTCCATATCGATCCGATATCCACCTTTAATTTTTGATCAATGTCTTTTTTCCCGTTTTCCACAACACATGTTACTATTTTCTTGCTGTCAATATCAAATTAGATATACTTATTTTTAAGAGCCTCCTGTAAAAAAAGGTTATTGTGGCCCTCTTCCTGCGGGAACACATAAAACAAAATACTTGGGGCGTTACGCACGACCCGGCATATTAAAACCTCTTGCGGGAGGCTCCGATTACATACTTCATAGTGGAAAAAAGATCTGTTCATAGAGTAGTGAGTCGTCTCCCGACGGGAAGGGAAGTAAAATGGACATATTGAAGGATTTCGACGGCAAGACAAGGGACCAGTTGTTCGAGTCCCTAAGCTCAACTGAAGACGGCCTGACGTCTGATGAGGCGGCAAGGAGAAGGAAGAAGCACGGCCCCAACCAACTCGTGTTCCACCGAAAGAAGTCTCCGTTCATCATGCTGCTTGAGGAATTCAAGAGTATGTTCCCCATGCTTCTGCTGGTTTCCGCAATACTGTGTTTCTTCGCCAACACACTTAGCCCTGGCGAGGGATACAACTTTATTGGCCTAGCCCTTCTGGGGGTCGTCGTTCTCAATGCAGGCGTATCCTTCGTGCAGCGGTACAAAGTCGAGCAACTGATGCAGTCGTTCCAGGACTACATCCCCAAGCAAGTCGCGCTCATGCGGGACGGAGAGCGCAAGGTCCTTGATGCGAAGGAGATCGTCCCGGGAGACATACTCCTCGTTCAGGAGGGCGACAGGATATCAGCGGATGGGATCATTCTCTCGTCCGCCGAGCTCATGGTGGATGAGAGCATACTCACTGGAGAATCTGAGCCCCTAGAGAAGGTCGAGTTCGGGACCGAGGGGCAGCAATCCTGTGAGGCATACTCCGGCGCTACGGTAATGAAAGGCACCGCAACCATCCTAGTCGTCAGAACGGCGAAAAAGACGAAGATGGGCTCGATTTCCGACCTGTCACAGACCGTTGAGCGTGACCTGACTCCGATGCAGAAGGAGCTCAAGATATTCGTGCGGAAGATCACATACTTGGCGGTCGCCCTGGGTTTGGTGTTCTTTCTGGTAGGCTTCCTGATCGGCAACACATTTTGGACCAACCTCATATTCGCCATTGGGATTATCGTGGCCAACGTACCGGAAGGACTCCTACCCACCGTCACGTTAGCTTTGACCCAGGCTTCTGCGAGAATGGGTAAGCGGCATGCTGTAGTGAAGAACATACTGTCGGTGGAGACTCTGGGGTCCACTACTGTCATCTGCACAGATAAGACAGGAACCCTCACGCAAAATAAGCTCCACGTGGCTGGCGCCTACCTTGATTTCACGGAGCATTCGTCTGACAAGACGGAAGAATTAAAGAAGAAAGTGGTTGCGAAGCCCCTCAGCGAGATCATGGCCTTGTGCAATGACGTAGTCAGCGCGGCGGACGAAGCTGGCACACAATCATTCAAGGGCGATCCTACCGAGGTAGCGCTGGCCGAGTTTGCAATGCAGATATTGGGCTATGACAGCATTCGTTCCGGCTTCGAGGCTGTGGGGGGGCAGCCGTTCTCCTCTGAGACCAAGTACATGTATTCCACCTACAAAACGGCCGATGGCAAATACTACCTGACGGCAAAGGGCGCCCCGGAAGTCCTGATGGAGAAATGCGTCCAAGTCCACACCGAAGCTGGTGTACGGGAACTGACAATGGATGAGAAGCAGAAGATACTGGCAGCCTCTAAGGCGTACGCCGAAGACGGACTACGTGTACTGTCCCTCGCCTACAAGGTGGTTCAGGCCCCGGACGCAGAAGCCAGTGATCTCGTATTCACAGGCCTTGTGGCCATGATGGACATGCCGCGGTCGGAGGTGCCCAAGGCGGTTGAGGCGTGCAAGAGCGCGGGCATCAGGGTGATCGTGATAAGTGGCGACAAGGCGGAAACTGTAAGGAGCATCGCACGCAGAGTGGGGATCGCCGAAAATCCCCACATCGTCACCGGCGATAAGTTAGCAGAGATGAGCGCGGATGAGCTGAAGCGGACGTTGAAAGACAACTATGAGATCATCTTCGCCAGAACGGCGCCGGAGCAGAAACTGAAGATCGTCGACGTCCTGAAGGAGATGGACGAGGTCGTGGCCGTAACGGGCGACGGTGTTAACGACGCGCCCGCCTTGAAGAGAGCCGACATCGGGGTTTCGATGGGTTTGAGCGGCACCGACGTGGCCAAAGAGGCCTCCGACATCATCCTTTTAGATGACAACTTCGCCACCATCGTGAATGCGATCGAGCAGGGCCGCACTGTCTACGACAACATCAAGAAGTTCATTACCTACATACTTACGAGCAACATACCCGAGATATTGCCGTTCATATCGTATGTCCTGTTTCCTATACCCCTGCCGATCACCGTCATACAGATATTGTCCATCGACCTTATCACGGATATCCTCCCAGCCATTGGCTTGGGTAATGAACCACCAGAGCCGGACATCATGATGCGGCCACCCAGGCGGAGATCCGAACGGCTCGTGAGCTTGAAGACCTTCCTGAGAAGCTACGGTATCATAGGCCCGGCGGAAGCCGCCCTTTCTTTTGTTGTCTTCTTCCTCATCCTGGCGGGAGGCGCGTGGGCCTGGGGGGAGAGACTGTCGGTTTCGAACACGCTCTATCGGCAAGCCGCGGCCGGGTTCCTAGCCACTATTATATTCAGCCAAATAGGGAACGTGATGGCATGCAGAACCAACCGGCAGAGCGCTGCCCGGCACGTGTTCAAGTACAACTCATGGATTACCGCCGGTGTGGTCGTGGAACTGGCGTTCATTTTCGGGATACTCTATCTGCCTGTGGCTGTGATCCATCACTTTTTCACCACGGCGCCGCCGCCTCTGGGGATATGGCCGGTGATCGTACTGGCACCTTTTGTGATATTCGGGATAGAGGAAATCAGGAAGTTTCTTGTCCGGAGAGGGGTCAACATACTCTCTGCTTGAGGAGTAAGTTTCTTCTTGGTGACCTTTCCAGCTAATGCAGCAATGAATAAGAACAAAGGAAAGCCAGCACCAACCAAAAGCCACTGCTGCCCTAACAATGGTGGCTTCTATGTTAGCTCAGGCTAGCGGATCATACAGCTAACCGGAACGCGGCCTAATGCTGTTCAGTAAACTGAATATGAATGGATATACTTGTTTAGGGGAGCAAATCCGTTAGCAGGTTCTTCATCTGCCTTGCTTGCACCGACGCTGATTATTAGCAGCACGATAGAATCATCACCTGGATAAGATTAAGAGCTATAGGATTTACCGGCTCACCTCAAATCCAGCAATTAGATAAGTGATTTGATCCGGTCATCCAACTCTTTCTGGTCGGTAGCAAATGCGCAGAAGGCGCTGAGATTCATCAAAGCATCCAGACCAACTTGGCCACGATTGAGTCTAACTTTCCAATTTTTGAAAACCGGAATTTTACCGTCCTTGGTAGCCGTACTTATATCACTAACGGACCAATTAGGTAAAAAGTCAGAAAAGTCAGATTTGGCAAAATGCATCCGGACAGCCTCTTGTGTAAGAGTTTCAATGTCCTTTTCAAGCAACCGGTCAACAGCTTTCTTAAACGGTTCAGAAACACCCCACAGCGTTTGGGCTCTAAAGTCCTCGAGCGTTATTCCTTCTGCAAGTAAGATGGTTTGATCCTGTTCAATTTGCCGGGAGGGTTCATCAAGAGGGCTGCTTTCATACTGGGCAACTACCTTGGGCGGCATGGTGAAAACGTCAAGACCTCCGAGAGCAGGGACTTGTGCCCCTTCTCTCATGCTTGCAGCTATAAGCAGGCTGTGAGTCCTTTTGGCTTCGCGAAGTTTCAAGAGTTCCATCTGAGTTGCCAAGGTCGCTTTCTCTCCGATGTTCTTTCCATCCCCAAGACTATTGTCAGCGACAAAGACGTTTAATCTGCCTAAGAATATATTGACGAAAGCAGGTTTAGCTAGCAAAGCTGCAAGGTAGTTCTGCCTGGCAGAGAAACCCAATGTGAAATTTACCGGCACGCCAATCTGTCCCAACCTGCGGGTTGCCAAAAAGCCGGCAGGGGTGAGTGGAACTTTGACATAGAACCGTTCGGGACAGATGTCAAAGTATCGCTTTCCATATGTAACGGTTTTCTCGACATCATGGGCCAAATCAGTATGGAGTTCGACGCTGACCCACGCATCAAATATATCGACAAGCCGTAAGGCGTGATGAGCATTAAGCACAAAAGCTATCTCCAGAATTAGCTCTTTTTCGTCAATACCCGGAGCGGTTGTTCGGAGAGAGTTGGCTGCCTCACGAATTAAATCATCATAAATGCCCTTTTGGATTTCCTTGTTGAGCAGTGTATTGTTAGTGGTCAGCGCCTCGAACTCCGAACACCAGAGCTTTTTAGCTTCGTCGATGTCCCCAGTGTCAAGCCATAATCTCGTTCCAAGATCTCGCACTTTTCGCCAAACGGGTTTCTGCTTAAGTTCCACTTCAGGACTTCCGAATTCATGAGAGAAACTCTTGCGCGATATATCGTGTGTGACGGCAGCTACTGCTTCTGTATCAATCATTTTGTTTCTCCCATCTTGGAGGGACCTTTGGCTGGCTGTAAATCTTGCTTCCATGTCCATTCGCGGATCTCCTGCATATCCTGCCCATACTTTTCAATGTATTGATTGTGCTCTATCAATTTGTCCCGGACATATTGTTTCGTATAGGCAGCCATATATCCAAGTTTTGGAACCCTGTCTATTACGTCCGCCACCAGGTCAAAACGATCCAAATCATTGAGGACAAGCATGTCGAATGGGGTAGTGGTCGTTCCTTCCTCTTTATAACCTCTGACATGCATATTCTTGTGATTGGTCCTTCGGTAAGTAAGCCTGTGTATAAGCCAGGGATAACCGTGATATGCGAAGATGATAGGTTTGTCCGTGGTGAAGAGCGTATCAAATTCCTTATCCGAAAGGCCATGAGGATGCTCTTCTTTGGGCTGCAGTGTCATTAAATCGACCACATTGATTACACGCACCTTAAGGTCTGGGGCATGTTCTCTTAGTAATTCTACGGCTGCCAGCGTCTCCAAGGTCGGCACATCTCCCGCGCAAGCCATTACCACGTCGGGTTCACTGCCCTTGTCATTGCTTGCCCATTCCCAGATACCGATTCCGGATGTGCAATGCTTTACAGCCGAATCCATATCAAGCCATTGCGGCTGCGGCTGCTTGCCTGCCACAATAACGTTAACATAATCACGGCTTCGCAGGCAATGGTCAGCTACAGACAAAAGAGTGTTCGCATCAGGCGGGAAGTACACCCGAACCACATCAGCCTTCTTGTTGACCACGTGATCGATGAACCCGGGGTCTTGGTGGCTGAATCCGTTATGGTCCTGCCTCCAGACATGCGAGGTCAAGAGGTAATTGAGCGAAGCAATCGGACGCCGCCAAGGGATTTCCTTGCGTGTGACTTTCAACCACTTTGCGTGTTGATTGAACATCGAATCCACGATATGAATAAAGGCCTCGTAACAAGAGAAAAATCCGTGCCGACCGGTGAGCAGATATCCCTCCAGCCATCCCTGGCATGTATGCTCACTGAGAATCTCCATAACCCTTCCGTCCTGAGAGAGGTTATCATCATCAGGCAGGATTTCGGCCATCCACGTTCGACCGGTCGATTCGAATAAAGCACCCAGACGGTTCGATGCCGTCTCATCAGGGCCGAATACTCGGAAATTCCCCCTCTTCTTGTTCAGATTCATTACATCGCGGAGGTAACTTCCCAATACTCTTATTGACTCGGCCATGACAGCGCCTGGCCCGGGTACATCCACAGCGTAATCCTGGAAGTCCGGCATACTAAGGTCTTTAAGAAGAAGACCGCCGTTTGCGTGTGGATTGGCTCCCATTCGCTTTTCGCCGGTAGGGTTTAGAGCCGCCAGTTCCGGAATAAGCGTGCCGTTCTCATCAAACAACTCCTCAGATTTATAGCTTTTCATCCAATTTTCGAGCAGCTTAACATTTTCAGGTTTTTTCATCATGTCAGACAGCGGAACCTGGTGTGAGCGCCATGAGCCTTCAGCTTTCAGGCCGTTAACCTCTTTAGGCCCGGTCCAGCCCTTGGGGGTTTTCAGGATAATCATCGGCCATCTGGGCCGCGTTATGGTGCCCTGTTGACGCGCCTCTTTCTGGATTTTCTTTATCTGATTTAATATTGTATCAAGTGTCTTAGCCATTAGCTGGTGCATGGCCTCCGGTTCGGAACCTTCTAAAAAATAAGGTTTGTAGCCGTAACCTGTAAAAAGATCCTCAAGCTCTTCGTTGGGTATACGAGCCAAAACCGTCGGGTTGGCAATTTTGTATCCGTTCAAATGAAGAATGGGCAATACCGCACCGTCACTGATAGGATTAAGAAACTTGTTAGAATGCCATGCTGTCGCTAGCGGTCCGGTTTCGGCCTCACCATCTCCCACTACACAGGCTACGAGCAGGTCGGGATTGTCAAAGGCCGCGCCGAAAGCGTGCGAAAGCGCATATCCAAGCTCGCCCCCTTCGTGGATTGAACCCGGTGTCTCCGGGGCTACATGGCTCGGAATACCTCCGGGGAACGAGAATTGCTTGAACAGCTTTTTCATTCCAGATGAATCCTGTGAAATGTTTGGATACAATTCGCTATAAGTTCCCTCGAGGTAGGTGTTGGCCACCATTGCCGGTCCACCGTGGCCCGGTCCGCAAACGTAAAGTACATTGAGGTTCCGGGCCTTTATCACGCGATTGAAATGAGCGTATATAAAGTTAAGACCCGGTGTTGTTCCCCAGTGTCCCAGTAGCCGCGGCTTGATATGTTTTAATTTCAGAGGCTCTTCTAAAAGTGGATTGTCGTACAGATAAATCTGCCCCACCGAAAGATAGTTTGCTGCCCGCCAGTACGCATTTATCAGCCTCAATTCTTCTTCAGAAAGAGGTCCTAAATTGGCGGCGGGTTCGAGTTTGGTTGAATCCGTTTTGCCCATAATATTCTACCTTTCTTTCTCTGCTTTGTGTAGTCTACTATTTAAGAACTGTCCACGACGATCAATTGAGTTTTTAGTTTAGACTAAACCAACAATAAGAACTAAAGTAAAATTGTAAAATGCCCCGCTCTTACAAACAAGAAAAAATGTTTGATTTCCCGACTATGCTCAGTTTTTAGCTTCTATTACCGGTTAGGATTCTGTAAGTCTCACGTGCAATGACTAGCTCTTCGTTGGTGCGAATCATTATTGCATAAACCTTGGATTTTGGTTTTGAAAAGACAGCTGCATTTTCCTTATTTTTAGCCTCATCAATTTCGAGACCAAGATATCCAAAATTCTCCAAAATTCTTGCTCTCAATTCAAAGCTGTTTTCACCTATTCCAGCCGTAAATACAATGGCATCCACGCCATTGAGGGCTGCAACATAAGCCCCGATATATTTCTGGATTCTGTACACAAATATATCTATGGCCGTCTTTGCTCTCTCATTGCCATTGCCTGCTGAATCCAGGACATCGCGCATATCGCTTTGGCCGCTAAGGCCAAGTAGGCCACTTTTCTTATTAAGTAGTAAACCGACTTCCTCGGGGTCTAAACCGAGGTCTTTCGTAAGGTACAGTACAATAGCCGGGTCAATATCACCAGAACGTGTTGCCATCATTACACTTTCCAGGGGTGTCAGACCCATTGAAGTGTCAATACTTTTTGCCCCGTCAAAAGCCGTTATCGAGCAACCATTGCCAAGATGGCATGTTATTACTCTTAGACTTTCCATGGATTTTCCTATTATTTGAGCAGCTTCGTTGTAAACATAACCATGGCTTATGCCCTGAAAGCCGTATCTGCGAATTCCGTGCTTTTGGTAGAATTCCAACGGTAGTCCATATAAAAACGCTTTTGCCGGGATTGTCTGATGTAAAGCCGTGTCAAACACTGCTACGTTTGGAACGCCCGGTAACAGCTCTTCGCAGAGGGCTATTCCTGCGGAATTTGCAGGATTATGTAAGGGGGCAAATCTTGAATTATCCATTATTGATTTGGTAACATCTTCATTAACCAGAGTGGAGTCTAAGAACTCGCTGCCGCCGTGTACTACGCGATGGCCAACAGCATCTATGTCAACTCCGAATTTTAGTGATGCATGCACATCACCCTGCAAAATCTCAAATATCGCCTTTAGAGCTGCTCTATGTTCGGCCAAAGGCCTGATAATTTTCTTCTCCTGCCGGTCATGTTTCTGATGACGAAGAAAGGCATTGTCTAAACCTATACGTTCCGCAGAACCGCCGGCTAATAAAAAATAATCTCGGCTTTGATCAAACAATTTATACTTTATTGTGCTCGAACCGGAATTAAGGACCAATATTATCATTTTTATAGTCGTAAAAAGAAATTTCGTTTTTCCTTATGAATTTGAACCTGTACCAATGGTTCTTATTCGCTTTAATGCTTGTTGTAAAGAGCGGTATCCAATATTCTCTCCATATTTGCCCTTCCATCCGGCCCTTGCAATAAGGTCACGCACCGGCCCTTTCATGCAACAAAAGGCAAACCAAATTTCTCTTTCACTGTAAGCTTTGACGATATCTTTCAAAGAATTTATTGCAACAGCATCAACATCATTGATAATGTTATAAGAATCATAATTTTTACAGATGATTCATCTTGAGCAACTTAACAACCTTTAACCTTTTTGCACCACAATTATTTTCTGGGCATAAAAGTAATCAGAAACAAACAATATTGGGCCGGCCTGATGTCGCTGAAAAAAGACCATTGCCCTAAAGTCTGTAGTAATCATAGTACATCAAACCTGTGGTGCATCTACTGCCTTAATTACCTGAGGCTTAGTGTGCTCAACCCTGGCGCATAATAACCATACGAAGTTGTGGCTGAGAGTTCACTCTTTGAGATCGACGTATTGCTTTTCCAACAATGCGATTTTGGCCAATCTACGCTTGTGGCGCTCTGCACCACTAAATTGGGCAGACAAAAAGATTTGGATCAGGTCCCATGCAAGATCGTGTTCGACTACATGTCCTCCCAGGCAAATTAGATTCATACTATCGTCTTCCACGCCTTGATGAGCGGAGAACGCATCATTAATTAACGAGGCCCGTGCGCCTGGAACTTTGTTGGCGATAATACAGGCTCCTACACCACTGCCGCATATAGCAATTCCGCGTTCTACATCTCTGCGAGCTACAGCCTTGGCCAAAGGCACGACATAATCAGGGTAATCATCACCATCGTTTAATTCCTTTGCACCGAAGTCTATCACCTCATGTCTCGCGGATCGAAGACTGTCAACTAATTCTTCTTTTAACTCAAAACCACCATGATCTGCAGCGATACCTAATTTCATAGCCTGTCCCTTCGTACTGTCTACGTAAAAAATTTGGACCGTAATGTGGGTAAATTATATGGTGCTCAAATATTTTTCTTCTTCCTCATCTCTTACACCACCGGTATTTTACAAACAAATATCCATAATACTAATTGATTTTTGGGACACCTTTATTTTAACCAACTCTCGGTGAATCAATCCTTTCTTCTCGGTTCAAAAAGAAGCTTATTACTATCCTAACCCGGCGTAGCCGGAACCAAACAGGGGAAGACAAAAGGCTGACGCCTTAATGAAACCACCTTCCGCTGCTGCACATCTTCTCTGTTCGCACGGCCGCAATCTCCCTCCCCACCCTCTTTCGAGGGAGGGAGATTGCTTGTTCTTAAACTAAAAAGTTTCGCCTCTGCTGCCGGGTCGATCAAACGCCACGCCAAATAAAAACCGATTTGGCCCGTCGTTTGAAGCGCCCCTCGGTTTATCGACTTCGAATCATCTATATGCTATCAAAGTTAATATTGTCTCCAATAACAAAACTGGAATCGGCACCAAAAAAGTTCTTGAACATAATATTCCAACACTATAAAAGAATGGTATATGAGAATACCCCGTAAAGGGGAATATACGCGTTTTGAGTCCGACGCTTACAATCACCTGATTATCTCAGGAGGCTTTATGCCACAACCTTTTTAAAGGGACTCCATAGTACATTTTTATTTTACAAGCCCCTTCAACCCTGTTTGGGGGAAAGGGGGTTTTTTATACTCACATCACTATTTTGTGACCATTTTGCGCACAATTTCATTTGTAACAGACTAATGATAACGATACAACCAAGCACCGCTATTTCTTCCAGATTTGGTCGGATTATCGTCCTGATAACGTCCCCAGCTATTAACAATTCCAATCCCAGCAGCAAATAGGAACTAAGCTGGCGTCTTAATTTTTGTCTTTCTTTAGTTGTCTTCCTTTCTGTGTCCCGACTAATTTCAATAAGAATTACTTTCGCAAAGGTGCGAATGGCCCCTAAAACGATCACGATAATACCAAATACCCCAACGCCTAAGGAGATATAATTAAATACTGGAAAAATATACTCAAATTCAGGCACGCTTTTTTTTCCGAGATTTTTTAAAGACTATGTTGTTAGAACATTCGGTTTTTGAAATTTTTTTATTTTTTAATCCTTGCTTGGGTTGCAGTGGATTCTATTTTTTGGGAAATCTCTTCAGAATCACCAAGATAGTAATGTTTCAGCGGTTTCATATTTTCGTCAAGCTCGTAAACAAGCGGTATTCCTGTAGGTATATTTAAGTTCGGTATCTCTTCGTCGCTAATCTCATCCAGGTATTTTACTAAAGCCCTCAAGCTGTTGCCGTGTGCACAGATAAGAACCTTTTTTCCTCTTTTTAGTTCAGGTTCGATAGAATGATGCCAGAAGGGTAAGAATCTCTCAACTGTATCCTTCAAACATTCAGTTAGCGGTATATCTTTCTCGTTCAAATCTTTATATTTTGCATCATTTCTCGGATATCGGGGATCGCTTCTCCGCAAAGCTGGAGGCTTTATGTCATAGCTCCTTCTCCAAATGTGAATCTGTTTTTCGCCGTATTTTTGAGCCATTTCACTCTTATTAAGACCTGTAGGGCTCCATAATGACGCTCATTTAAACGCCAAGAATTCACTACCGGAATCCACATCACATCCATCTTATCGAGGATAATCCATAATGTTCTGATAGCCCTCTTCAATACCGAGGTGAATACAACGTCAAATGTGAAGCTCTTTTCTTTAAGGATTAGACCGGCCTTCGTGGCCTCAAGGATTCCGTCTCCAGATAGATCAACATCTGTCCAGCCGGTAAACCGGTTCTCTTTGTTCCATATACTTTCGCCATGTCTGACCAGTGTCATCCTTATCATTACTTTAGCACCTTCAACGGCCTTTTCTTCATGTTAAAACGGCTGAAAAGAATCAGAATTCTGCTGTTAGTTTCCACCTACTTTAAAAAATCATAACGAATTCTATAGCCATTTCTTTCTTCTAAAATAAGACAGCATAATAACTGCAATCGTAATCATAACCAGCCAGACGGCACCGTAGGCCCAACGCACTTTGAGTTCCGGCATGTATTCGAAATTCATTCCGTAAATTCCCGCCACGAAGGTCAACGGAATAAATATGGTGGCAATAATCGTCAAAACCTTCATAACGGCGTTCATTTTATTGCTAAGACTGGATAGATAGATATCAAGCAACCCCGAAACCATATCACGAAAGCTTTCTATGGTATCAATAATTTGTATCGTATGGTCATAGACATCCCGCAGATATATGTCTGTGGTTTCGTTAATAAGCGAAGATTCACTCTTTTGTAATCCTCCTATTAGCTCTCTTAAAGGCCAAATAGATTTGCGCATTAATATCATTTCCCTCTTAAGTGAGTGAATCTGCTGGACTGTTCGTTCCGTCGGGTCGCCAACAACCTCTTCTTCCATAGACTCAATCTTCTCGCCGAATCTTTCCAGGATGACAAAATAATTATCAACTATTGCATCTAACAGTGAATAGCAAAGGTAATCGGGTCCCATTTTTCGGATACGTCCTTTCGCGTTTCTTATTCTCTCTCTTATAGGCTTGAAGACATCACCGATGCGTTCCTGAAAGGAAATGACATAATTAGGTCCTAATATCAGGCTAACCTGCTCGGTTTCGATTGCTTGGTTCTCTTCTTTTAAGCTAAGCATCTTGAGTACAATAAAAAAGTGTTTTTCATAATCTTCGAACTTTGGTCGCTGGCTCGTGCTGAGAATATCTTCAAGGATAAGCGGATGCAGCTCAAATCCTTTACCAAGTTTCTCAAGTAATTCAATGTCGTGGAGGCCGTCGATGTTTATCCAACTGACAGTAGAAGTGTCTTTGAGTTTTAGACAATCTTCGATGTTTGTAACCTGTTTTTCCTGAAAACTCTGCTCATCATAGTCGATGAAGGTAATCCGAATGCTTTCAACTTTTTTCTCACCAACATAAACCAGCGTTCCGGGGGGCAAACCCGCCTTACTCGAGCGTTTCTTGAAAACTTTAAATTTGCTTTTATCTTTTTTCATCTTTGTCAATCTCCTATCTTTTCTGGGGGTATCTATAGAAGGAAACCTCTAGTTTTTTATCTTAGGCTTTAACTGTCTTGGTTTACGTTCTTTTTCTTTTCGGATTTTCTTAAAAGCATACTGGTGGTGATTGTACCCGCAACAAAACCGACAAGAAACGTAGAAATCAAAAGTATAGCCCTGGGCATAGCCACATTCATAAAAAGAATTTTGGTTTCTACAGATTCAGTATTCTGAAGAAAGATAATAAACGCCAGTACAGATATTACAATTATTACAATCACCTTGACCTTTTTCATAATCAAACTCCTTTTTCCTGGTTATTGTCTATTATGTTATTGTTGAATTTCGTACTTTTTATTAGATGAATCCTTTGCAAAATAAGGATTAACGAATAATTTGGTATTCTATGCATATTCTAAAAATTGTTCAAACATTAAGTAAATAATCAGATTGTCGAGAAATGTCTCATACACTCATAATCTCCCAATTTAACAATCCAAAAAGTGCGAAAGTTAAAATATAGGCTTTTACTTTTATCGTTAAGTCCCTATCTACGGTAAACGGAAAGCTGACCATTTGCCGCAGGCCCTCTACGGAAGAATGTGCTCTAACCTGAATTCTAAACTCTGTAATTAGCGCTCATTAAAGATAACTTTTCCTTCAACTTCCCAGATTTCTTTTATCAAAGATAATCGATTATTTGAATATAATCCAATTATAAACGCAATTAAAAAAAATCCCACTGCTGCAGATTTAAAGTGGGTAGACAGAATTCTCCCATGGGGGCCTTTATAATTAAGTACCCAGTCTAATTGCCGATTTACAAAGAAGTCTGCAAACTTACCACATAAAATCGGGGCAATGCCCGCCGCTATTGAGTTGGTAATGGTAGCATCATAAAAAATCAAAGCTTTATTGACAAATTTAGGCTTTGAAGCATACAATTGCTATTATATGAATAATAAATATAGTATGCGAGGTAAGATGTTTGCAAAACAAATATGCAGACTAATTACAACGGCCCTTATATTGAGCTTGACCTTAGCCATTTCAAATGGCCAATCACAGTCCTCTGAATCGGCTAAAACCAAATTAATCGTAGGGACCAAACACGTACCTCCCTTTGCCATAAAAGATACAAGTGGAAGCTGGAGTGGTATCAGTATTGAGCTCTGGACAATGGTAGCGAGCGATTTAGACCTCGAATATGAATTTCGAGAGCTTAGCCTTGAAGAGATGCTTGATAGCCTTGAAAAAGGCTCGATTGATGTCGCAACGGCTGCGTTAACTATCACTGCCAAACGTGAGTTGACTATGGACTTCACACATCCTTTTCACACTTCTGGGCTGGGTATAGCTGTATCGAGTAAGAACAAGGCGGGATGGTTAGCTGTGATGGAAAGATTCCTATCCTTTACTTTCTTAAAGGTGCTGCTTGCTCTGGCAATAGTCCTGTTTATTGCTGGGCTCCTGGTCTGGTTTTTCGAGCATAAGAACAATGTCGAAGAGTTTGGAGCGAAATTGCCTGGGGGGCTCGGGGCCGGATTCTGGTGGTCAGCAGTAACGATGACTACTGTTGGCTATGGGGACAAATCGCCAAAGACATTAGGCGGCAGGCTGGTCGCAATAGTATGGATGTTTACAAGTGTTATAATTATCTCCAGTTTCACTGCGGCCATTGCTTCATCTTTAACGGTGACTCAACTGGAGCTGAAAGTCCGAGGTCCCAAAGATCTGCCGAAAGTCCGCGTTGCTTCCGTTCGAGGCTCTACAAGTGATGCATATTTGACAAGTCAGAGAATCACATTCGACAGGCTTGATTCTGCAATTGAAGGTCTGAAGGCGGTCGAAGCCGGCAAACTGGATGCAATGGTATATGATGCTCCTGTACTTCGGTATCTTATCAGCAATGATCTGAATGGAACGCTGCGAGTATTACCCCAAACCTTTGAACGACAATATTACGCAATTGGATTACCGCAAGGCAGTGAGCTTAGAGAACGCATTAATCGTGTTTTAGTTCAAAGAATCAGTCAGCCGGAATGGCAAGGCATTCTCCAGAAATATCTTGGAGAGTGATATGAGATACTCAGAAGTTTTATATCAATTAGCATCATAAACGAGTTGAAGTTCTTAGAATCTGTAAGGAAACTACAAGTGCGAGGTTCAATCTTCTGTTTATCAGCGATGTCTATTGCTATATTGGCCGGTTGTCACTCTACCGGACCGGCCTCGGTCAGAACCGGGCGAGCTAGTGCCGTTTCTAAAAAGTTAGTGTAACATTCTATATGTACTGTCATTCCGACCGAAGGCACGGCTTTGTCGTGCCGAAGCGGAGGAATCTATTTCAATAGCTTCGCCGAAAGCGAATCA
>Ga0114930_10000572_pt1 | contig 37939 bp, 33 predicted proteins | sample AnhtaG_FD_87300 | JGI IMG/M metagenome (GOLD analysis project Ga0114930, IMG submission 87300) | Deep subsurface microbial communities from Anholt, Denmark to uncover new lineages of life (NeLLi) - Anholt_01485 metaG | ecosystem: Environmental > Aquatic > Marine > Oceanic > Sediment | place... | reverse complement strand
CCATCACATCAGTGAGAGCACCTTGCAGAAGGCAGTCAAAAAAGCGGCCCGTTTGGCAGGAATCAACAAGCGCGTCACTTGCCACACCTTCCGCCATAGCTTCGCCACCCACCTGCTGGAGAATGGCTACGACATCCGCACGGTGCAGGAGCTCCTCGGCCATAAGGACGTGAAGACGACGATGATCCTTCGACTCCGCTCAGGACAGGTCTATACCCACGTCCTCAACCGAGGGGGACTGGCTGTCCGCAGCCCACTGGACTGACCGACTTTTGCCCGTTGTGAAGTCACTTCAGCCCCGGCCCAAACCCCTCCCACTCCATCCCCCCATAGCTCCGCACCGCGCCCACGGATTCCAGGAGCAACTGGCCCGGGCTGCCGGCCACATCCTCCCCATTCCACCTCTGCACCACCACCCGGCGGCCTTTACTGGCTGCGGCCAGCCGAGGGAGGAGCGCCAGGAGCGCCTGCCGGATCAGTCCCTCACCGGCCCCCTGAGCAGTGGTGAGGGCCGCGCCATTCCCCTCCGCCAGGAGCACCGGCCAGCCATGATGCAGCACCAGATAGGTGGAGGGGAGGCGCCAGAAGTGCAACGCCTCCCCCGTGGCCATCACCGGCCCTCCGATGTCCTGAGGACCGAAGAGGTTGGCCGGATCACAACTGTTCATCACCACCAGCGGCTCATCGTCTCCTACAGGCCTCGCCGCATCCCGAAGCCCTTCTACCGCTTCGGGCAGGGCGAACTGCAGGCCCGAAAGCCCCTCCACGAAATACCCCCGTCGCACCTCACCCCGCATCTCCATGAGCCGAAACTGGGGATACAGATCGCGCCAATACCACTGTCCCTCCTCATTCTCCAGCGCGGCCTTGGTCACCACGCCGTAGCGGTTCAACAGTTGCCGCGCCTGGCGTACGATCCCTTCTTCGTCGGACACGGGCTTGCCCATCACCCCCAGCCGATGGACCAGCGACCAGCGCCCCACCCAGGACAACTGGCCCCGCACCCGCTGCGCCGCCCGACGCTTGGCCCGTCGGTAGCGTTCCCTTCGATGCCGGCCTGAGGGCTCCAGCCGTTGGGCCAGTTGGACCTCCAGCGCACTTACAGGAGGACGCGGGGCGGACAAGCCCAGGCTCCCCTGGGCGAAGATCTCCCGCAGGGCCTGGAGGCAGTCGTTGGTGACGATCCCGGCCATTACCAGCTCTGTCAGCGCCTCCCGCAGCGGTTTTGGCTCCATCCCCAGCCCGGCCTGGAGGTCAGTGAAGAAGCAGGCCCCCTCCATTTTCAGGAAATCCCACACTGCTTGTGCCGCCTCCCTCAACTCAGCCACGGCCTCTGGATCAGGCTCCTCTCTCAGGAAGGCGTTCCCCTCCCCGCGGAAGAGGAAGCGCACCCGGCTGCGTTTGGGGTCCTTGCCCCTCGATCCCACCCACACCAACTCCCCACTCTGGCACAGGGCTTCCAAATGAGCGGGATCGAAATCGCGGAGCCGTCCAGGGAGCACGTCGCGCTCCCACACCGGCCCCACCACGGGCACGGCCCGGAGCTGCTGTAACACCTGGGCCAGCCCCCGCGCGCCGGAGAGCTGCGTGTGGGGGTGCAGGTGCTGCCAGCGGGCCAGGAAGGCGGCGTAGGCGTAGAGAGGGACGGGCTGCACCTCCCGCCGGAGGAGGGTGAGGGTGCGGCGGTGGATCTGCTCCAGGTTGCGGCGGTCAACGTACTGGATGCGGCCTTCAGGCTGGATGGGTGCCTGTTTAGATGGCTGGAATCGGCCGCGGGCGAGCTCACGGGACTCGACGAGGCCGTTGAGCTCCCCCTCCAGCCAATCGGTGGGGAAATCGTAGCGGCCCCGCATCTCCTCAAGGGTGAGGGGCCCAGAGTGGGCCAGGAAGCGGCCGAGTACCTCCCCTCGTGCCTCCTCGGGCTGGCGGCGGGGACCGAGCAGCCTTTCGGGGATGGGGATGGGCGGTGTCTGGGGCAGTGTGAAGGCATCGCGGTAGAGTCGGTAATGCTCGGCACTGATCCAGCGATGGACGGGGCCGGCCGAGGTGGGAATCTGAACCTGCAACGCACGTCCCTGATGAGCCAACTCGACCAGCCAGGCCGGGCCATCGCCCGCAGCGCGCTCCTCCACCTCCGACGTCGTCAAGTCCCCCATCTCTCCCAGTAACCAGGCCAACTCCTCTGCTGAGCGCGCACGAGTCGTGGGCGCCCTTCGAGCCACCCGGTCCGATACCTCTTTCACGGCCTCGGGCCGGAGCAGCTCCGCCATGTCCACATCCTCCAGCAGATCGGCCAGAAGCTCGCGGTTGAAGGCCAATCTCTGCAGTTGCTTCTCCGCCTTGGGCGCGTCCCATTCGTACAGGTAGACATTGATGAAGTCGAAGAGCAGCCCCGCTGCCACAGGGGAGGGCACCACCGTCTCCACGGGCAGCACCTCGATCTCCCCCTGCTGGATCCGGGTCAGCACCTCCTCCAAGTGGGGCCAGTCCATCACGTCACGCAGACAATCGCGGTAGGTCTCGGCCAGGATGGGGAAATCCTCGAAGTGCTTGACCACCTGCAGAAGGTCTTTGGCCCGCAGCCGCTGCAGCCAGAAGGGAGTTCGCTTCCCGGGGCGCGTCCTCGGCAGGAGCAGCGCCCGCTGGGCATTCATGCGGAACTGAGCACCGAAAAGGGCGGAGTGGGGAAGCTCCTGCAACAGGCGCTCCTGGGCCTCCTGAGGGGTAAGCCGGACTACCACATCCAGTGGCGGGTCCACAGCCGCCTCGGGGAAACGGAAGATGATGCCATCGTCGTTGGCCAGCACCTCCACATCCACCCCCGTCCGCTTGCGCAGCGCACCAGCCAGGGCCAGCCCCCAGGGCCCGTTGATCTTGCCCCCGAAGGGGGAATGCACCACCAGCCGCGGATCGCCCAGCGCGTCGGAAAAGCATTCCACGATGACTGTCCGGTCGGAGGAGATGGCGCCCACGGAGTCGAGCTGGCGGCGGACGTACTCCAGCACGTTGCGGGCCGAGTTTCGATCCAGGGCGTAGTCCCGCTGCACCCACTGTATAAGTTCCTCGGCCAGCACTTCCTCCTCCCGCACCCGCTCCGCCACCCGGCGCCGGAACTGGCCGATGCGCACCCCCAGCTCATAGGGCCGCCAGGGGAGATCCCCCCGCCAGAAAGGGAGCCGTGGCGGTGCGCCCGGAGCTGGGGCCACCAGCACCCGGTCGTCGGTGATCTCCACCGCCCGCCACACCTGCGACCCCAGCACGAAGACGTCGCCCACCCGCGTCTCGAACACAAACTCCTCATCCAGCTCGCCGATCTTGGTCTTGCCATCGGCCAGGTAGGCCCCGAAGGTCCCCCGGTCGGGGATAGTGCCCCCGTTGGTGAGGGCCACGATCCGGCTGCCGGGCAGCGCGGAGATCCGATCCTGCACTGGATTCAAGCCGATACGTGGCCGAAGCTCGCGAAAGGCCTGGCTGGGGTACTTCCCGGCCAGCATCTTCAGCACAGAGGTGAAGGCCCGGCGGGAGAGTTTCCGATAGGGGTAGGCCCGGCGCACAAGGGCGTAGAGCGCTTCCACGCTCCATGTCTCCACGCTGGCCATGGCCACAATCTGCTGGGCCAACACGTCCAGACAGTTGCGGGGGGTGTAGGTGGGCTCCACCTGGCCGCGCAACATACCTCCCGCCACCGCCGCGGCCTCCATTAGGTCCTCCCGGTGGGTAACGAAGATGCGCCCCTTGCTGGTCTGCCCCACCAGATGGCCGGAGCGGCCCACCCGCTGAAGGCCCTGGGCCACGCTCTTGGGCGATTGGAGCTGCACCACCAGGTCAATGGAGCCGATGTCAATGCCCAGTTCCAGCGAGCTTGTGCCCACCAGCGCTGGGAGCCGGCCGGCCTTCAGATCGTCCTCCATCTGCAGCCGCGCTTCGCGAGACATGGAGCCGTGGTGGGCGCGGATAGACGCGACGGTCGTCCCCGCCGCACTGAAGCCCAGGTGCTGGGCCACCCCCTCCCGGGTCATCAGCGCACTCCACCCCTCCTCGGCCCGGCCTGAAGTGTCGGCGGCGATCTGATCATTCAGCCGGTCGGCGGTGCGCTCGGCCAGCCTACGGCTGTTGCAGAAGATGAGCGTGGTGCGGTGCTGGCGGATCAGGTCCAGCACGCGGGGGATGATCGAAGGCCAGATGGAGCCACCCTGCAGATCACGGAAGTCCTCAACCACGGTGACCACCTTCAGATCCAGGGGCTTCTCGTACCCAGCATCCACGATGGTCACCGGCCGGGGGTGATAGTCAATGGGTAACGGGTCAACAAGTAACGAGGAAGCTTTTGCTTCCCCGTTATTCATTCCTCGTTGACTTATTGACTCACATCCCCCCAGAAAGCGCGCCACCTCCTCCAGCGGCCGGATAGTAGCCGAGAGGCCGATCCGCTGGATGGGACCTTCCGCGATGTGCTCCAGCCGCTCCAGGCTGAGGGCCAGGTGTACCCCCCGCTTGTTGCCGCACAGGGTGTGGATCTCGTCCACGATGACCGTGCGCACCGAGCGGAGCATCTCCCGCGCGCGGGGACTGGTCAGCAGGAGGTAGAGAGACTCGGGAGTGGTGATGAGGATGTGGGGCGGCTGGCGTACCATGGCCTGTCGCGCCGAGCGGGGGGTATCGCCGGTGCGAACTGCCACGCGCAGCCCCGGCAGCCTGTCCCCGTCAGGGGGCTCGGCGTCGAAGTCGCGTTGGCTCACCCGCTGGATGCCCCGCAGGGGCACACGCAGGTTGCGCTCGATGTCGTTGTTGAGCGCTTTCAGGGGCGAGACGTATAGCAGCTCCACCCCCTCCAACTCCTCACCTGCTGCCAGCTTCGCGTAGAGCCGGTCAATGCCCCACAGGAAAGCGGCCAGTGTCTTGCCCGAACCGGTGGGGGCCAGGATGAGAGTGTTCTCCCCCTGCTGGATGGGAGGCCAGCCCTGGGACTGGGGTGGCGTGGGCTGGCCAAATGTCTCGCGAAACCAGACGCGCACCGGGGGCGCAAAGGCGTTCAAACCAAGGTCCATCTCATTCTCCTCGCTGAATGCAAAACGCACCGCTCATTATAGCTCACAGCCCCAATGTTCGCCAGAACCAATGAGTTCGGTCGATGGGCACGAGCTGGGACAGGCAACAAGTAACGAGTGGATGGGGCAACGAGTGAGCTGAACCCTTATTGACTCGGTCCCTTGTCAACTCGTTACCCTCTTCTGCGAGATTCAAGGGCGTCCTCGCCCCGTCAACTCATGTTCACAGCCAAGTCTCGTTTGACAGAACCATCCCTTTGTGGTATCATCTTAGCACTCTCACAGGGAGAGTGCTAAGATCTGCAGCAGGTGAGCGATGAATGGGCTGACGCCCCGGCAACGGCTGGTCCTGGGGCTGGTGGTGCGCGAGTACGTGGCCTCTGCCGCACCCGTAGGCTCGAAGGCGCTGGTAGGAGCCTACGGACTGGACATCAGCCCCGCGACCATCCGCAATGAGATGGCTCTGCTGGAGCAGGCAGGCTATCTGTACCAACCTATACCTCCGCGGGGCGCGTCCCGGCGGTGCAGGGCTATCGTTACTTCGTTCAACACCTCATGGGTGAGGTGGAGCTCCCGCCAGTGGAACGGAGGACCATCCGCCACCAGTTCCATCAGGTACGGCAGGGCGTGATGGAGCAGTGGCTGCGCCTGTCGGCGACGATCCTGGCCCGCAAGGCCGGCGTCGCAGCACTGGTCACGCCCCCTGCTCCGGCCCAGAGCCACTTCCGACACACAGAGTTGCTGCCCCTCTACGGATCGAGGGGCATGCTGGTGCTCATCTTGGAAGAGGACATTGTCGAGCAGCAGATATTCACCCTGGAGCAACCCCTATCCTCGGGCGCTCTGGCCCGCACCAGCGATCAACTCAACCGACTCTTCACGGGCTGCACCACAGATGAGGTCAGGATAGCCTGTCCATCGCTGAGTGGTTTCGCCCGTGAGGTGGCTGACCGCATCGTGCAGAGCATGGCCGCACAGGACGCCCAGCTCGGGGGCCAGCTCTTCCACGAGGGGCTCATGGCCATGCTGGAACAGCCGGAGTTTGCCGATGGGGAGGCCATCCGGCGGCTGATTGATCTGCTAGGGAGGCCACAATTCCTCCGCCAGGTATTGGCCCAGGCCCTGACCCGCAGCGGAGTGCAGGTGCTCATTGGAGGGGAGGGACGTTGGGAGGCGCTGAAGGGATACGGGATGGTGCTGGCCCGATACGGCGTTGATGGTTATGCGCTGGGAGCGCTGGGGCTGCTGGGTCCCACCCGTATGCCCTACGAGCGGGCTATTTCCACCGTGCGTTACGTGGCTGAGTTGATGAGCGAGCTGGTGCGCGGCTCCTACAGAGGATGAATTCGGGACCGTAAACCACAAGCATCGAAGGAGTACATCATCGGGGAGGGAAGCAACATGCCAGAACAAGAGACAATCGCTGAGGCTGAGAGTGTAGCGGACGAAGCCGAACAGGAGATTGATGAGCTCACCACTCTCCAGAAGGAGCTCGAGGAGTCGAAGGCTCAGGCAGCAGAGTATCTGGATGGCTGGCAGCGGGCGCGGGCTGAGTTCGCCAACTACAAGCGGCGACAGGAGCAGGAACGGGAGGAGTTGCACAGATTGGCGAATGCGACCCTCATTCGACGGCTGCTGCCAGTGATGGATGACTTCGAGCGGGCCTTTCAGACCCTGCCTTCTTCGCTCCTGTCGCTGACCTGGATTGATGGCATCGCCCTGATCCATCGCAAGCTGGAGGCCACCCTGCAGGCTGAGGGATTGACTCCCATCGTGGCGGAGCCCGGCCAGCCCTTTGATCCGTTGGTGCATGAGGCGGTGACCCGCGAGACCCACGAGCATTTCGAGGAGGGTCAGGTGATCGCTGAGGTGCAGAAGGGATACAAGCTGGGCGAGCGGGTGCTGCGGCCCACGCTCTTCCGGGTCTCCAGCGGACCGCCGGAAAAAGCAAAAGAGGAGACCGTGGAAGAGGAATGCGAGGAAGAGGCGAGCTAATGGGGCAACGTGCGGAGGGGAAACTCCCTGATGCCGCATCAGTCATCCCCTCGTCAACTTGTTGACTACTCGAGGATAGGAGAAAACGATGGGCAAAATCATTGGCATTGATCTGGGCACCACCAACTCGGTGTGCGCAGTAATAGAGGGTGGGGAGCCGACGGTGATCCCCAGCGCCGAGGGGGGGCGGCTATTCCCCTCGGTGGTGGCCCTTAACCCCAAGACGGGGGAGCGGATGGTGGGGCAGGTGGCGAGGCGGCAGGCCATTACGAACCCTGACAACACCATCTTCTCCATCAAGCGTCTCATGGGCCGCAAATACAAGGATCTCGAGGTACAACGAGCGTGCAAAATCCTACCCTACAAGATCATTGAGAAGCCCAACGGCGACGCCTGGGTGGTGATGGGGGGCCAGGAGCACTCCCCGCCCGAGATCTCGGCCATGATCCTGCAGAAGGTCAAGCAGGACGCCGAGGCCTACCTGGGGGAGCCGGTGACCCAAGCAGTGATCACCGTACCCGCCTACTTCAACGACTCCCAACGGCAGGCGACCAAGGATGCAGGACGCATCGCCGGGTTGGATGTACTGCGCATTATCAACGAGCCCACGGCTTCATCGTTAGCCTACGGCCTGGACAAGAGCATTGACCAGACCATCGCCGTTTATGACCTGGGCGGGGGTACCTTCGATATCTCCGTCCTGGATTTGGGCGAAGGCGTGTTCGAGGTCAGGTCCACCAATGGCGATACCTTCCTGGGTGGCGACGACTGGGATCAGCGTATCATTGACTGGGTATGTGATGAGTTCCGCAAGGAACAGGGCATTGATCTGCGCCAGGACCGCATGGCCCTCCAGAGGCTGAAGGAGGCGGGGGAGAAGGCCAAGATTGAGCTTTCGACGGTTATGGAGACGGATATCAACCTGCCCTTCATCACCGCCGATGCCTCTGGCCCCAAACACTTGCAGATGAGGCTGACCCGGGCTAAGCTGGAGCAGCTCACCGAGGATCTGATCCAGCGCTCCATCGGGCCGTGTCGCCAGGCGCTGGAGGATGCCAAGCTCACTCCATCTGACATTGACGAGGTGATCCTGGTGGGTGGACAGACGCGCATGCCCGCCGTGCAGGAGGCGGTGCGGAAGGTCTTCGGCAAGGAGCCGCACAAGGGGGTCAACCCCGACGAGGTTGTGGGCCTGGGTGCGGCCATCCAGGCTGGGGTGTTGGGGGGCGAGGTAAAGGATGTGCTGCTCTTGGACGTGACGCCCCTCACCCTGGCTATAGAGACCCTGGGCGGGGTGACCACGCCGCTCATCGAGCGCAACACCACCATCCCCGTCCGGCGCAGTCAGATCTTCTCCACCGCCGCCGATGGCCAGACCCAGGTGGAGATCCACGTCACCCAGGGCGAGCGCCCTATGTCTGCTGACAACAAGACCCTGGGCCGCTTCATGCTGGATGGCATCCCGCCGGCCCCAAGGGGCATTCCCCAAATCGATGTCACCTTCGACATTGACGCCAACGGCATACTGAATGTCTCCGCTCAGGACAAGGCCACAGGACGAGAGCAGAAGATCACGATCACCGCTTCCTCCGGGCTCTCCGAGCAGGAGATCCAGCACATGGTGGGTGAGGCGGAGCAGCATCGCGCCGAGGATCAGCAGCGCAGGGAGCGCGTGGAGGCTCGCAACAAGGCCGATAACCTGGCCTACCAGGCGGACAAGCTCCTGCGCGAGCAGGGGGACAAGATGCCGTCCGGGGTGAGATCCACTCTGGAGAGCCAGGCCAACGAGTTACGCGGAGTGCTCGAGACGGCAGACACCTCCGAACTGCGGCGTAGGAGCCAGGAGTTGGTCCAAATCCTGCAGCAAGCTGGGGCGGCCATGTACGAGCAGGCTGGTCCCACCCCACCTCCGGGCGGCGAGGGCGGCCCCTCCGGTGGCGGTGATGAGGATGTGGTCGAGGGGGAGTACAAAGAGGCGTAGGGATGAGAGGATGCCCAGCTCCTGCGGCTGGACACCCTCTCGGAAAAAGCTTGATCCAGAAATGTTCAGTGGCGAACCATTACATCACTGAACGAGTTGGCCGAAATGCCAAGCGATAGGAGGAGGCAGGGAACGAAATTACCGGTTTGATTCTTCACAGACGTTCAGTGTGTTCATATGAATCGGATGAAGTTCCGCGAGCGACTTTGAATATTATGCTTCAGACAGGTTGCGCAGTACCATACGGCGGCCCGGCTGAACGGTGGAAGTTCTTGATCATTCAGAACGCTTGGTGTGAGATAGTGCGCCCTTACCAATCCAGCAAATCAGCGAAGGCCAACCGGGGTCGGCCGAGTTGCTGGTTGAGCCAGATGCAGAAGTTGTGCAAGGCCACCTTGGACGCCAAGCGAGCCCGAAAACCTGTCAGGTCGTGGGGCCGCTCCCGGCTGAGACGGAAGGTGTTGTGGAGCTCGTCGTAGACCGCCTCCACGATCTGGCGTATGCCGGCCAGCCAGCGTCGCAGCCATTTTGGCCACGGTTGACGACTGTTCCGTTTCGGCGGACAGATCACCTGTGCTATGGAGCACAGGTACCATCGCTGGTGGTTGACTTTGCCCTCGACGCCCTTATCGACCACATAGGGACCCAGGGCTGGTCTGCCCATGCTCAGCACTCTGGGGTTGGGGTGGCGTCGCAAGGCGAAGAAGGTTTCGGCCAATGGCTGGTCCTTGGTACTGGCTGGCGCAAACCCGCAGCCCGTGATCACCCCCACCGGATTGAAGGCGGTGAGCAGATGGAAGCCCTCGTACCAGCCCAGTCGGTTGCTCCAGCGGATGTCCGTGAAACCCGCCAGCCTGCACCACGCCCTTTGACATCCCAAGGTGGGCACTGCCGAGCCATCCAAGGCTTCGCAGGGGCAGTGCCGCGCGCCCAACACCTCTACCAGGTGCAGAGAGAAAGCAACGATGGCATACCGGTGGCGTCGCAGCAGCCAATTGAACTGCGTGCGACGGGGCAGGGTGGGAAATGCAGCATGCAAGTGACACCTGGCGTAGCGATAGAAGCCGTGTTCGCTTTGGAAGTGTGCCCACTGGCCAAAGATCGCCAAGGTGAGCACCTCACTTCGGGTGAGAGAGGCTTTGGGGCCAGGCCGCCTCTCTGGAGGCAGTTGGGACTTGCAGAGAGCATCCACCATGACGTACAATATGATTAGGAAGGTGTCCGTGTCGACCATCAGTTAGCTCCTTTCCCTCAGGGATACGGGGTTTGGAAGTTAACTATAGTGTACAGGCACCTTTCGTTCAAGTATCGGCTACCTAATTCACACCAAGCGTTGAAGATCTACAGGAGGGACTGTCTGCCTTCAGGGGAAAGCGCAAGCCGGTTTTCAGACATCGGTGAGAGGTTGATAAGGGTGAAAGTGATAGGGATAGGGTTCTGGCAGGCCCCTCACCAGCCTAAATTTACAGAGACGGAGCCATTTGACATTTAAGCCTTGTGTGGCTATAATAATATTCGATAGTTGTTGACCGGAAAAGTGGGGAATACCCACTTTTCTTTTGTATGATAGCAGAGGATAGATTCAGAAGTGTATCCTGCCAGCGCCGCGCATTTCGAGGAGCATAGCGATGAGAAACGATTTCCTGTCAGCGATCAAACAGATATGTGACGAACGCAACCTCCCCCAGGCTGTGGTGCTGGAGGCGGTGGAGACGGCTCTGATCTCGGCCTACAAGCGGGACTTTAGCTCCGCACACAATATCAGGGCTCAAATTGATCTGCACTCCGGTCAGGCTTCCATCTTTTCCGAAAAGCAGGTGGTGGATGCGGTAGAGGATGAGCGCTACCAGATGAGCTTGGCGGAGGCCCGTCGGATTGACCCTCAGGCCGAGGTGGGAAGCACAGTGCTGCTGGAGGCCACCCCCGATGACTTCGGGCGCATCGCTGCGCAGACCGCCAAACAGATCATCCTGCAGCGCATCCGAGAGGCAGAGCGAGATGTGCTGTACGAGACCTACACCGAGCGTGAGGGAGAGATCATCAATGGCACTGTTCAGCACGTGAGTGATGGAGCCATCACCATCAACCTGGGGCGCGTGCAGGCGATGCTGCCTCGCAGAGAGCAGATACGCACTGAGCGCTACGGGGTAGGAGATCGGATCAGCGCCTACGTCCTAGAGGTACGCAAAAGCAATCGTGGCCCTCAGATCATCGTCTCCCGCGCCCACCGCAACATGTTGCGCCGCCTGCTGGAACTGGAGGTGCCGGAGATCTTCAACGGCACAGTGGAGATCAAGCGCATCGCCCGCGAGGCCGGCTCGCGCTCTAAGGTGGCGGTGTGGGCCACCCAGAAGGGCATTGACCCGGTGGGGGCCTGTGTGGGCATGCGCGGCGTGCGGATTCAGAGCATCGTTCGGGCCCTGAGCGGGGAGAAGATTGATGTGGTACAATGGGACCCTGACGAGCAGACCTTTGTGGCCAAAGCGCTGAGCCCGGCCAAGGTCCTTCAGGTAAGTTTGCATGAGGATCGCGAGCGGGGAGGCAAGACAGCTAGTGTAGTTGTGCCCGACGATCAGTTGTCCTTGGCCATCGGACGAAAGGGCCAGAACGCGCGCCTGGCAGCCAAGCTCACCGGTTGGCGCATTGACATCAAGGGTGCATCCGAGGTAGCACGAGAAGAGATGCGAAGAATCGGGATGCGGGAACTGAGGGAGAAGACGAAAGGCGATCTCCTAGCCATGGCCGAGGAGCTGCTCAGGCAACAGGAGGGTGAGATTTCACTGCTGGAGGGCATACAGCGGCTGGGACGGACGGCAGAAGCAGCACAGTTGGCCGAGGCCAGGACTCTTCTGTCGGAGCTGGGCCTGAGCACCCGGGTCCAGCACGTGCTGGAGCGAGGAGGGCTGAGCACTATCGAGGACCTCTTGGCCCTCTGGGAAAGGGATCCCCAGGAGCTACTGGAGATACGCGGCTTTGGCGTCAAGTCTCTGGAGGAGGTGCGTCAGAGAGTGAAGCAGGGAGGATACCTGCCTGTCAAACCCGAGACCAAGGTGCCGCCCACAGAAGAGCCTGTCCTAGCCGTCAGGCCAGGGGTGGAAGCTGTAGCGAAGGAGGAGATGCCGGCGGCTGAGGTCGAAATGGAGGAGGTGTCTGAGGAAATCCCGCCCCAAGAGGCAGCCCCGGCGGAGATCAAAGAGTCCGCAGAGGAAGAGGCCGAGGAGGCGCCGGTGGAGGAGAAAGTGGAGGGGGCCCCCGGCGCACGAGTGCCGCTGGCGGATCTGATACTCAGCCCCGTCACCATCGCCCTTCTGGAGGCGGCAGGCATTGAACATGTGGCCACTTTGGTGGAATTTATGGAAGAGCCAGAGGCACTGCTCGCGGTGCCGGGATTCAGCTCTCGTTACGCTGAGGAGGTGGAGGTCCAGCTTCAGGTCTTCGGCTACTGGTCCCCTGGAAAGAAGCCCCGCACACCCTTCACCAAGGCGAGGAAAGCGAAAGAGGGGGAGGAAGTCGCGGGAGCGGAAGCTGGGCGGCGTTCTCGGCGCCAGCGCCGGCCCAGGGTGCGGCCACGAGAGGCGTAGCCGGATCTCGACTAGGGCTAGGATCTTTCTACGGTACGGCAATGAGGAGGGAGTATGGCACGGCGGAGGCGTATCCATGTGCCGCAGCGAACCTGCGTGGGCTGCCGTAAGGTGCGACCTAAGCGGGAGATGCTCCGCGTGGTGCGCACGCCCGATTCAGGGGTCCAGGTTGATCCCACTGGTAAACGAGCGGGGCGGGGAGCCTACCTGTGCCCCCGACGAGAATGCTGGGAAGCCGCTCTGGTGAAGGGGCGACTGGAGCAAGCACTGAGAACGCGCCTTACCCATCAGGAGCGAGAGGAACTGGCGGCCTTCGGTGCTGCCTGCACCTGCGGCACAGGTGAAAGGGTGAGAGATCATGTGTAGGTAGAACAGAGGAAAGGAGCAGGTTTATGGCCAAAGAGAAAGCTGTGGAAATCCCCGAGTTGATCGTGGTGCGCGAACTGGCTAACCTTATGGAGGTTAGCCCCATAGATGTCATTAAAGAACTGATGAATGCCGGGGTGATGGTCAACATCAACCAGCAGATAGACTACGACACGGCAGCCATCATCGCCGAGGAGATGGGATTTGAACCCCGATCGGTGGCCCCTCCGGAAGAGGAGGTCACGGTAGCCGAGGAGGTGCGGCCGGTCAAGGAGCAGTTCTACGCAGAAGATCGGCCTGAGGATCTGATAGCCCGGCCGCCGGTGGTGACTATGCTGGGCCACGTTGATCATGGCAAGACCAGCATCCTGGATGCCATTCGCCGCACCAACGTCTGGGCTGGGGAGGCAGGCGGGATCACGCAGCGCATCGGGGCCTATCAGGTGGAAGTGGACGCACGAAAGATCACCTTCATTGATACACCTGGGCACGAGGCCTTTACTGCCATGCGGGCCCGCGGAGCCCAGGTAACGGACATCGCCGTCCTCGTAGTCGCCGCCGACGACGGCGTCATGCCTCAGACGCGCGAGGCCATCAGCCACGCCAGGGCGGCCGGAGTCCCCATCCTGGTGGCTATCAACAAGATGGACCTGGCCAGCGCCAATGCCGAACGGGCCAAGCGGCAGCTCTCGGATGAGGGCCTGGTCGTGGAAGATTGGGGCGGCGATGTGCTGTGCGTGGAGGTCTCCGCTACCCAGAGGAGAGGGCTCCGTGACCTTCTGGATAGCATCCTGGTGCTGGCCGAATTCTTGGACATCACCGCCAACCCCCATCGGGAGGCGATAGGCACGGTCATTGAGGCCCGGCTGGATCGGCGGCGAGGAGTGGTGGCGACACTGTTGGTCCGGAATGGGACCCTCCGCCAGGGCGATGCGCTGCTGATTGATGATGTCTGCGGCCGGGTGCGGGCCATGTTCGATTTCCGTGGCCAGGAGGTGAAGGAGGGCCCTCCTTCTATGCCGGTGGAGGTCCTGGGGCTTTCGGGGGTGCCAGTCGCCGGGGATACCTTCCGAGTGGTGCAGGACGAGCGGACAGCCCGGGATTTGGCCGAGGAGCGGGCCCGGGAGAAGGAGCAGCGATCTGTCGGCCGGCCTCGGTCCCTGGTCAGCCTGGAAGATCTCTTCCAACAGATGCGGGCTGGCGAGGCCAAGGAGTTGAGAATCGTGCTTAAGGCGGATGTGCAGGGCAGCCTGGAGCCAGTGACCAACTCCCTGCAGCGCCTCGGCACAGACGAGCCGAAGGTTAACATCCTGCACCAGGGGACAGGACACATCGGCGAGTCAGATGTCATGCTGGCTGCAGCTTCGCGGGCCATTGTGATCGGCTTCAACGTGGAGCCCGATAGGGCAGCGCGCAATCTGGCTGAGGCGGAGGGGGTGGATATACGCACCTACGATCTGATCTATCGGGTCATAGAAGATGTGGACAAAGCCCTCAAGGGGCTCTTGGAGCCGGTCTATCGCGAGGGGATCCTGGGCCACGCCGAGGCGCGAGCCATCTTTCACGTCTCCCGCCGAGGCAATGTGGCTGGATGCTATGTGACCGATGGGCAGGTGGTGCGCAATGGCCTGGCGCGCGTGAAACGGGGGGAAAGTGTACTGTACGAGGGGCGCGTGGCCTCCCTGCGCCGTTTCACCGAGGATGTGACCGAAGTCCGCAGCGGCTACGAGTGTGGGATCGGCCTGGAGGGATTCGGCGACTTCGAGGAGGGCGATGTCATCGAGATATATCGGATGGAACAGGTGAGCAGGTGAGATGTTCACTTGGTCAGTTGGTCACTTAGTCAGTTGGTCCGAAGACTGCCAGACCATCAGACCAAATGACCAAATTGCAGGTGAATGATGGTTGAAGCATCCTGGGCTGCCCAGGGCAGGGAGCGACGACAACGACAAATTGGAAGCCTCATCCAACAGCAGTTGGGCGATTTGCTGGAGCGGGAACTGCGTGATCCCAGGCTAGGCTTTGCGACGGTTACAGAGGTGAAGATGAGCGCCAATCTGAAGCGCGCGCAGATTTACATCAGCGTGATGGGTGATGAGGAGGAGAGGCAGAGGACAATGGCCGCTCTGGGACGGGCAGCGGGGTTCATCCGCCGTGAACTAGCCTCCCGGCTGAAGTTGCGTTACATGCCCCAGATAGAGTTCGTCCCAGATCTAACGCTGGAGCACGCGGCCCGGCTGGAGGCGCTCCTAGATCAGATTCCTGAGAGGACACCGGCAGGGGATGAACCTCAGGATTGAGGATTTCATTCGAGGGGCCAGATGTGTGTTGGCCTGCTCCCATTTGAGACCCGATGGCGATGCCATCGGCTCTCTTTTAGCTGTGGGCTGGGCACTCGATCAGTTGGGCAAAGCCCATACCCTGGCTTGCCCCAACCCCGTGCCCCCCAATTTTCATTTTCTGCCCGGCTGGGAGCGGATCACCCAGAAGCTGGCGCCAACCTACGACTACGACCTGGTAATTGCCCTGGATACCGGCGCTCTGGGCCGCTTTGAACGCTTGGGGGAGGTGATCGAGCACCTAGAGGTGCCCATCCTGGTCATTGACCACCACACCACCAACACCCGCTTCGGCACGGTCAACTGGGTGGAACCTGAGGTGGCAGCCACAGCGGAGATGCTTTTCTCTCTCCTGCAGCGGCTGGGGCTCCAGTTGGACGAGACTGTCGCAACCTATCTCCTGACGGGCATAATCACCGATACCCAGGGATTTCGTACCAGCAATACCTCCCCAGGGACGGTGGAGATCGTCGGAGAGCTGCTGAGGGCCGGAGCCCCGTTGGCCACGATCAGTGATCGGGCGTTGAACCGCCGCTCCCTATCCGCGCTGCGGCTCTGGGCCGCCGTGCTCCCGGGCGTGCAGTGCAGGGATCACATCGTGTGGGGGGAGATCCCTCTCTCCATGCGGCTGGCCAGCGGCTACACCGGCGGGGACGACGCAGACCTGGTGGAGTTTCTGGCCACGGTCGAAGAGACAAGGGCGGCAGCTATCTTCTACGAGCGCGAGGATGGCACAGTGAAGGTCAGCCTCCGCTCCCGTCCCGGAACCGATGTGGCGGAGGTGGCCCAGCAGTTGGGCGGCGGTGGGCACCCACAGGCAGCCGGGGCCACGGTGGAGGGGCCGCTGGAGGCCGCGCGGCGGCGAGTGCTGGCCCTGCTGGAGCAGAGACTGCTTGGGGTGGGATGAGGGGAAAGCGGATGTCCATCTCCGGGATCCTCAATGTGAACAAATCCGCAGGGATGACCTCTCACGACGTGGTGGCCCGAGTACGGCGAATCCTCCGAAAGCGACGGGTTGGCCACGCTGGCACGCTCGACCCCCTGGCGACAGGCGTGCTTTTGGTCTGCGTGGGCCAGGCCACCCGGCTGGCGGAGTACCTGATGGATACCATCAAGGTGTACCGCGCCCGGCTGCGGCTGGGAATCACCACTGACACCTACGACGCCGAGGGGAAGGTGGTGGCCGAGGTCCCGGTTCAGGTCACAGAGGATGAGGTGCGCCGGGCGCTGGCCAATTTTCTGGGCCCCATTGAGCAGGTACCCCCCATGTATTCCGCCCTCAAACACCAGGGCACGCCACTGTACAAGCTGGCCCGGCAGGGCATTGAGGTGAAGAGAGACCCCCGCCGGGTCGAGATCCACGAGCTCCTGCTGGAGGACTGGTCGCCACCCCAGTTTACCATCCGCATCGCCTGCTCCTCGGGCACCTACATCCGCGCCCTGGCTTGCGACCTGGGGCAGTGGCTGGGCTGTGGCGCGCACGTGGCAGCCCTCACGCGCCTGGCCTGCGGGCCCTTCACGCTGGAGGAGGCGATCGGCCTGGAGGATCTGGCCCAAGTCGTTCGCGAGGGGCGATTGGATGAGGTGATGCATCCCCCTGATGCAGCGGTCGCCGACTGGCCGCCCCTGATCTTCGACGAGGAGGCTGCCTGGCGCATAACTCATGGCCAGCCGGTGGCCGGGGCAGCGAGGGGGGAGGGTGGATGGGCGAGGGTCTATTCCTTGAAGGGTGAGTTCCTGGCTATCACCCGATGGAATCAGGCTGGAGGCTGCTGGCAGCCTCACAAGGTCTTTGCGCAAATAGTCCTTAGTCCATAGTCCTGAGTCCGTAGTCCTGGCTGTTGACTGTGGACTATGGACTGGTGACTGTGGACTAGATCAGGAGGGTCTCATGCTGAAGGTCGGATTTATTGGATTAGGCGTAATGGGCAAGCCTATGGCCCGCAACCTGCTCCAGGCAGGCTATCCAATGGTCGTCCACAACCGCAGCCGAGGGCCGGTCGAGGAGCTGGCCGCCGACGGGGCCAAGCCCGCCTTCTCCCCCGCTGAGGTGGCTGCGCAAGTAGAGGTGGTGATCAGCTGCTTGCGCGACTCGCCGGACGTGGAGTTGGTGGCCCTGGGGTCGGGAGGGATCATCGAAGGCATCCGTGAGGGCTCCATCTACGTGGACATGAGCACCATTTCCCCGGTGACCACCAAGAAGGTCGCCGACGCGCTGGCGCAGAGGGGGGCACAGATGCTCGACGCGCCTGTCAGCGGCGGTCAGGAGGGGGCTATCAACGGCACGTTGTCCATCATGGTCGGCGGGCCGCAAGAGGCGTTTGAGAAATGCATGCCTCTGTTCGAGGCCATGGGCCGCAAGGTGACCCATGTGGGAGGCACGGGCGCGGGGCAGGTGGTGAAGGCCTGCAATCAGATCGTGGTGGGCATGACATTGACCGCCGTGGCCGAGGCTCTGGTGTTGGGCTCCAAGGCGGGCGTAGATCCGGAGAAGATCGTGGAGGCCATCAGCGGCGGCGCGGCCCGCTGTTGGGCGCTGGAGCAGCGGGCCCCCTGGATGATCCAGCGCCGCTTCGAGCCCGGATTCAAGGCCGCCTATCACTACAAGGACCTGGGGATCGCCATGGACACTGCGAGAGCCTTCGAGGTGTCGCTCCCGGCCTCGGGTCTGGTCTATCAGTTGTACGGAGCCATGAAGGCCATGGGGCGGGGCGATTGGGATCACTCCGCCATCGTGACTCTGATTGAGGAATTGGCCCAAACTGAGATCGCCTCCGGTTGATCCCACAGAGGTTTCTTTCCCTGTCTGGAAGAGAGAGAGCAGGAGGACGACGATGGCTGAACCACAGGTAGCACCGTACGGCTACTGGAAGTCGCCGATCACCTCGGAGTTGATCGTCTCTGAAACGATCAGGCTAGGGCAGATCGCGCTCCAGGGTGAGGACACCTACTGGGTGGAGATGCGCCCAGTGGAGGGCGGCCGGTACGTCGTCGTGCGGCAGACGCCAGATGGACGGAGGACCGATGTCACGCCATCTCCCTTTAACGCCTGGACGCGAGTACACGAGTATGGCGGCGGCGACTTCGTCGTCGCTGACGGCACGGTGTACTTCTCGAACTTCGCCGATCAACGCCTTTACCGTCAGGACCCGGGCGGCCTGCCGCGGTCTATCACCCCCGAGACAGCGATGCGCTACGCGGACGGGGTTGTTGATCACCGCCGAGGGCGGATGATCTGCGTGCGCGAAGATCACGCCGGGGGCGGGCGTGAAGCGGTCAACACTTTGGTGAGCCTGGACCTGGCAGGTGGCCAGGATGAGGGGGTACTTGTCTCCGGGAATGACTTCTACTCCTCGCCGCGCCTCAGCCCTGACGGGTCTCACCTGGCCTGGCTCACCTGGAATCATCCGAACATGCCCTGGGATGGCACCGAACTGTGGGTGGGTGATGTGCAGACGGATGGTTCCCTTGGGCGCACCCAGCGCGTTGCGGGCGGGGCCCACGAGTCCATCTTCCAGCCGGAGTGGTCGCCGGATGGCGTGCTGTACTTTGTGTCCGACCGGACGGGCTGGTGGAACCTGTACCGCCGGCGTGATGGGCACATCGAGCCCCTCATCGAGATGGAAGCCGAGTTCGGCAAGCCGCAGTGGGTCTTCGGCATGTCCACCTACGCCTTCGAGTCAGCCCGGCGCATCATCTGCGCCTACAACCAGCAGGGGACATGGCGCCTGGCGAGCCTTGACGCAGTCACCTGCAGGCTGCAGCCGATCGAACCCCCCTACTCGGTGATCGCCTGTGTCCGAGCGGCGTCCGGACGCGCCGTATTCCGCGCGGGCTCGCGGACCGAGCCGGCGTCCATCGTCCAATTGGACCTGGCCACACAGCACCTCGAGGTGCTCCGCCGCTCAAGCGGCGTGGCGATTGAGGCCGGGTATCTGTCCATTCCGCAGACAGTTGAGTTCCCGACCGAGCAGGGACTGACCGCCCACGCCTTCTTCTATCCGCCACGGAACCGCGACTACGTCGCTCCGCCTGACGAGCAGCCGCCCCTGCTCGTCATCAGCCACGGCGGGCCGACGGGGGCCACTTCCAGCGTGCTCAACCTGAGCATCCAGTACTGGACCAGCCGTGGGATCGCCGTTCTCGACGTGAACTACGGCGGCAGCGCCGGCTACGGCCGGCCGTATCGTCAGCGGCTGGAGGGGCAGTGGGGCGTCGTTGATGTGGACGATTGTGTCAATGGGGCGCGCTACCTGGTCGAGCGCGGGGAGGTGGATGGCAACCGGCTGATCATTCACGGCGGGAGTGCAGGGGGCTACACCACGCTCTGCGCACTCACCTTCCGCGACCTCTTCAAAGCCGGTGCCAGCTACTACGGGGTAAGCGACCTCGAAGCATTGGCCAGGGAAACTCACAAATTCGAGTCGCGCTACCTCGATCGGCTGATCGCTCCCTATCCACAAGGGCGTGATCTTTACCGCGAGCGCTCGCCGATCCACTTCGCCGATCGCCTCTCGTGTCCAGTGATTTTCTTTCAGGGGCTCGAGGACAAGGTTGTCCCGCCCAACCAGGCCGAGTTGATGGTCGAGGCTCTGTGCGCCAAGGGGCTGCCCGTGGCGTACATCCCCTTCGAGGGCGAGCAGCATGGCTTCCGCCGCGCCGAAAATATCAAGCGCGCGCTGGACGCCGAGCTCTACTTCTATTCAAGGGTCTTCGGCTTCGAGCTGGCCGACCCGGTGGAACCAGTGCCCATTGAGAATCTCTGAGTACAGGCCACAGGCTTGACCGCTCATGAAGATCATTTCCGATCTGACTCACTCAGCCACGGGCCTCGACAGCCTGGTCGCCATCGGGGCCTTCGACGGCGTGCATGTCGGGCATCAGGCCCTGATCCGCCAACTGGTGGCCCGCGCGCAGGCACTCCGTTGCCAGGCGGCGCTCATCACCTTTGACCCTCATCCCTCTGAGGTGCTGACTGGCCGCAGGCCCCCCCGCTACCTGACCACGCCGGGCGAGAAGGCGGCTATCCTGGAGAGGCTGGGCATTGATCTGCTGGCGATCCTGGCTTTCACCCGCCAGATGGCGAACACCTCAGCCGCGGAGTTCCTGGCTCAGGTGTGCAATGCCCTGCGCATGCGTGAGCTGTGGGTGGGACCGCAATTTGCCCTGGGGCGTGATCGCCAGGGTGATGTTCCAACCCTGCGCGCGCTGGCGCGGAGGTTGGGCTTCAGGCTGCGGGTGGTGGAACCGGTGGTCAATGAAGGGGAGCTCATCACCAGCTCGCGAATTCGGGAGCTAGTGCTGGCGGGGAGGATTCGCGAGGCAGCAAGGCTGCTGGGCCGTTTCTACAGCGTGGTGGGAGAGGTGGTACACGGCGACCATCGGGGGCGGCTGCTGGGTTTCCCCACGGCCGATCTGGAGGTGCGAGCTGAGCGCATCGTGCCGCCCAACGGGGTGTACGTAGGCTACGCCTGGGTGGGGGAGGAACGCTACGAGGCGGTAATGAACATGGGGATGCGTCCCACCTTCGGTAACCACGAACGTCTGCTGGAGGTGCATCTTCTCAATTTCGATGGTGACCTCTACGGTACCGATCTGATGGTGGAGTTCGTGGAGCGCCTGAGGCCAGAGGTGAGGTTCGATAGCGTACAGGAACTGATCGTGCAGATACACAAGGACAAGGCTCAGGCGCGGGAGCTTCTGACGGCTGAAAGTGAAGCACACTGACGGCTGCTGCTGAAAGACACCAGCCGCCCTTTCCTGTCTGCACAGGGAGGGGCGGCTTGGCATTTGGGGATCAGTGAGAAGGTGCGGTGCGGGCGTCCACGAGGTCCTGAAATACTGAGGGAGCCACCTGGTACAGAATATCCAGGATCCGATTCGCTAGCTCTCGTATCTCCCACTGCGCGGCAGGGCCAGTGCGCAGCTTGATGACGTGTCGCCACTCCCTGAGGTTGGCGCTCATCACGATGCGGGTGGCGGTGGCGTTGGGCAAGAGGAACCTCGCGTCTTCCTTTCGGATGCCCAGCTCGCGCAGCTCGCGATAGACGGCCTTAAGCTCATCCACGACGCCCTGCCATATCTCCATGGCCCGGGGGTTGGCGGCGATGTCGGGGGGGATGATGAACTGAGGATCGGACATGTCCACGTAGCGCTGCGATTCCTGGCTGTAGCTGGCCAGCCTGTGCCGGACGAGCTGGTGTGAACATGCACGCGAAATCCCGCTGATCTCGAAGGTGGCTGAGGCGTGCTCAATGATGGAGTCGTGGCCTTCGCGGATGCGGTTCTGGAGGAACTTCCCCATTTCGCCCGACTTCGCGCTGCGGTAGCACACCCGCCCCGCATGCTCCAGCAGTTCCTCGGGTGTGTCCCCATCCAGGTAGTTCGTAATGGCGATGAGTTTCACTTTCATGACTTATCTCCCCCAAACCGTTCTCAGTGCTCCAGATAGGAGCCATGTGACAAGCAGGCAAGGATGCCATCCCACATCAGGCGCGGGAAGTTCGCCACCAGGGTGTCATAATCGTTGCCTGTACCGCTCCCACTCACTGTAGATGCAGCCGCAATACTGCTGGCGGTAGAGGTCGTGCTGGCGGGCCAGCCGCCGCCCTTGGGCCCATCCCCGCCGGAAGTCCTCAAAGTAGAATTCCACCCCCTCAGCTTCCCCCACCTCCTCACCGATGCGGCGGATGGCATCCTGATCCTGATGGGGGCTGATGAGCAGGGTGGTGGTTAAGGCGTCGAATCCCTCTTGAGCGGCGACCTGCGCCGCGGGCCCCAACCGCAGCCGATAGCAGATATGACACCGCTGACCCGATCGCTCCTGACCGACGACCTCTCGCAGGAAGAGGACCATCTCGTAGTCCGGATGCCAGATCACCGGCAGGTCAACCGCCTGGATGTACCTCTCCGCGCTCTGCCGACGCCGCTCATGCTCCTGCCAGGGATGGATGTTGGGGTTATACCAGAAGCCTGTGACCTGGAACTCCTCCTCGCGCAAGCGCTCGATGGGATAGGCCGCGCAGGGGCCGCAGCACATGTGGAGCAATATCCGCTTTCCGCGTCCCGGCGGCGGTGGTTCCTCCGGCGGCTGGGGCAGGTCCACGGCGTAGGGGAGCTGAATCACGAGGGGTTCCTGGCTGACCAGTGTGGCCCTACCCTGAGCCAGCAGCTTTTCCGCTTTCTCCCGCGTCGTCGTGGAGAGCTGCCGGCCTTCGGCGTCGAGGACGGTGACTCTACCCTCGCTCACCGAGACCCCCTACACCGATACCATGTACAGCTCGCTGGAGCCGCTGCGATCAGAGGTGAAGAGCACCGCCTTGCCGGTGGGCAGGAAACGGGGGTGGGGATGCAGCTTCTGCTTGGCCCAACTGGACCCTGTGCGGCACAGCATCTTGGGCTCCCAGGACCCTTCGTAGGCCACCCACAGGTGGTCTCGGTCGCCGAACAGTTCATCCACCACGAAGATGTCCTCGTCGGGGCTGGCCGTACCATGGGCATGGGTGGCCCCGGCCAAAACACACCTCGGTGCCCCTCCGCTCCGGCTGATGGCCCACAGCCCCTGTGGAGTTCGACCACCGTAGGCGGTGAAGTAGACCATCCGCCCAGCATCCCCCCAGAACTCGTGCCCCACGCTCTCGTTGTGCGCCTGGAGGTACAGAGGGCGACAGCCGGTCCCGTCCCGACGGACCAGCCACATGCGCTGCACCCTGTGCCAGGGGCCCTCGTGACAGTACAGGATCAGGTCGCCGTCGCCGGGGCAGAACTGGGCGTGGGAGATGAGGACGTTGGCATCCACGGCCAGCCAGGCCTCGGAGCCATCGGTGCGCACCACCGCCACCCCGCAGCGAGGGAAGCACTCTAACAGCTCCTCCTGGGAGAGCTCCATATCCCACAGACGCTCCCGGGAGAAAGCAAAGGTCAGATATTGGCCGTCGGGGCTGACACTCAGGTAGTCCACCGAGGCTGCCTCCTCCATGTGCCACACCTCCCGCTCCTCCAGTGTCTCCAGGTCCACGGCCCAGATGTGGTTGTCGTCCCGGCTGAAAAACACCTCACTGCCATCAGGCGCGACAGTGGCCCCCTGTGTCCAGATGCCCTCCCCTTCGGTCAACTGCACGCTTTCGAATTGACTGAATTTCATCTTGTATAAACTAAAGTGCCCTTCTTCCTCCCGGTCGGAGCCATAGATGAGCCACTCCATGTCTTTGGTGAAAGTGGGGGAGGTAAAGTAGAGGTGATGGGTTGTGGCACCCGGCGAATCGGTCAGCCGGAAGACTTCTTTGCGAGTCTCTTGATCCCGGAGGATCTCGATGGTGCTGGCTATGGTGTCGCCTTTCATGGCCCTTCCCGTTTATGATCTCGGGTACTTGTTTACCGCATTCTTCATTCACCACGAAGACACAAAGATGACAAAACTACTCGCTTGATGCCCTGCTTGATCAACGGCACATTGAACTCAATCAAAGGGTCGAGCCGTTTCCCGGTCAGCTTCAACCCTTCCACAGGCTCAGGACACCGCTGGGTTAAGAGTTGAGCTGTGAATATAGGATGCATGACCTCCAGCGCCTTCAACTCGCAAATGACTCTTTCTTCCACCACCACATCGAGTCGCAAGCCTTCATCGAATGTTATGCTGTCGTAGACAGTAGGCACCACGACTTGTCGGCGATAGGATAGGCCTCGTTTCGCCAGTTCATGGCAAAAGCAGACTTCGTAGACATTCTCCAGCAAGCCAGGGCCAAGAGCACTGTGAAGGGTATATGCGGCGTCCACGATCGCCTTAGCTATGCGTTCTTCCCCTCGGCAGGCTCAGGACACCGCTTTGTCAGGAATGGGGGCGTAGTCCATTCTTCCCTTGGTGTCTTCGTGCCTTGGTGGTTGATTTGAGCACGGCGAGGGCGGTAGACAGATATGGCTCCGGATGTCGCCTGATGGTCTGCCGGTCCCCAATCCGACCAGGTGGCTATTCGACCAATTGTATTATAGCCCGCCCCTCGCAGGCCCGCAACCTGATCGGGCACAGGCACCCGCAACTGATCGGGCACAGGCAGCAACTGCCTACCGGCTGGCCTGTTGCAGCCACAGGATGGCCACAGTGAGTGTTATGATGATGGCCAGTGCGAGGGCGAAGAAAAGGGGGATGAGCCGTCCGATGGAGCTACTGGTAGGCAAAACGATTGGTGTGGGGGTAAAGATGGACGGCGGCTGCCCTTCGCCCTCAGCGGTGAGCGCGGGGAGGGGAGTACTGGTGGCTGTTGCCAGGGGCAAAGGCGTCGCCGAAGGGATCGAGGTCCGCAGGGGCGGAGAGGTCATGGTGGGACTGGGGAGGGGTGTGGAGGTTGACGTGGCAGTCGCAGTAGGGGTGGGGGTCTGCGTGGACGTAGGCGTGGGCTCGAATGAGTACAGCGTTACCTCATCTAAGTAGAACAGGTCATTGTGCTCCCCGTAGACATTGTCCACCCGGATGAAGAGGGTGATGACGCCGGCCTCCGCGGTCGCCGAGACCCACAGGGCCTGCTCCCCTTCCTGCCAGGCCCGATCCTCCCAGTTCACGTCGCTCCAGATCACATGGGGCGAGGAGGAATCATCTCCCCCCTTGGGATCGAGGCCGATCTGCTTACCCATGTTCATGCCCTGGACGGGCGTATCACCCTCGCCGAAGATAGAGAGGACCTCTGCCCTGGCGATGTAGGTCTCGCCGGGGGTGACGCCGACAATCCGCTGGCATATACCAGCCCGGAAGGGGACGTAATCGGACCAGATGCGTTGGGAGCTCTGGCCCTTGGCTTTCTCCTCGCCTCTCAGAAACTGGGGCGCGCCCGCCGTCTCCACAAAGGCTGTCCAACCATCGGCCACCTCTCCCAACCCCTCATGGGAGATGAAGGCGCCCTCAAACCTGCCATTGCACACCAGGTTGACAGGCGCGCCGGGCCGGGGCGTCGAGGTTGGGAGGGGGGTGGAAGTGGGAGTGGGCGTCGGTGTCGGCTCCTCCACGAGGATGGAACGGCTGTACTGATTGTTATCCTCGTTCAGCTCAGGTACAGCCTCTAGGAAATCCACCCAGGCGGTGAGGTAGTGGTAGCCGATATCGGCCAGGGTGACAGTATAGGAGATAGTGGCCGATTGATTCACGCTCAGCGCGGGGCTGCACCCCTGCCGGTCGGGATCTGCTACAGGAGCACAGTCAATGTACAGACCCACCCAGCAGGTGGTCGTTGTTCCTGCTGAGCCCACGTTCTTGATCTCCACTCGCACTGTGCCGGGTCGATCTTTTGCCAGAGGAGAGGGATGGGCGGTGATACCCACAACGACCAGGTCAGGCAGGGGTGTGGGGGTGAAAGTGGGGGTATGGGTCGGGGTACTGGTCAGCGTGGGTGTCGAAGTGGGAGTATGAGTTGGAGTATTGGTAAGGGTAGGGGTCACAGTGGGGGTCTGGTCGCCCAGGGGATGGAGGAGAGCTGAGGCTCCGACCGCCGCGTTCAGCCCGTTAATCAGCACCAAGGTTATGGCTATCACCAGAGAGCATCGCCCTGTCATAGCCAGACCCCCACATGTGAGCACTCAGCTATCAGCGGTCAGCCCCGTTTGTCCAACATGACCGGCTTTCAGTGGCTGATAGTTGATAGCCGACTGCTGAGCGCTTACCTTATCAGCCGCTCGGCATTCCCGTGGTATACCTTCTCCAGCACTTCATCCGGGAGGTAGACCCCATAGATCCGCCAGCGACCCTGGCCCGGTATCTGCCCCGGTGAGTAGTTGAAATACTCATCGCGTGTCTCCAGAAAGCGGAAGTAGATGCGGTACCACTCCGGCGTGGGCGATACATCGGTGCCGAAGAGGATGCGGTCCTGATACTTGATGAACCATTCCCGCGCCGAGTAGGGTGCCCGGCCCAACTCGGCGATGCGGGCCGAGATGTCGGTGTACATGTTGGGGTGCTCATCCATCATCTGGGACACGAAGCCCAGATTCTCGGGGTAGCAGCCCACGTGGGCGGTGATGAAGTGGGTGCCCGGATGGTGGCCAATCAGGTTGTAGAGACACTCAATCAGTGTTTCGAAAGCAGGGAACTCCGGCCCATAGAAGTGCCAGTCGGGGACCTCATGCAGCTCGTCCCAGCGCTCGTTGAAGCGGTCCAGCGGACGGAAGAAGGCCACGGGATCCGCCACGTGGATCAGCACCGGCACGCCCAGCTCGCCGGCCTTATCCCAGATGGGGGCCAGCCGCTTGTCGTCGGGCATCACCAGCTTCCCATCAGTGTCTCTTACCCGGAGCCCCAACCGCTTGAAGACCTTCAGCCCCTTGGCTCCGGCCTCCACATCGCGGGCCAGTTGCTCCACCGCCCTCTCCGCCCACCCCGGCTGGGCCACCCCCTCCCACTCCACGTTGCAGAAGGTGGCGAAGCGGCCAGGATAGGCCCTGTCCAGTGTATCCAGACATTGCTGTAGCCGCTCGCCCGTACCTCCGCTGAGGTTGACGATAGTCCGCACGTTGACCTGGTCCATCCCAGCCACGATGTCGTCCCATTCGATCCCCTGCGCCCTTTCGTGCCACACCGGCAGGTGGTTGTGGGCGTCCACGACGGGGAACCTGGCCCGCTGGATGTAATGCTCAGGCCCCACCAGTTGAGAGATGGGCTTGAAGTCGTCAATGAGTAGTACGTCGCGCATGATGTTCCTCCCTGCTTGTGTGTGTTTGTGTTACGCCAGGCGGGGATAGATCTTCTCCGCGTTCTTGTGGTAGATTTTCTCAAGCACCTCGTCGGGCAGGCCCACCCCGTAGATGTTCCAGCGGCCCTGGCGGGGCGGCTGCTCCGGCCCATGGGGGAAGTATTCGTCGAAGGTCTCCAGAAAGCGGAAGTAGATCTCATACCAGGGGCCCAGCGGGGGCCGGTCGGTGCCGAACACTATCCGATCCTGATACTTGATGAACCATTCGCGGGCGGTGTAGGGCTGGCGGCCCAGCTCGGCGATGCGCTCCGAGATGTCTACGTAGAGGTTGGGGTGGGCGTCGAGAAGCTCACCCACCCATTGCAGGTTCTCGGCGTAGCTGGCCACGTGCGCGCTCTGGAAGATGACCTCCGGGTGTTGGGCCAGCAGGTTGGCCTGCTGTTCCATCAGGTCCATGAAAGTCGGGTACTGAGGATGGTAGAAGCTCCAGTTGGGATGTTGATGCAGCTCATCCCAGCGCTCGTTGAAGCGGTCCAGGGGGGTGAAGAACGCCACCGGGTCGGCGATGTGGAAGAGCACCGGCACGCCCAGTTCCCCGGCCCTGGCCCACAGGGGATCAAGACGCTCGTCGTCCACACGCAGCAGATCACCTCGCTCATCTCGGACCCGCAGTCCCAATGACTTGAAGATCTTCATCCCATCGGCGCCAGCAGCGATGGCCTTTTCCAACTGGCGGGGCAGTTCCTCCTCCCAGTCGGGGCGAGCGCAGGTGGCCCAGTCAGGAGTCATGAGCACGGCAAAGCGGTTGGGGTAGGGCTCTCTGTAGCGTTCCACGTTTCGCTTGAGTTGGTCGCCAGTGCCGCCATCCAGGTTCACCATCGCCTTGATGTTGCACCGATCCATCCGTTCGATCAGCGCTTCTACGTCCTCCACAGCCCAGCGACCGCCCCATTGCCCCAGGTGGACATGGCCATCAATGGCGGGGATTTTGGCCCGCTCGATATGGTGCTGGAGCACCACCAACTGGGACCGAGGTAGTAAGTCCTCGATCAAAAGTACGTCGCGCATGATTGACCTCCTATCTGAGTGTGATCCATCAGGGTTTCGGTTCAAGACGCCAGGCCCAGCCGCCGGCGTGTCTGCTCCACCAGCCCTCCGGCCTCGATGATCTCCATCATAAAGGGCGGATAGGGTTCTGCCCGGAAGGTCTCTCCGGTATCCAGATTGTGGATGATCCCTGTCTCCAGCTCCACCTCCAGCCGCTGGCCGGTCTCCGTCCCCGCTACTGCCTGGGGACAGGTGAAGATGGGCAGGCCGATGTTAACCGCGTTGCGGAAGAAGATGCGGGCGAAGCTTTTGACCACCACGCAACTGATGCTCACCCCTTTCAGGGCCAATGGCGCGTGCTCCCGCGAGGAGCCGCAGCCGAAGTTGGCTCCTGCGACGACGATGTCCCCCGGCTGTACTTTCCCGGCGAAAGCGGGGTCAACATCCTCCATGCAGTGTGGAGCTAACTTCTCCGGCGCTGAGATGTTGAGGTACCGGGCGGAGATGATAGCGTCGGTATCCACATTGTCGCCGTACTTCCACACCTTGCCAGTCAATTTCATGAGGTCCCCTCCTGTACCCTTCAGGGCATTCGTTTCATAACCCGCCGCGCGGCAGCCACGATGTGTCCCACGTCCAGCCCATAGCGGGCCAGGAGTTCATTGTAACCACCGGTCTCGGCAAAGCAATCCTGCAGGCCGACCCGCTCCAGGGGCAGGGGAAGCCTCTCCCCCACCACCTCGGCTACCGCGCTGCCTAACCCTCCGATGATGCTGTGCTCTTCGGCGGTCACGAGTCCCCCGGTCTCGCGGGCACACTGCAGAATGAGGGCGCGGTCCAAAGGTTTCAGGGTATGTATCTCCACCACCCGCGCCTGGATCCCCTGCCCAGCCAACTCCTCCGCCGCCTCCAGACAGCGGGCCACCATAATGCCCGTGCCCATCAGGGTCAGGTCACTCCCCTGGCGCAGGAGCACCCCTTCGCCAATGCGGAAGGGATGGCGCTCGTCGAAGATCACCGGCACCTCCGCACGGCTCAGGCGCAGGTACACGGGCCCGGCGTACTCGGCCACGGCCGGCACCGCTTGCCGCGCCTCCACCGCATCGGCCACGACCACCACGGCCAGGTGGGGCATGGCCCGCATCACTGCCAGGTCGCATATCGAGTGATGGGTGGGCCCGTCGTAGGAGTCGGACAGGCCCCCGTACCCCGCGGCCAGTTTGACGTTGGTCTGAGCGTAGGCCACGCAGGTCCGCACCTGCTCCGCCGCCCGCAGGCTCAGCAGGAAGGCGAAGGTGTTGACGAAGGGAACCTTGCCCCCCAGGGCCAGGCCCACGGCCACGTCCACCATCCCCGCCTCGGCTACGCCCAGGTTGAAGAAGCGCTCCGGGAAACGGGCGGCGAAGTAGTGGCTCTGGGTGGAGGCCGACACGTCAGCGTCTAACACCACCAGCTCGGGGTTCAGGGCACCGCATTCGGCCAGTGCCTTCCCATAGGCCACGCGCATGGAAGCTCGCTGCGTCATCAGCTCCTCCCTCCTCTTTCGCCCATCTCTTCTTCCAGCTCTGCCAGGGCGAGCCGGAGCTCCTCATCCGAGGGCGCGCGGCCATGCCAGGCAGATTGGTTTTCCATGAAGGACACCCCCTTGCCCTTGGTGGTGTGGGCCACGATGATGGTGGGATAGCCATGGATGTTCTCCGCCTCATCCAAGGCATCCAAAATCTGGCCCATATTGTGGCCATCAATCTCCATAACATGCCAGTTGAAGGCCCGCCACTTGTCTACCACCGGCTCCAGGGGCATGATCTCGTGCACCGGACCGTCGAGTTGGACATCGTTGTAATCCAGGATGGCGGTCAGTTGATCCAGCCGGTACTTGGCCGCCGCCATCGCCCCTTCCCAGATCACCCCCGCCTGGATCTCCCCGTCGCCCAGAAGGACGTAGGTACGATAGGGGGCGTCATTGAGGCGAGCGGCCAGGGCCAGCCCGACTCCGATGGACAAGCCATGCCCCAGAGCCCCGGCGGTCATATCCACACCAGGTGTCCTCAGCCGGTCGGGATGTCCCTGCAGGCGGCTGTCCATCTGGCGCAAGGTGGCCAGTTCCTCCCGGGAAAAGAAGCCACGATGGGCCAGGGCGGCGTAGAGAAGCGGGGCAGCATGACCTTTGGAGAGGATGAAGCGGTCGCGCTCCGGCCAATCGGGATGAGCGGGGTCCAGCCGCAGTTGGTGGAAGTAGAGTGCAGTGACAATCTCCGCTGCGGAGAGCGAGCCCCCGGGGTGACCGGAGCCAGCCTGGTGGATCATCTTTACTACCTCGATGCGCAGCAGCCGGACCTTTTCGACCAGTTCTGCGACCAGCGATTCGGGGTGAAAGGACACGACAATCTCCCTGGACATCAGCTATTCCACCTACTGCTGGAGTGCGGGTCCAAGCCCGCACGGGGCACCATAAACAGACTTGCACCTGCACTCCTGCGCACCGCAGCCGCCTTTTGGATGGTGTAGATGTCCCGCTGACAATCGCGGCCGCGACTTTAGCCAGCTCTACGTCGGCTGGAGGACGATTTTGATAGCCTGCTTGCGCTCGAAGCGGTCGAAGGCCTCCTGCCACTCCGAGAGGGGCATGATGTCGCTGACCAGGGGTCGTGTCTGGACTAATCCCCGTTCGAGCAGGGCCAGCGCTCGATGCCAGGCACTCCACCGCTGTCCCAGCGAACCGAAGACGCGCAACTCCTTGTAGGCCACCAGCGCCAGGTCCAGCTCGCAGGGGTGCGAGAAGAGGCCGATCTGCAGGTACCTTCCGCAGCGGCGCGTGGCCTCCAGCCCCAGCCGGGCAGCGGCTGGCGCACCGGAGCACTCGATGAAGAGGTCCGCTCCGTCGCCCCTCGTCAACTCCCGCACCCGCCCCACCACATCATCGGCCCCAACGACCATCGTCTCATGCGCGCCCAACTCACGTGCCAGGGCCAGCCGCTCCTGGTCGGCTGCGGTTCCGCAGATCAAGACCCGTGCTCCCCCGGCCCTGGCCACCTGCAAGCTCAGCAATCCCATCGTCCCCGGCCCGGCGATGAGGACGGTCTCCCCTGCCTGAACGCCGGCCAGCTCGCCGATGGCGTGCACGCAGCAGGCCAGCGGCTCGCCCAGCGCACCGGCGACGAAATCCACCTTCTCCGGCAGAGGATGGATCAGCCGGGCGGGCACGACGCAGTAGGGGGCGAAGCCGCCGTCAAAGGCGTAGCCCAACAGCTCCTTCTGGCCGCAGGCGTTGTACCACCCCGTGCGGCAGGCCCAGCAGTGGCCGCAGGTGCGCACCGCTGTCTCGCAGGTCACGCGCTGGCCAACGCGGAGCCCCTCCACCGCGGCGCCTAGCTCGGCCATGACCCCCGCGAACTCGTGGCCCATCACCACCGGGGGGCGCAGGAGCAACTGGATGTCACCGTGGTAGATGTGCAGGTCGGAGCCGCAGATGCCGGCGGCCTTCACTGCTACCAGCACCTCGCCCTGTCCCGGCGATGGCTTCGGTACCTCACGCAGCTCCACGTTGCCCGGGCCGGGCGCGTACTTGACCAGAGCCTTCATGCCTCGACACCTCCCGATGCCACTGCCAGCAGGACGAAGGCCCGCACAGGGAACGCGGCCGCTCCACGCGCCTTCATGGGCGCGCCCATGAAAGGAGAAGAGCGGCCCCTGTACCCGGCAGGGTGGATGAGCTGCTCCAGGCCACACAGGTTCTCCCTGTGCCTGGCCGCCACAGGACAGGCCACGATGAGGATGTCCTGTCCCAGTAGCTGGGTGTGCGCCGGCGGTGCCTTGTCCTGGGGGTCATCAATGTTCAGGACGTCAATACCCACCAGGGATGGAGCCTGCTCCAGCAGGGCCTCGACCGCTCCGGCGGAGAGGAAGGGATGCTGGTAGTAGGCCGGCTGCTTCCAGTAACGGTCCCAGCCGGTGCAGAAAAGCACCGCCCCTCCACAGAGGCCGGCCTCTGGCAGATCAGCGGCGTGAATCAGCTCCCGGGGCCTTTTACCCCGCACATCCACCACCACACCGGACAGCACGCGCTGCCCCCACGCCAACTGGTCAATTGTCGCCCCACCGGGGTGGCGGTGGTAGGGGGCATCCAGGTAGGTGCCCAGGCTGGTGACCATGTCAATGTGCGTGACCTCGAAATATGTGCCGGCTTCGTAGTGGGGCAGCGACTCGCCGTGGGTGAAGTAAGCCCCAACGCGAGGCCAGGGCAGCCAGGGGAAGACGCTCATGCCCTCTTCAATGACGTGGCTGAGATCAATGAGTTTCACGGTGCTACTCCCGGCGTGGAAGCTCGCGGGCCAGGGCCTCCTGCACTGCGCGCATGTCGGCCGACAGCTCCAGCGGCGGGTTTCGCTGGCGGGCGATTACCTCGGAGAGGGTGTCGTCGTGGTAGCCCACCTTGAAGCTGGTGAACTTCAGCCCGTGCGCAGTGGAGATCACGACGACCCGCTGATCGGAGTGGATGAGGCCCCGCTCCACCAGCTTGAAGAGCACCGTCAGCGCCGCGCCGGTGTGGGGGCAGCAGTACATCCCCGTGCGGTCGGCGCGGGCAGCGGCATTGGCCAACTCATCCTCCGAGACCTGCTCGACGAGGCCCTCAAACTGCTTGAGGACCTTCACCGCGCGCTCGTAGCTCACCGGGTCGCCGATCTGAATAGCGCTAGCCAGGGTCTTCCGAGCCTTTACTGGCCGGTACTCCTGGAAGCCTGTGAGGAAGCTCAGGTAGAGGGGGTTGGCTTTCTCGCTTTGGGCACAGGCGATGCGCGGCAGCCGGTCAATGAGTCCCAACTCCTTCATCATGAGAAAGCCCTTGCCCAGGGCGCTGACGTTACCCAGGTTGCCCACGGGGATAATAATCCAGTCGGGAACCTCCCAGTCGAACTGCTGCACGATCTCGATGCCCACGGCCTTCTGGCCCTCCATGCGCAGGGAATTCATGGAGTTGGCCAGGTAGATAGTGGGATCCTGAGTGACCTGTTTGACGATGGCCATGCACCCGTCGAAGTCGGTATCCAGGGCCAGCACTAGCGCCCCATTGGCGATGGGCTGGATGAGCTGAGCGGTGGAGACCTTGCCCCGGGGCAGGAAAACGACAGCGGGTATTCCCGCCGCGGCAGCGTAGGCAGCCAGCGCTGCGGAGGTGTCGCCTGTGGAGGCGCAGGCCACAGCGCGGATGGGCTGGCCGTCAGCCCGCATCTGCTTCACCATGGAGACCAGCACCGTCATCCCCAGGTCCTTGAAGGAGCCGGTGTGGCTGTTGCCGCACAGCTTCACCCACAGGTCCTCGATCCCCAGCTCCCGGCCCAGACGCTCGGCCAGGAAGCAGTTAGTATAGCCCTCATACATGGAGACCACATTATCATTCTCTACTTGGGGGCAGACCCACTCCTTCTTACCCCAAACGCCGGAGCCGTAGGGCCACTCGTTGCTGCGGATGCGCTCGTCGAAGAGCTTCATCCAGGCCGCGGCTGAGCGTCGCTGGAGAGCCTCCATATCGTGCTCCACATCCAGCAGGCCACCGCAGTGGGGACAGCGGTAGATCACCTCGGTAAGGGGATAGCGGTCCTCGCAGCCTCGGATGCATTGAAACCAGGCGTTGTACGGTGTCTTGCTCATCTTTTTTCCACCCCCAGAATATCTGCCACCTCCGACAGGCTGGCCACTCGCAGCCCTGGGTAGCCGGGGTACAACCCCCTTTGATCCAGGAGGATCACATCCATCCCACAGGCGGGCGCCCCCTCAATGTCCACTTCCAGATCATCGCCCACAAAGATCGCCTCCTCTGCCCCCACATCCAGCCGCTTGAGCGCTTCCCGAAATATGGCCGGATGGGGCTTGCGCCAGCCGAACTCGCCAGAGATGACCACGGCGTCGAAGAGGTTGGCCAGTTCGAAATGCTCAAGAAGGCAATAGATGGCCGGCCAGTGTTGAAAGTTAGTCACCAGGGCAGTGCGATAGCGTCCATGTAGTCGGCCCAGCAGATCGCGATGCCCCTGGGGTAGAGAGAGCTGGCTGATGTAGCCGCCAATGTAGCGGACGACGAACTGGTCCAGGGAAAGGAGATGGCCAGGGCTCAGGGCAGCGAAGGTGTCGCGCATGCGAGCCATGAAATTGACCTCGCGCAGTGAGATCTTGGCCTGGCGAAGGTAACGCTCGCGGACGGTGTGATAGGCTCCCAGGAAGTTGGCCAACGCCTCCGCATCGCCGCCGTAGATAGCCTGGAAGGCGTCGCGGGCCAGGTCGGCATGGTCATGGGAGGCGCTCTGATCATACCACAGCAGGGTGTCTATGAGGTCGAAGAGAATGGCCCGCTTGCCCTCCAAGTAGTCCATTCTATAGCTCCTCCGGCCCGCCGATGCGCCCCAGCACAGCGCTGGCTGCAGCTACGGCCGGCCCGGCCAGGTACACCTCGCTCTCCGGGTGGCCCATGCGCCCCACGAAGTTGCGGTTGGTGGTGGAGATGCACCGCTCGCCAGCGGCCAGCACCCCCATGTACCCGCCCAGGCAGGGCCCGCAGGTAGGCGTGCTCACCACAGCTCCGGCCTGGACAAAGATTTCAACCAGCCCTTCGCGCACCGCGCGCAGGTAGATACTTTGCGTGGCGGGGATGATGATGCAGCGCACATCCCTCGCCACCCGCCGTCCCTTCAGAATCTGGGCGGCGGTGTAAAGATCCTCCCAGCGGCCGTTGGTGCAGGAGCCGATCACTGCCTGATCAATCTCTATTCCCCTCGCTTCGGAGATGGACCTGATGTTGCTTGGAAGGTGGGGGAAGGCCACCTGCGGTTCCAGGTCGCTTACGTCCCACTCGTGGATGCGCGACACCTCGGCATCCGGGTCGCCCTTGTAAACAGTATAAGGCCGTCTGGCGCGGCGGTCAACGTAGGCCAACGTGGTCTCATCCACGGGGAAGAGACCTGCTTTGCCGCCGGCCTCAATGGCCATGTTGCTCATGGTCAGCTGGCCATCCATCGAGAGTGACTGAGCAGCCTCCCCAGTGAACTCCATAGCCTTGTACAGGGCTCCGTCCACCCCAATCTGGCCGATGGTAAAAAGGATCAGGTCCTTGCCCCCCACCCACTTCTGGATCTGGCCGTGGTAGACAAAGCGCACCGTCTCCGGCACCCTCATCCAGATCTGGCCGGTGGCCATGGCCACAGCGATGTCGGTGGAGCCCATGCCGGTGGCGAAGGCCCCCAGCGCGCCGTAGGTGCAGGTGTGGGAATCGGCTCCCACGACCACATCTCCCGGCAGCACCAGTCCCTGCTCCGGCAGCAGTGCGTGCTCGATGCCCATGCTGCCCACGTCGTAGAAGTGTGCGATCCCCTGGGCGCGGGCGAAATCGCGCACCAGCTTGCACTGCTCGGCGGACTTGATGTCCTTGTTGGGTGCGAAGTGGTCGTTGACCAGGACGATTTTCTCCGGATCGAATACCTGCCCCACGCCGATGCGCTCGAACTCGCGGATGGCGATGGGGGCGGTGATGTCGTTGGCCAGCACCACGTCCACATTCACATTGATGAACTGTCCGGGCCGGGTTTCATCAGTCTCAGCATGGGCGGCCAGGATCTTCTCAGCCAGCGTCATTCCCATGAATCGGGGTCCTTTCAGAGGTGGTTAATTGAGACGCGCATTGGCGTAGCGCCGAGGCGCGGTGGAGGCATTAGCCGATTTTCGCCTGCCTTTCATTCCCTCGGTGTGCGCCCTTCGATGTATCATAGTGCCACTTCAGCCACCTGCCGTCGCCGCCCGTCGCGCAGCCAGCCTTTGAGAATTGGTACCACTTGCGTGGGCTGCTTGTCGCCCAGGCTCCGCATCGCCGAAGCGACGGCGCGCCAGACGAAGCATCGCTCATCGGCGGCCAACTCGGTGAGAATGGGCAGGGCGGCTTCAACGTGCTTGGCAGCTTCGGCGGCTGAGAAGGCCATCGCCACATTCCAACGGCCCTGCTCATCTGAGCGCCTGGCCCACGCTGCTAGCCGCTTCAGCGTCAGCTCTGGGTAGCAGCGAAGAAGCCCGTCACCAATGGCAAAGGACCCCAGATTCTTACGCACATAGACGCTCCGATCGCTCAACAGCGGCTCAATGAGATCAAGAAATCTCTCACCCACTTCTGGGGTACGCACCTTGGCAGCGCGCTTTACTCCCACCACTACGGCTCTGCGCACGTTCTGGAAAGGATGGTGCACCCATTCCAAGCACCGTGTGTAGACGTCGTCAAAGTCAGCCGCAAGCAATTCACTCAGCATCCACGCCGCATCCTCGCGCCGTTCCCAGTCAGGGTGTTCCGCTAGCCACAGCCAAAGGGCTACAACATCATAAGGGCGATCGGAGAAGAAGGTTATGACCAGCTTGACGCCCAAAGTGGTGCTCAGGTGGTCTTCGATGAGTCGCACGCCCCAGGACCAACGCTGCTCAGGATCAGGCGCGTACTCCTGCAGCAGGACGAGAGCACGCCTGATCTCCCTCACACGTGGATAGCGGTGTTTCTCGGTCCTGCCCGTCTCGAACAAGGTGTTCACCGCAGAGACCAGATCGCTCTGGCCCAGAGCTCCACTGAAGGGCTGTTCCCAGGGGTATGGGTTCGCTGTTCTTTGAGCTGCCATCCGAATCCTCAGGGGGGGCGAGTTTCGCCTAATGGCAAAGGCTGGTGACGTGCGCCGCAGGCGGATGTGACGGAAGCCCTTTGCGCAAACCGTCCGTTAACTGAAGTGGCGCCCCTTTCTATTCCATTTCCGCCAGAATCTTCTTAATCTGCTGCTCCAGTTCCGGCAAGTCCTTTTGTACCACTCTCCACGTCAACTCCAAATCCACACCAAAATATCGGTGAATCAACACATCCCTCATGCCAGCAAGTTGTCGCCATGGCACCTCGACATATTGCTCCCTGAACTCTGCAGGAAGATTCTTCACTGCCTCACCGATGATTTCCAGCCTTCGGATGACCGCGTCCTGCACTTGAGGTGAGGCCAAAAACCTGTCCTTGGAGAGCTGATCCGTGTAAGTCTGGATGAGTTGTATGCTTTCCAGGATATGATCGAGAAAGACTCTCACTTCTTCGCTCATAAGATCACCACTTGCTCTTGGAACACCCTCTCCCTTATGCGAGGGTGCAATGCCCGGTAGGTGAGAACATCTACCTCCCTTCCCAGCACTTCTTCCAGGTCTAACTTCAGCGCCACAAGGTCCAGCAAACTCTTTGTGCTCGGCAACTCAACCAGGATGTCAAGGTCACTATCCGCTTCTGCCTCTCCTCTGGCAAAGGATCCAAAGATCGCCGCATGAATAACATCGTGGCGTCTCAAAACGGGAAGCAGCCGTTGCTCAACTTTCTCAGGAAGCATCTTCATAATAGGGTTCACTCCTTCTCCTATGAGTTTGGTGCCGCCATTTCGGCTAACAGTCCCGCTCGCGAACAGTGAGGGCATCCGTAGAAAGCTCCCCCGCCCTCTCTGGCTTGGCCGCCAGCCTGTCCCGCCGGTGCCTGGGCCATGGGGGCACGGGCGATCTGTCCTGGCTGTCGAGCGAGGGTGCTGACCAGACACAAGAAACGGGCCAGTCCGGGGGACAGACAATATGCTCCACATAACGGAGTGACAGTTTGGGAAGGACCCATCCTTGTGGCATAATATGGGCGCCCAAATGAGGAGTCCGCAGGTTCGAGGCTAACTATCATGCCACAGGATGGCTCCATGACCACATCTGGAAGTATACACAAAGACAAGATTGTTGGCAAGCTTTCTAACTTACCTTTTCTCCTCGTATAATATGTTGGTGTGGGAGGCGCCAGCCGGCCGCCCACTTGACAAACTGTGGAATCCCTGGCATCCCTTCGGCTACGCTCAGGGCAGGCCTGGGGGCTGGCCCTGTGGAATAT